>Ga0210393_10002596_pt1 | contig 14748 bp, 12 predicted proteins | sample IncBWC27OmetaG_FD_160068 | JGI IMG/M metagenome (GOLD analysis project Ga0210393, IMG submission 160068) | Forest soil microbial communities from Barre Woods Harvard Forest LTER site, Petersham, Massachusetts, United States - Inc-BW-C-27-O ... | reverse complement strand
CGCGTAGATGCGGATGCCCCGTTCGCGTCCGGCCACTCTGAGAAGTCCACGGCGATGCAGCGCGTGCAGGGCCAAAGTCGTTGCCTTCGAGCGCCCGCCCCAGCCGTTACTCGCAATTTGTCGCCCGAAATGGATTTCGAGATCGCGCGGGTGCACGCGCGGGCGCGTGGCGGCAAGCTCGAGGACGCGTTTTTCCATCGTGCTCAGCGGCCTCTCGACCGGCGGATGCAACATGCGCCAAACCGATCGCGTCATGAAGCCGTGGGCGTAAAGCCGATCTTCCTCCAGTTCCAGTCGTTCGTAGTTCCGGTCGAGATCGCCGGCGCGATAGTCCTTCACACGATGGCGCAGAATCAGATCCTGGGCACGGGCCGGCGACCGAATGGGATCGGCCTGCACGAAGCCCATTCGCTCTACCGCTTGCCGCAGCGTCGTAGGGCGAAATAGGGCAGCGGCAATCGCGTGTTGACGCAGCTTGTTCAGCATCGGACTCGCAACGGGCAGGAGTTTCTGAGGAAATACGACTTACGCAGAAGCGCAGTCCAGCTTACGCTGGCGGCTCGCCAAGGTCAGGATACGACGACTCCTCGGAGTGATCCATGAACGATGTTCAGAGTTTGGCCGGGTTGATCCACAAGCACAGAGATGAAGATCACGCCCGGATCGTGGCACTCATCGAGCCTCTGCCGGACGCCGACATCGCCGAAGTGATGAACGCCGTTCCCTCGCTGGAAGAGGCGGCTGAGGTGCTCGAACTGTTGCCTGTGGCTCGGTCGATTCGCGTCTGCGATCAGCCCACTCTGCTGCGGCGGGACGCCTTGCTCGAGCAAGTTCCCTCGGAACTCGGGGCTCAATTGCTGAACGGCATGGCCTCCGATCAACGCAGCGCCCTCGTGCGTCACATGAGCAGCCACGGATGTCGCCAGTTGATGCCGCTCCTAACCCACGAAGCCCGCGTCGAGGTCGAGCAACAGCTGCAGTATCCGGACGGAACGGCGGGCGATCTGATGACGACCGAATTCGTCCAGCTTTCGCCGGCCGTGACCGTGTCCGAGGCCTTGTCCTACATCCGTGAGGTGGCCCGCGATCGGGAAACGATTTACGCCTGCTACATCGTTGACCCGCAGAACGGCCACCTGCTAGGCGCGGTTTCGCTGCGCGATTTGGTCATGGCCGATCCAGCCGAGCAGGTCAGCAAAGTCATGCGGCCCAACCCGGTGACGGTCGGCGTCCGTGACTCTCGAAAAACCGTCGTCCAAAAGATCAGCAAATACAACTTGCTGGCTGTGCCCGTGCTGGAGAGCGACGGGCGGATCGTCGGCTTCGTCACCGTCGACGACGCCATCGACGCGATGATCGATGAGCAGACGGACACAGTGCTGCGAATGGGGGGCGTTGAGGCCGGTGCGCTCGACGATCCCTACATGGCCACGCCTTGGCCCACTCTCGTCAAGAAACGGGCCGCCTGGCTGGTGTTGCTCTTTCTGGGCGAGATGCTCACCGCCACTGCGATGGGCCATTTTGAAGGAGAGATTGAGAAGGCCGTGGTGCTCGCGCTCTTCGTGCCCCTGATCATTTCGAGTGGCGGAAACTCGGGCTCGCAAGCCACGTCGCTGCTGATTCGCGCGCTAGCGCTGAGCGAGGTCCGCTTGTTCGACTGGCTGCGAGTGCTGGGCCGCGAGCTGCTCTCGGGCCTTTCGCTGGGGCTGATTCTCGGAACCATCGGCGTGCTGCGGATCAGCCTCTGGCAAGGGCTGGGCTGGTATGACTACGGCCCGCATTGGCTGCTGGTGGCCTGGACGGTTGGATTGTCGCTGGTCGGGATTGTGCTGTGGGGAAGCATCTCCGGGGCCATGCTGCCGTTCATCTTGAAACGTCTGGGACTGGACCCGGCCACTTCGTCGGCTCCCTTCGTGGCGACGCTCGTCGACGTCACCGGTCTTATCATCTACTTTGGCGTCGCCCAAGTTGTGTTGCGCGGCACGCTGCTCTAAATCACCGTGGAAAATTTGTGGGACGCCGATCGCACGGGGCATCCGGCCGCTATCGCAGATCGCTCACTGCCGTGTTGCGAAGTCTCGCAACACCACCGGTTGGCGTCGAGCGCCCCAGGTGCCGGGTTTTGCATCGAACACGCCCGGGAGCGAGGTGCCGCACCTGTCGCAGCAGCCAGCCGCGGTGACGTGCCAGTCGCCGAGGACGTACCAGTCGCGTTCGATCAGTCGTTGGCCGCAATTGTGGCACCAGGTGCTGCCGCCGGCGATGTCGCGGACGTTACCCGTGTACGCATAGCGGATGCCGTTGGCTTGTGCGATTTTGCGGGCGCGTGTGAGCGTCTCGGGCGGCGTGCGCGGTTTGTCGAGCATGCGGAAGTCGGGATGGAACGCGGTGAAATGCACGGGGACGTCGGGCCCGAGCTTTTCGACGATCCACTTCGTCTCGGCGTCCAGTTCCGCGTCGGAGTCGTTTTCGCCGGGAATCAGCAACGTCGTGATCTCAAACCAGACGTTCGTGTGATGTTTGAGATAGACGAGCGTGTCGAGCACCGGCTGCAAGTGGCTGGCACAGACGTCCTGGTAGAAGCGTTCGGTGAACCCTTTGAGGTCTACGTTGGCGGCGTCCATGTGCGCGTAGAACTCGGCCCGCGGTTCTTCGCAGATTTCGCCGGCGGTCACCGCGACGGCTTTGACGCCGACTGCCCGGCAAGCCTGGGCGACGTCGATCGCGTACTCCATGAAGATCACCGGGTCGTTGTAGGTGAAGGCGACACTGCGGCAGCCGAGACGGACCGCAGCCCGGGCGATGGCGTCGGGTGAAGCCGAGTCTGCCAGCGTGTCGACCTCGCGGCTCTTGCTGATGTCCCAGTTCTGACAGAACTTGCAGCCCAGGTTGCAACCGGCCGTGCCGAACGAGAGCACGGGCGTCCCGGGCAGAAAGTGATTGAGGGGTTTCTTCTCGATCGGGTCGATGCAGTAACCGCTGGAGCGGCCGTAAGTCGTCAGCACGACGGCCGAATCGCGGCGCTCCCGGACGAAACAGAAGCCGCGCTGCCCCTCGTGCAGCTTACAGTAGCGCGGACAAACATCGCATTGCACGCGGCCGTCGTCGAGCCGGTGCCAATATTTTGTCGGGACAACGGAAGAATCGGTGGCGCTCACGTATTGTTCGCCGGGTCTTGCACGAATAGGATTACTAGCCGCTGCAGGTTGTCCTTGCTGCGGGCACGGAAAGGACAGATCCCAGGCCGACGAGGTCAAAGAGCGACGGGCAGAATTCGATGAGCGTCGTGCGGGAGCCAGCGGTTGCCGGCCGATTCTATCCGGCCGACCCGGACGAGTTGCGGGCGACGATTCAAAATCTGTTGACGTCGGCCCCGATCTCCGATGCCCACCCCAAGGGAATTATCGCGCCGCACGCCGGGTACGTCTACTCGGGTCCGATTGCCGGCGTCGCGCACGCGACGCTCCGTGGATTGCGGGGACAAATCCGCCGAGTGGTGCTGTTTGGCCCGTCGCATTATGTCCGCTTGCACGGGATGGCATTGCCGAGTGCTGAGCAATTCTTGACGCCGTTGGGCCGCATACGGATCGATCGGGCCGCCGTCGAGCGAGCACTGACTTTGCCGTTTGTCGTGGTCAACGATTCGGCCCACGCCCGCGAGCACAGTCTCGAGGTGCACGTGCCCTTTCTGCAGGAAGTGCTCGGCGACTTTCAGTTGGTGCCGTTCGCCGTCGGCGACGTCACCGCCGACGAAGTGGCCGCGGTTTGCGAGTTGTTGTGGGGTGGGAGCGAGACGCTATTTGTCGTGAGTTCGGACCTGAGTCATTTTCACGATTACGCGACAGCCGCGCGGGTCGATGCCGAGACATCGCGGATGATCGAGGGCCTGCGCGTCGAAGATCTCACCAGCGAGCGCTGCTGCGGCTTTCGTCCGATTAGCGGGCTCTTGCAGGCCGCGCGCACCCATGGACTGCGCGTGCGCCAGCTCGACCTGCGAAATTCGGGCGACACGGGCGGCCCCCGCGATCGCGTGGTTGGGTACGGTGCGTTCGTGCTCGAAGACTCGGCCGCCGAGTTGACTGCCGAGCATCGCGGCACGTTGCTCGACGTGGCGGCAAAATCAATCGAGACTGCGCTCGACGAAGGTCACGAGGTGCCTGTCGTCGCCGCCGACTATCCCGAGCGGCTGCGCGTGGAGCAGGCTTGTTTCGTGACGCTGCATGTCGGCGGCAAACTGAGGGGCTGCATGGGTTCGCTCGAAGCGACGGAGCCGTTAGTCGTCAACGTGGCCCGCAACGCGTACGCTGCCGCGTTTCGCGATCCGCGTTTTGGCCGGATGACGCGCGACGAATTTCCGCGGCTGGAAATCCACGTCTCGCTGCTGAGTCGGCCCGAAGAGCTGCACGTCACGTCCGAAGAAGACTTGATCGCCCAGATGCGGCCCGGCATCGACGGACTCACGCTGATCGAAGGGGCACGCCGCGGAACACTACTGCCTTCTGTTTGGAAATCCGTGGGCACTGCGCGCGAGTTTCTCGAGCACCTCAAGCGCAAGACAGGGCTCGCCACGAACTATTGGTCCGAAACCATTCGCGTCGAGCGCTACACGGCCGAATCGATCGGGCGGGATCTTGAGTGATCAACAGTGTCCCCAAATCGCGAGCGTGTCTGACGGCCCTCGCTTCGGATTCAGCATCCGCCGTTAATCAACCGCTGAATCACCGCGAGGCTTTTGCTTGCCGTCGCGTCGAGGTTGGATTCTGAGCCGCCGCCGCGGACCGGCGAGCACATTTCATAGGCGACGTATCCGTCGAATCCTCCCTTGCGGAGGCCGGCAAAGAACGCGTAGAAGTCGATGAAGCCGTCGCCGAGCGGCACCGCGCGGGCCCAAGGCGGGTCGAGGCGCTCGTAGTTGACGAGAGCCTGTCGGTAGGCAAATCGCTCGAGTTTGATGTAATCCGCGAGCGTCGTCTGCACCATGTGCGGGGCCATCATCTGCCCCGCTTGATAGAGGTCGCTGCCCGTCAGCGCGATCGACCAGGGGTCGAACATCGCCTTGAGGTTCGGATGAGCCACGTCAGTGAGCAGTTCTGCGAACGAGTCAGCGGTGACACCTAGGTCGTGATGGTTTTGCAGGCCGAGGTACACGCCGTATTCGGCCGCAATTGCCGACGCTTCGCGCAAGCTGCCGACGACCCGCTCCCAATCGGCAGCCAGGCGGTCCGGTGTCGTCATGTAGCCGCTGAACACGCGGACGATCTTGGCTCCGAGTTCGCTTGCGAGCTGGGCGAGTTGCCGGATGTAGGCGAGCTGAATCTCTTGCTGCGGAACCTCGGGCGATTCGCGCCCAGTCGTGAAGTCGGTGTAACCTGCGATCGTCGCAATTTCGACGCCCGCCGCTTCGGCCGCCTTGCGAATCGAGGCGACCGAATCCGGCGTCCGGTAGTCGAGGATCGACAAGTGGGGCCGCTTGCCCCCCAACTCGACCGCCGGATAGCCGAGCGCGCCGGCTTTGCGCAGAAAATCCTCGACAGACAGCTGGTGCTGTCCCCAGTATCCGGCGTAACTGACGGAGAAGAGGGCGGGCGTCATGCGCTCGACTTCACGGGCGCTGCAGAAGGATGTTGACGCCCTTCTTGTTCGACAGCACGATGTCGGGCTTGCCGTCGCCGTTGACGTCGGTCACTTGAAACTGCGTGCCGATGCCCGTGTCGCGTCCTTCGACGATTTCGTGCTTGATGAACTGCGGCGGTGCGCCTTTGGTCTTCTTGATCTCGTACCAGGCCATCACCACGGGCTCGTAGTCGCCCGGGTCGTGCCCCATGTGGGCGAAGTATCGCTTGCCGGTAACGAGGTCTTTTTGACCGTCGCCGTTGATGTCGAGATACAAAAGAGCGTGTGTCTGCGAGAACGACTTGTCGATGATGTGCTGCTTCAGATGCGTGCCGTCGAGGTTCTCCCACCACCAGAGTCCGAAGGAGTGGGCCGAGCTCGAGATCAAATCGCTGTCGCCGTCGCCGTCGAGATCGTCGACCCAGATGTTCGCGCACTCGGTGCCAACGGTGTTGTCGGTCCGCTCCATCTCGAACGGGTGAAACGTCCAGGGCACCTGTGTGCGATCTTGCGGGGCCTCCCACCAGCCGTGGCGGATGACGATGTCGTCGCGGCCGTCGCGGTTAAAGTCGCCCACTCCGACGCCGTGATAGAAACGGTGTGAGCCGTTTTCCAAGCCCTGTTTCTTCGGGTCGCCCTTCTGGCCCACGGCGTAGAAGGTCCACTTATTGTCGACCTGATCGTGCGGCGGGACGGGCAGAAATCCCACCTGGTCCTCGGGCTGCGAGCCCATGACCAGCGATGGCTTGCCGCTGCCGGTGACATCAAGAAAGCACGGCGACTCGTTGCAGGCGCTGTGCCAGATGAGATGGTGCTTCCAAGGTCCTGGCTCGTTCTTGGGATTCTCGTACCAGGAAAACGGGGCGCCAGGGAACTCGATGATGATCACATCCTCCCAGCCATCGCCGTTCACGTCGTAGCCGAAATTGCAAAAACTGTTGCTGTACCCCTTGGTCCCGTCGTATTTGCCGGCCGGACGAATCTCGTGCATTTTCCAGTCCGGGGCCTCGTACCAGACGTCTCCGGCGACAACGTCGATCTTGCCGTCGTTATTAACGTCGAACGCGGCGACGCCTTCGGAGCGGAAGGTTTTATCGAGATTGATCCGCTGCCAGTGCACGTCGTCGGCCAACAGCGGCAGAGCCCACAGCACCAAGACGCCGGTCCAAGCGATCGTTTGCGGTCGGGACACGATATATTCTCCGGGGATTTTTTGAGATCGAAGGCGGGTGGCGGCGGGCAGGCGTCAAGCAACCCACCTATCGGAAAGCGCTCGATCAGGCGGTCGCCGCTCTGCCCAGAGTAGCGTTTTTCGCGGCCGCCAGCCACGCGACGGCGGAAGCCTGTCCCCGAAGGCCGCCCTTGGCCTTCCACGAAGAGCCCATCGCCGGGATCACCGGTTTCGATCCATTCCGAAAGATGAGCTGGAATTTATGTTTGGCTCATTGTGGGCTTAACCCGCTGGATTAGGCTGTCTTTTTCGAGCTGACCCCTAGTGTGGTTGACGCCGAGTGCCGGCTCATGCAGTTACGGCTGACTCACGTCGGGAGATAGAATTGCGCGACACAGTGCGCATGCCAAGTCCCATCGCGGCCTATCGTCCTGCGGTAAGAGTGCCGATGTCCGGACGTATCCTGATCGTGGAGGACGATTGCGAAATTGCTGACTTCGTCGTTCGCGGTTTGCGCGAGGAGGGATTCACGGTCGACCTCGCGGCGGATGGCGATGCCGGGTGGGAACAACTCAGCAATTTCGATTGGGACGTCGTGCTGCTGGATTGGTGGTTGCCCGGAACGGACGGCCTCACGCTGTTGCGCCGCTTCCGCAAAGGCAATCGCACGACGCCGGTCCTGTTTCTCACGGCCCGCGACGCCGTTTCCGATCGGGTCACGGGACTTAATGGCGGCGCCGACGACTACCTTTGCAAACCTTTCGCTTTTGAGGAACTTCTGGCGCGAGTGCGGGCCATGGCTCGGCGCCAGGATCGGCTGGCAACGTCGATCTCTTGGGGAGACGTGAAGGTCGATTTGGCGACCCGTCGCGCGGAGCGCGCCGGTCATCGGCTCAATCTGACGGCGCGGGAAGAGGCGCTCTTGATGTTCATGATGCGCCATCCCGGCGAAGTTCTGACTCGCTCGCGCCTCTACGAGGAAGTGTGGGACGACTCCTACGACGGCCTGTCGAACACCCTCGAAGTGCACGTGATGGAGTTACGAAAAAAGCTCGAGATTTGCGGACCTCGACTGATCCACACGCTTCGCAACCGCGGATATTGTTTCGGCGAAGAACTGAGGTAAGTGCGTGACGCTGACCACGCGGCTGTCGGTCTTCTTGCTCGCGATGCTGGGCGTCGTGCTGGTCGGCTTTTCGCTGTCGCTCTATTTGCTCACCGGCCGCTACCTGCATCGGCAGGTGGGCGAGCGACTCGATGCGGTTCTCAGCACGCTGGCCGCCGCCGCGGAGGACAGCCCCCGCGGCTTGGAATGGGAACCGGCACAACGACAGCTCAATCTCGACACCTCGACTTTCGGCGTCCCCGTTGCGTGGCTGATCGAAGATCAGCACGGCAACATGTTGGACCACTTGGCACAGCCGCAAACCGCCGACCTCATCGCTCTGCGATCCCAGGCATCGCCCACTGAGCTGTCGGCGAAAGACCAGGAATGGCGATCAGGTGCCTGGCAGCTTCGGCAACGTCGGATTCGATCGCAAAGCGCGGCTTCCGGAAAGCAGCCAGCCCCCGCAGTGCGAGGAGCACGGTCGCCAAGGTACCCGGAATTGGTAATCACGGTCGGCACGTCTTTGGCGCCAGTCCATGCCGCTTTAACTCAACTGGCCCTCACGCTGAGCGCGCTCTCCGTCGGAATTCTGCTGGTCGCGCTGGTTGCCGCCCACCTCGTTTGTCGCCGCGTGTTGGCACCGATCGATCGCATGGCGGTCGCGACATCCAGCATTGATGCCGACGATCTCGAGCGCCGCCTGCCTCCCATCGCGACCAACGATGAGCTGGGAAAACTCAACCGTGTCTTCAACGCGCTGCTGGATCGCTTGCAGGAGTCGTTTGAACGACAGCGACGATTCACGGGCGATGCCTCCCATCAACTGCGAACACCGCTGGCTGTGATCCTGGGACAAATCGAAGTTGCCCTGCGTCGCGAACGACCCGTCGAGGAGTATCAGCGAGTCTTGTCGACCGTCCGCAAGCGCGGGAATCATCTCAACCAGATTGTGGAATCGCTCTTGTTTCTATCGCGTGCGAATGCGGATGCATCTCTCACGTCCTTGGAAAAGCTGTGCGTGAACGCGTGGTTGCCTGAACAGATCGAGACCTGGTCGGACCACGTGCGAGCCCAGGATCTCACGCTCCAAGGCGAACATGGAACGACTTGCTGGATTTCTGCGCAGCCGGCGCTCTTGGCCGAGTTATTGAACATCCTGCTCGACAACGCCTGCAAATACAGCGCTCCGGGAACGCCGATCGAAGTTCGGCTTGATAGCGACAGCAGTGCCGTCTCCATTGAAGTCAAAGACCAAGGGTGCGGCATCACCGCGGCCGACTTGCCCCATTTGTTCGCACCGTTCTTTCGTTCCGAAGAAACTCGCCGACGGGGCATCGAAGGAGCGGGACTAGGCCTTTCGATCGCCCGGCGACTTGCCCGTCTGTTTGGCGGTGACCTGAGCGTTTCCAGTGAGTTCGGTCGTGGCAGCAGTTTTACGCTACGGCTGCCGATCGCCAGTTCGTCGGAACCATCTCCAAGCTGCCTGGCGGCCGTCGCTGAGTCGTAGCGCAAAGATAAGGAATGGCAGCGGTGTCGCGTACCGCTTGCCCGGTGAGACCGATGCCCAATCACCTCCTAGGTTCACCGGCGCCCGTCAGTGCCGATGAAATTCACCGAACGAAGATCATGCCCCGAGTTCTTGTCGTCGAAGATAGCCAAAGTCTGCTCAACAACCTGGCGAAAGGGCTTCAGGAAGAAGGCTACGAGGTCATCCCGGCGTCGTCGGTTGGCGAGGCGCGCCTGGCCTTCTTGCAGCAGCCCGACCTGATTGTGCTGGACGTGATGCTGCCCGACGGCAACGGCATCGACCTATTGCGGGAGTCTCGCGAGGATGGGATTTCGCAACCCTTTTTGGTGCTCACCGCGCGAGATTCCGTGACGGATCGGATCAAAGGACTTGATGCGGGGGCTGACGATTATCTGGTTAAGCCGTTCTCGTTCAACGAGCTGCTTGCTCGAATTCGAGCTTTGCTACGCCGGCCCGCGCTCGGTCTACAATCTGTCTTGAAGGTCGAAGGGCTGGAGGTCGACCTGTTACGGCGTACGGCGTTCCGGGACGGACGACCGCTGCAACTCTCCAACCGGCAGTTCGAACTCCTGGTCTACCTGATGCGAAATGCGTACTCGCCCGTCAGCAAGGAAATGATTGCTCGGGACGTCTGGATGGAAACGACGGCCACCTGGACCAACCTGATTGCGGTGCATATCGTCCAGCTCCGCCGCAAAATCGAGCGGCCCGGCCTGCCCACCATTCTGCACACGGTGCGGGGACATGGTTACCAGCTGGGGAACTCGCTCTGAGCCGTTTCCGAGTTTCCTCGCCAGCAGGCCGAGGCTCGCACGCTAAGGGGATGAGCTGCCGATTGGGTTCCGTCGCGACAGGAAAAATCGAGGACGTTATTTCTTCTCGTCTTTATCTTCTTTCTCTTCCTTTTCCTCTTTTTCCTTGGCCTTTTTCTCTTCCTGCTTCACGAATTTCCCACGGGGATCGAAGGTCACTTCCCAAATCTTTTTCTTGCGCGCGGTCACCAGCAGCACTTCGTAGGCCGCGATCTTGTCCTGCTTGGTGATCTCTTCGACTCTCTTGATGGTCGCCTTCGGGTGTTTGTGCTCGAGCGCCTCGGCCACCTCTTTCGGCAAATTCTTGACGGCGATTGCCTTTTCGATCGCCAGGATCGTTCCGTCGGCCGTGAGCTCCACGTCCACCTTCTGGCCTTTGTCCTTGAGGGAGACTTCATAAGTCACCTTGCCGTCTTCGTCTTCCTTCCCGCCGCCAACCAGTTCTGCATCGGGGAACTTAGCCTTAGCGGCATCCAGCACAGCCTTGGGCAGCTTGTCGAGCGCGATCTTCTCCTCCCCCGCCCAGGCATTTCCCACGACCAAGAGCCCGACCAACGCGACAACCGGGCTGATCCAACGAATAAGCATGCGCATCGTTACCTCTTTGGGCAAAGTTTGACTGAAGCGGTGAGACTTCGGGCGTTCCAATGCCGCGAGGTTAACAAACCGAGTTAAGCCCAGAGTGAAGTCACGATAAATTGCGGCTCATGTCGGCGGCAGACGCGGTCGTCGCCCGATAATTCAGAGGTGCGCGGCGATCGTCGGCGTAGAAATCGACTGGCGATCAAGGTGCACCCAACCGGTGCCTTCGAGCGAATTGCCGAAGAGATCCGGGTGCAAGATCTCGGCCAGGATCCGGGCTGACTCGACGAGTCGCGGGCCGGGGCGGTTGAAGAATTGGTTGCCGTCGGTCAGATAGACTCGGCCGTCACGGACCGCTCTCAACGTCTGCCAGCGCGGATGCTCCGTGAGCGGCGGCAACTCGGCCCGCGTGCGCGGAATGTCGAAGCCGCAGGGCATGATGGCGATCACGTCGGCGTCGCACGCAGCAAGACCGTCCCATTCGAGCCACGGCGAATGCTTGCCCGCTTCGCCCAAGAGGTTTCGGCCACCGGCAAGTTCCACGAGTTCGGGAACCCAGTTGCCGCACGACATGAGTGGGTCGATCCATTCGAGACAGGCGATCGAGGGTCGCGATTGGACAGTGGTCGACGAACCGGCGCGCTGACCCGCCTGCCGCTGGGTGGCACTGGCGGCTTGTCCGCCAGTGTCTTCGACTGAAGACGCACCGAGGGGTGAAGAACCGGCGGGCCTACACGCGCCGCTCGCCAGGGTGCGAATCGCGTCGAGTTCATGCTGCAGTGACGCGATGAGTCTCTCGCCGCGCTCTGAGGCACCGAGTGACTCAGCGACAGCGCGAATGTCGGTCCAGACGTCGGCCAGCGCCATCGGGTTGAGAGCGACGATTTTCGGTGGGTGGTCGATATCGATCATCCCCGCCATCGCCTGCTCGACATCTTTCAGGCTGACGGCGCAGACCTCGCATTGAGTCTGCGTGATGATGTGTGTCGGTTTGAGTTGCCGCAGCACGTCCGGGAAGACCCGGTAGATGGAGACTGCGGTACCGGCCAGCGACTTGACCCGATCGTCGATTTCGCGGCTCGTGCCGTGGATGTCGATCTTCGGTTCCGAGCAGGCGGGCAGGGCAAGAACGTCGCTCGGAAAATCGCACTCGTGCGAGCGGCCGACGAGATTTGGCCCGAATCCCAGGGCCGCGACAATTTCCGTCGCGCTGGCGATGAGGGAAACGATTCGCGGCTCAGGCATCGCAGATTCTCGCCGACGCCCTGCTTAAAACCGCTGCGACTCCGGCACGGCCATTGCGTTGTGGCGCAGCACCTGGTCGCCGCCGAAGAGAATGGCAGAGCCGATCAAGTCACCGCAGAGCGTTCCCCGAAAGAATGGGACTGCGGCGAGGTAGCACGCGAGCAACCCGTGCGCGTTCTTGGGATAGATGTCGGACAGCCACCACACGCCGAAATTCGTGACAATAAAGAAGAGGATCGATCCGGCCACGGTGAACGAGGCGATCGGCACAACGCGGGTCCAGAATCCCGAGTACTTGCGGATGCGGTCCAACTTCGAGTCAGTCCTGTTGAAACCCGCTTGCTCCAAACGGTCCCAATAACTCCGCAGACCCATCCCCATCGCCACGCTGAGCACGTAACACCCGTAAACGAAAGGCATCAACGTGTGAAACAAATAGAGGTTTGAATTTCGCGTTTCGATAGCCAGCAGGACGTCGCCCAGGAGCATCGAGAGCAGGGGAATCGCGAACGCCAGGCTTCGGTTACGAAAGTGGGCGCCGCAGAAGAGCGCTAGAGCCGCGATCGGCACGACGTTCCACTCAAAAGTCAGCAGACGAAGGAACGCCGGCGCGGCAATCAGCAGGCAAATAACAAGTGGGCGAGGCACGTTCATACAAAACTCCCGCGCCGGTTACCGCCCTCTTCCGCGACAACGGAACAGAGCCCAGCAACCTGGCGACCATCGTCTGAATAGCAAACCTGCTTAAAGGATTGCAACCGAGATTCTACGGCACGACCTGGGTTAATCACTGCACGGCATTCCCCGCGGCGCAGCGGCCATGGCCTGGTAGGTGAAATCCACCTTTATTTCTGTGCTGGCGCACGGCGCGGCCCGGAACCGAGGAACGCCTTCGACCCCGGTGCCGCCGGCGGAGTTTCGCCGGCCACCGACAGATTAAACGAGTAATCCGTCTTGCCGGGGGCCTGATGATCAATGAGGAATTCTGATTTTTTCGAGTTGACGTCGGGGTCGTTGTAGAGATTCTTGAGTCCGTCGGGTCCGTAGAAGCCCATCCTCGGATTGTGGCCGAGCTGGGCAAAGAGCATCACATATTTTCCAGGCGCAAGTGGCGGCAATTCGAACGACCCATCCGGTTTGACGAAAGCATGTGCGTTAGCTTTTGCCTTGCCGTCGGCCTTTGCCGCGTCGTAAGCGATCACCACGAGGCGCGTGGTCTCGGACTTCGCAACGGGACGCTCGCCGTCGACTGTCATCGTCCCGTTCAACGGATAGACCGTCACCGGATCCATTCCGGCGCTCTTATAGGCTTCCTCGAGGCGCTGAGCGGTGGACTGACGCCCTTCGCACCCGAAGGACACCCCGAAGATCAGCGTCGCCACGATACCCCATGGCATCTTGCACTGCGGAGCACGGTGACGCATCTTGAGCCGGCGAGCCCAGTGACTTAGAGGCAAAAGTGACATTATGCCATCAACTCCACTCTCTCAACGACGCGAGGCAATTCTGCGTATAAGAAAGTCGGCCGCCCTGGAAGCGCCCAGGGAGGCCGACCGCGATTCGCGGGCGATTGAATCAGAACTGGTCAGTGACGGCTTCGTGTCCGCGCGGCGTCATCAGGGCGACGAATGTGACGATAGAAATATTCTCGCTCAACAGACGAGCCGATCCGTCGCACATGGCAACCCCACCCGAGCCCGGATGGAAACTGAACATGGCGTTATAACCAAGCTCGTTCGTGCAGTTGATGAAGCAGACCGGCATCGGGCAGTTTGTGCTCGAGAAGCAACTGGGCGTTCCGAGGCCGGAAAAATCCGAACCGATGACGTAACCGAACGCGTTCGTCGAGGCCCAAGCGCCGCCCGGGTTAGAAGCGAAACCGGAGATAGGCGTCGGTAAAGTCTTCTTTCCTCCTCGTGTCCAGCAATCTGGCCTGCCCGCCATTTCAGTGCAGAAAAGTGTCGTGGACGTCCCGTCGGTGATCTGGTCAACCGAGAAGCCGCACGAATTTGAAAGAAAGCTGTGAAACAGGCCCTTCGATCCGATGGTCACGCCGCCAAGCACGCCGAGTGCGCGCGAGTAATACGCGTTGGCATACGCAGCCACATCGCACAGGCCCTGGTAATCCAACGCGCCGTGAAGGCGTTTGAAAGCAAAACAACTCCGGCAGTAGATGAGGCAAAACTGGTAAGCGACGTTTGCTTCGACAAAGGGATTTTGCGTTCGCGGCGACGAAGGGCAGACGTAGGACGGTACGACGGCGGCCGCGGGCCGGGTGTTGGCGCTTGGATCAATGCAAGGACAGCCAGAATTTGCAGCGGTGTACAAAGCCGGGCATGGGGCGGCCGATAGGCAGACCGGGGAGAAGATCGGCGCGTTCATACAAATGCGGTTGTAAACCGTGTTGGCTTCCACGAACGGCAACAGCCGTTCGGGCCAGGTGTGCAAGTTGTAGTCGTTGTGCCCCACGCTTCCCGGCGTCCCGACTGTGAACAACGTCCCGCACAGGCACTCTTGCAAGTAACCGGTCGGAACGCCGCAAGTGCACACGAAGGGGGGCGGGCCGCAGAAGGTAGCGGCGTTGTAGAGCACGGTAGACGCTGGCGGGAATTGATTGTTGACGTCGTGATAATTGTGGGCCGCCAGCGCGATCTGCTTGAGGTTATTGCGACATTGAGAGCGTCGCGCC
>Ga0210393_10002595_pt1 | contig 14752 bp, 20 predicted proteins | sample IncBWC27OmetaG_FD_160068 | JGI IMG/M metagenome (GOLD analysis project Ga0210393, IMG submission 160068) | Forest soil microbial communities from Barre Woods Harvard Forest LTER site, Petersham, Massachusetts, United States - Inc-BW-C-27-O ... | reverse complement strand
AAATGTTTTAGTGCTGAGTGGGCGTGTCAGTGATGATAACCTTTATCGGCCACAGACTCTTTGTATAAGTGTGACCAGCTTCAGCAGTTGAATCAGTAATTGCCACCCTGATGAAACGTCTTAGTGCTGAGTGGGCGTGTCAGTAATGAAGTCTTCATCGGCCACAGAAGGTGCGTATAAGTATGACCAGTTTTATTCAGTTGTATCAAGACGTACTACCCAGATTCCTGTCATCAAACATTTTCGTGCTGAGTGGGCATCTCAATGATGATAGTGCTTAATTTCCTGATCAAACAATTCAGCAACGAAAGGCCATGTCAGTGATTATGCGACTTATCTCACCCAATCAACTGTTTGAGTGCCTCAAAGGTGTACCAGAGCTTACCAGGTTGATCAACTATGATCTGGGACCAAAACCCCTACTGGATTTCGAGCACGACATTCAGGTTGTTCACACCAAAGAGAGATGAAAATCAATGTAATTCGAGCTGGGTCTGGAGCTACTATATTACAAACAATTATTAGAATGGCAAAATGCCCTACCATTGGCCATCCAATTTCCGTCCTAGTCCTCCATCTGATCACCATCTTCCTCCGAATCAGCTTCCAGGAGATCCATGGCCTTCTTCAAGCTACTGCCCTCGTCATTCCTGCCCCTCAACAGACTCGATTCGGAGTCGGGGAATACCTTCTCATCCCACTGCTTGATGATATTGATAATGCTCTTCTTCTTTCGTCGTAGGCCGGTCGTGAGAATTGTTAGGTATTCCTCGAAGTCCCTGAAATAACATATACCGGTGCTCAAGCCTACTTCCTGAAGCATATCGTCGCTCGAAAGGGCCCAGCGAGCCTGAGAGGAGTATTAGGAATGGAGGAACGTCAATACCAATGGTAATACATACCAGTACACCACATGTAGCAATAGCACCAGGTGTGATGTTGCGGATGTTATGAATCCGAGCCATTGTCTCGGTTTGGCAACGAAGTGATTCACCCTTCATGAAATACTTTCCGGCCACCGGCCCACGAATGAGAGCAACATAGATCTGAGTAAAGGATCAGTTTTCTGAAATGTAGGTATGAAATATGAAACACTCACCCCCATAAGCCTCGGATTGAGGAAAACAGAAGAAAGGGAGTACTCGCCATGCCAATCCTTGTGAAGAATCGGAACGTCGATGGACGAATACAGCCCAGTCTCGCTTACCCATCCGATCTCCTCACGAAATTTGGCCTTCCTGACGCTTGGTTCAAGGAGGTCATCCTCAGAGGCGCCGAGGATTGATGCACAATTGTGACGAATCCGGCTTGCGGTATTATATCGTTGGGTGTTGAGGCCGTTAATAAACTAGTAACGAGTGAGTACAACATTGTAGAATATAAATAGAACTTACTTGTCGTCGAAGCCATCCCTGACGCAGGGCCTGCCGCTGGAATTTTCCCTGAAGAAGGCCAATAATCTCTTTGAGCTGGCCGTACTTCTTATTCTCGTCGTTCTCGAATCTCTCAGCTGCATCATAGCATTTGTCAATGTCGGTATCGAAGATATTATCCCCTGAGTGAATCCACGGAGCACAAATGAGAAAGAACTTGTGTCCAGTATGATAGACAAAGCGTTCATCAACAACATTGCCAGTATCCGTTTCTTCTTCATCTGAATCCACAGGTGGGGATTCGTGGCGGGTTCTTCGACGCTTGTGTCTGTGCCCATGAGTAGAGTTGTTGTCGTTGTCGTCATTGTAGTCGTTGGTGATATCTGCAAGCTTGTGACTAAGACGCTTCAATTCAGCCTGGGCTATGTTCTTGTCGACTTCATACTGTCGGGCAATCTCCGAAACGCGATCACATGATATCAGTCAAATATCGCGTCGAGAGAAGGAGCTAAGTAATCACCTTAAGCAACTCAGCTGAGGAAGTGTCGATGCTGAGCGGCGAGGTGTTCTCGGAATCTGAGGGAGTTGTCGAGTCGGAATTATTGCGTCGGTGTCTCGGTGGTGATGGTGTCATTGTGCACAAGTAGAATTAGTTGGCTGTTAGTTCGTATGAAGGTCCCCGACTCCCCTTTATATATTGCCAATGTTTGTGGGGCCGCTCCACCTTGACTCGGACGTATTTTGGCAATTCAATAAAAATAGTGTAGTGGGGCTGTGAGGCGTAGCCACGTCACGGTTGTTAGTGGAACTTCCTGCCTCCGCCAGTACTCAGCCCAAACAACAGATTCTGCTTTTAATTCGTGTCATTGAGATGGTTCTGTAGAGATTGTTAGAATTGTGGGTGAGATAAAGTGGACGGGCGCAGTCCAATCTGAATAAATAACGATCTCAGGCACAATAACTGAGGTAACTTAGCAGGGCCGTTGCTGCGGTCCTTTATTGTCTACTGCTTGGGCGTAAAGCCCCAAGGCTTCGGTATGCTAACGAGTGTATTGTAATATACTACTGAATGGTATTGATCGTATGGTATTAATGCTGCTAACTGCATGCACAGTGCGCACGCGCGCTGTACACGGGCGCTCTAACGGGCGCTCGGAGCCACACCGGTACCGGTATTAGCATCCGCGTCTCACTGTACATCCAAAATGTCATCATCTCATCCACGCAAATTCGTCGCAGCGGGAACATGTTCTCTGCACGGGGTGTGATACTTTCGTGCGGGCGAATGGGGACGTCTGAAACCCGATATCGCAACTTTGTCTCCCTTGTCACATCAAAAAGAACGACGCTGTTCATCTTTCAGAACTTGTTAGACTTATTACTAGGCTATTCGCATCCCTTCTCGACGTCTCTGCACTGTCTGGTCTCGTGTTTATCCTATTCTAGATTTTCAGCATCTGAACGATCCGACGTGGCGCTGTCGATCCTGCCGAAGACGGGAATGGTGCTGTCGCCGTCGGAGGCTTAAAAAGAGGAAGCACTTTCAACCCTTCAAGACCTGTCGTGACAAGGTTTTGAACCGTATTCGGGGACACCGTGACGCTGCTCACATTCTTGGGCTGAGTTCTTGGGCTGAGATGGTGCATATATGGTTCACACACGGTCATCTTAATGCTGCTAACTGCTTGCACAGTACAGTGCGCGCGCGCGCTGTACACGTGCTCCAACGGGCGCTCAGAGCCACGCTCCGGTATTAGCATCCGTGTCTCACTGTTGCAAGGGGCCATATAAGTGGAGTCGTTGCCACCACATCGGTGACCTAGGCTCTGACTGGCGCTGTGGAGCAGCTGCCCGAAGACCGAAAATGAGCGCTGGAGGGAAAGATTGGACACCTTCTACAGTTTCGTATTTGGCTAGTATGTCGACTGCTCTCCAGGTTTGAACTCGAAGTCTCCTCCTACCAATGGCGCGTCATCCAACAAATTTGAAGAAGTCTGTGAAGCTCCATATTGATAAGCTTCGGCGAAAGTGTCGGTATTGCAAGACCCATACTAAAGATGCACGGGGTTTCAATAAGCATGAAGCCTGGTGCAAGAAAGCTTCGAAGATCCAAGGGGAACTTCGCGCGTTGCACATCCATTCAACTGGCAAGGAACTTCAAGCTAAAGAAATGCCTCTGATTTCACCCACAATACCTGCTTCTCTTGTATATTCGAGTGTTAGCAATGAATTTGCCTGCGTCGAAGGATCTAGTTCGATGCCCATGGATCTTGAGTATGGGTCACCGGAACTGGGTCATCCTACTACTGCTCCAAGTCTTCGTGGTACGTTCCTTCATTTTCTGAACTATCTCTTTCTGATTTCTTATTGGAATCTTACAGATCCTGTGGTCGCACCCCGACCCATGCCACAGGAATATATTAAAATTGTTCCCCATCCCAGTTCTCCGAATCCTACCACAAATATAATCGCGCTTAGTACCTTGACGGCCTTGACCTCCGCGCGGTCCTCCGGCACTCATTCAGAGTGTCCGGCCTATATGCCTCAGCCCGAGCCTCGCCCTTGGGCTCCATTCGAAAACCTTGCCGATTTCGAATACACGGAGACGGCTATATTGGGTTTGTTACCCAAATGGATCGTCAACAAGCAATTAGCCGGCTTCAATTCCAGTTGGGCGAAAGGGAGCAAACTTACCATCAAGAACTTTACGGAAATGGACAAGGTTCTTTCCAAGGCTCGTAAATATTTCGTTCAGGTGAGTAGAATTCAGTTACTGTGCATATCCATCCATTCTAATGCCTTGATCAGTTCCAGAGCGGCATCGTCACTGCAACTTGTCATGGTAAAGCCTATGAATTTGCATTCGAATATCGAGACCCATGGGAATGGGTCTTATCAGTCATCCAAGATGAGTCCCTAGCACCGATGGCCATGTGGAATGCGGTTCGGAAGTACTACTGCTCAGGCGACTTCGAAGAACGAATTTATGATGAACCAAACACGGCTGATACATGGTGGAACATTGATGTGAGTCCACATATTTTGATTAACGCATACATTGTCCTAATTCGTTTTTCTTAAGTCCGAACTTCCAGATCATGATATATTCCCTCACTCTTATCTTCCACTCCATTTCTGGCTCGACAAGGGTCTGGTTACACGGCGTGTGAAAAAATACCCCATGCTGTTGCGACCGGCTTGGCTTCCCCGCCAAATACGGAATGCCTCTGGAAACGGCGGTGGAGTTCTCCTTGGATATATGCCCATTGTAGGTGATAAGTGCTCATTTAAAAATAAATTCTCACAAGCCAGATACAGGTCGAAGATCCATCAGATCCAAGCAGTCGCTCTGCAACAGAGAAGGAGGAGTTCGCACACTTCAAACGAGAAGTTTATCAAAAGATCTTAAAGAAGGTGTTCCGGAGCTTGAAGCGACCTTCACAAAATGGTGAAGCTCACCGTTGTGGGGATGGTTTAAACCGGGTTCTTTACCCTGGTATTTTAATTGAATCGCAGGATGCTGAAGAAGCTGCATATTTCTGTGGCTGCCGGGCTGCATCGGCAAATCATCCATGTCCCAAATGCCTTGTCGCACATTCAGATTTGCATGACATCTTGGGTGACTTTGAGCTGCGTACGCCACAGTCCATGCAATCGGTGCTTATCAAAGTCTCGGAGACAAAAACCAAGACTGCAAAGGAGATAATTCTCAAGGATAATGGTATGCATAACATTGAGGTACGCTTTCCAGAACATCAATTTCCGTTCACCTCTCTCAAATGGTACATATAGCACTTTCTCTGGGATTTTAGATTCTCCGATCCCTATCAAGCATATTCATACGATACTCTACACTCAGACGACTTAGGGAAATGGGGGAAACACCTGTGGGTGTTACTACTCAGTGTTCTGGAGGAAAGTGGAGTCAAAGGACAAGTTACACGAAGGTAATCATCAGAATTCCCCTCTGTTTGAGTCGGATTAAATATCTGATATAATCCATAGGATGGCAATTTTTCCTCGGTGGAGCGGTCTGAAACACTTCAACAGTGTCACCACAACACATTTTACGGATGGGCAGGCATTCTACGACATTCTCAAGGTGTGCACTCATTTTTTTTCGCAAGTCGGCGAGTCGTTAAATTCACACTCTTAGTGTATTCTGCCATGTATCGTGAATTTCCTTCCAAAAAACTCAGTCCTAGTACACTGCATCCGTGCCTATCTCCGTTTTCGAATAATTGTTGGCCTCCGATGCATGACCGAAAGTCGCATGGAAAGGCTTCAACAAGCATTGGAAGTCTATCAGAAATGCTGTGCTGTCAGTTTTGCAAACCGGTTTCGTTATTTAAACTCACAATGCTGGATTCATTTATAGGGCATCGAGCGGGAATATGGCAAGAGTTTTGATTTTTTAAAGCAACACGCTGCCCACCATGTACTTCAAGACATACGTGAAAAGGGAACAGTAGACAACTTCTCAACTCGCGTCGGTGAGGGATTTCAGCAAGAAGCGGCTCAGGCTTTTGAACAGACGAATATGAAAGATGCGGAGCATCAGGTATGCATATTACAAATCTTTGCTAAAACACGTTTAATTAATGACTTCGGAAAGATGTGCATCATCGACGAGAAACAGGAGGCTATTGCCCGGATACGCATGACCATAGATAATGACAGAAAGGCACGTTTAAGCCTTGAATCTGTGGAAGACATCAGTGAAAACAACGCACCATCGGATCCAGAGTCAGAAAGCTCAGAGACCTGGCGGTTGGGATCACCAGAGGGAAAGAAAATAAGCCTTCGCGCCATGGTTGTCGACATTGCCAAAGCTGACCCCCAATATTGTTCACTCGATGAAAGATTGAGAGACTTCATTGCCTGTAATGTGCCTGAGGAAGCAGTTCAGATGCGAATTGAAGACGATGTCTACGTGAGTCTGTAATTTGTCAAATATTGATTTTGCATTATGACTCGGAGGAAATTATATCTCACTTAGGTACAAAGGTATAAATGTATCATCCTCAAGTATCAGTCGGTGGAAGATTGGACTGAAGGAACGAATATCATGCGATGCAACCCAAACTTTCATGACCGGCAGAGGTTTGACTGTGTTATTATCCATGACGACGCACCAAAACTTAGTATTGCTCGACTCTGTGATTTGTTTCGCTTTTGGCTTCCCTCTGGGAATACACTTGATTTAGCTCTCGTTCACCGTTTCTCTCCCAGCAAATGGAAGCCGAGAACCACTTGGGATGGATGCAGAGTGTTAGATGAGGGGCCAGACACCACCTTGGTTCAGATGGATTACCTGATTCGTGGTGCTCTTGTTTGTCCCGTGAGCGAGCGAGCGGAGGAAAAGTCACATTATTTTATAGATAGTGTCGATCCCGATATTTTTCTCAGAGAGAACAGTTGTAACTAGATTTATTTAGCTTTCGCTCTTCGACTCGCGTGATTGATGAATCGTCTCGATAGCACCATTAAACACCCACCGGGCCGCTCGTTCAAGGTGTACATAGTGTACTGTTTTCGTCGTTTGAGATGTTGGGTTTAAAGTATATGTAGGCAATGATGTATCACGCGTCAATGGATATGTTGTTGTAGATCAGTAGTTTACTGTATGGGAATCTAAGAATGTGACTCGCAAACTCGCGACGCGATTGACCTCAAGTCGGCTTTGGCTTGGGTTGAAAACCACGTGACTATGTTGGTGCGCTCGCGGCACGCGTGAGAGAGATGACAGGAGCCATGAAATGCGTGAATCGAATCACCACACGAGGGGGACCGAAAAGGGGAGGGGCCCTGCTAACAGGTGACCTCCCCTTCCTGCACCTCTGCTACACCCCGCTGGTCTGCTAACAGATAAGTGGTTGCAGAGGGAGCGGATAGGCCACGCCACCTTGTGATTCGTGAAACTCGAAGCTCACGCACCTTCACTTCACACCTTCCCTCCACGGTGATGCCAAAGCTGAGGACGCCAAAACCAAAGAGGAACCCATCTTTTCTCCACCTGCGACACCCTCACTGGCACTACGAGAAGACACCTCAACAAAGTCGGGACGGCGAACCGAAAAGGGGAGGGGCCCTGCTAACAGGCTAACAGGTGACCTCCCCTTCCTGCACCTCTGTTACACCCCGCTGGTCTGCTAACAGATAAGCGGTTGCAGAGGGAGCGGATAGGCCACGCAACGTGCTATCGGTGCTAGGTGTGACAGCGATCTTTGGAAATCTAGTTACTCCATGTGGCTGTGCTACACGAGCACGTGTGGAGTCAGGTTGAAGACGACTTTGCCCCCGCTCCCCTCTCTGACTCGCTCCTAACTGCACTTGCCCCCGGGCACCCAACATGGCTACGGCAGAAGAGGCATCTCTCATTCTCCGGGCTGCGCAGGAGGCATATGTCGAGAAGAAAGACTGGGGCGTAACCTATCGTGCTGCAGGCTTCCGCCAGTGCTTGACCATGTTCCTAAAGTCTACTCGGCAGTTTTGGTGCCGTAAATCAATATTTGAATCTTGCCAAGTCCGGTGCTGTCGAATCCTCTACTCTCATCACCCGCGAACGAAGCCCACCATCATTCTCTTCACTCACGCAAACCCCTCGACCTCTTCATCCCCCAATTTCCAATCATTTTTCAATGATGCCTTGAAGACCTACGAAAAACGTACGGTCTCTTGCGCGATTTTGCAGCTCCCAGCCACAGTAATGCACTGGCTGGCAAAAGGTAATACCTAATTGGGGTACTGTTAGTTGTGCGCTTTGTTGGTGATAATATACCTACCTTTTATGGAAATTCGGAGGTTTTCCCACGGTCCTCATGAGGAGCGGCTATGCCTGACGATTCTTCTGGAGGCTGTTGAGCAATGGGGAAAACTGTGTTGCCTTGAAGGTGGGGACATCATGCACGCGCATGATATTGTTCACAAACGCATGGACGGCCGAGATCCATCTCTCGTCCGTGTGTGTGAACTATTGTATTGTCAAATGTTCTTTGAAACTAATCCATCTCTATCTTTTCCCCAATAGTATGAACAACGTGTTGATCGAAACCGGTGCCATCAATACCTTCCAGAAGAGCTCGAGTTTCAAACTTCTTCGGGCAACTTCGGTTCATCGCTATCATCCCCATTCCCAAGAGCAAGGAAATTAAAACAAAGGAGCCTCAAATACTCACAAAGTGGGCCCTTGGACCTCGCTAACATCAAATCCATCCAATGCGTTGTCAGCCGTGTTGAAGACCGGGGGAAATGTGAGTTGGTTGTCTTGCTGGCACATGCGGTATTTGCTGTGACAGATTAGTCGGCGGCGACATGACCGAGTGAGCGAGCTTTGCTCGATCCCACTCTCTCTGAGAGTCGCACGGTGCTTGGTTGGGGGTGCACGGTGAATCGTGCATTGTTTGGTACCGCAGTGCGCAATTGTCACACACATCAAGCGCGTCATGTCACATATCGAGCGTCACATATCGAGCGCCCGCGCACCCGCAACTTCACACATCCCATTCACCATGCCGCAAAATTTCCCCCAAGGAATCATTATTCACGGCCAGTATTTGGTCTCTCGTGTCACTCAAACGCGCCCATACATCTGGGCGCGCCCTGTCCTCGCTGTGGTAGGGGCCGAGCTGCTCAGGCAAGGGCAGTTGTTTTTAGCCCATCGCTATGCCAGGTGCGTCTAATTGGTTCCCATTTTAGCGCTGCTGATGTTTCTTAGCTCGTATACTCGATTGGGCCAGTGCGCGACTCAACTCTGGGTCGCCTTCGTGCGCGGCGACCTCGCGCATGTCCAATTTTTGGCAGGTCGTGTTGCCTTGCTTGGGGGGGAGGTCGTGATCGTCCTTATCTCCCGCCACTTGTTGGAGAGGCTGGTAAGTAAATTTTTTTTGCTTGGCACGATGTTGGCTGACGTATATGCCATATAGCGGCTCCATTTTACAGGTGGTCGCGCCTAATGCCATCAGCAACGATGGGGTCGCGTTCATCTAAATATACATAGTCTCATAGAATACCATTCACCACTCAATGTCGTCTAAAAAGGATGTCGAGAAAGAAGAGCAGGGTCTGACCGAGTTCTTCAAATTGACGAGCAAGATCAACACGAGTAATATGATTTGCTTTGACTCTGACGGCAAGATCAGGAAGTACAACTCGCCAGAGGAGATCATCGACGAGTTCTATCCGAGGTGGTTGGCATACTACCAGAAACACAAGGCAAGCACTTTCCGATTTTATTCTACGATGAATATACAGCGATGTTTATACTAATGAATGCGTTCCTTCCAGGACTTCCTTGCGAACGAGCTACAATCACAGTTCGAGAAACTGTCGAACCAGGCGCGTTTCGTGAAGATGACCGTTGACAAGGAACTGGCAGTCTCCAACCGCAAAAAGGCGGACATCATCGAAGAATTGCGGCAGAAGAAGTTCCGGCCATTCCCTAAGGTGGCAAAGGCGAAAGCCACTGTATTGATTCGTATATAACTCCGTAATAATGACACGCAGATCGAGAAACTCCTTCAACGAGCGGCACAGCTCGAGTTTCATATGATTCGAGGAATGATACGGAAGCCAGACAATATGGACAAAGGATTAAAGGCTGTCCTCTAGCGGACGCAGGCCCACTTGATGGCCCGTAGTGGCGTCCCTTCAGCGCCACAGCCCCCGCCACAGCCACCTTCCGCATCCACCAGCGCAATGTTCCCCCAGTCTGTTCCTCAGACCGCTCCACCAGTCACCGCCCCTGCTTCACGTCCTCCACACACCGCACCTTTGCAGCCAGCACACAGAAGGAAGCGTGACAATGATGATGCGGCCCCGACGACTCTCTAAGCGACTCAAGTCCATGTGTCGCAGGTGGATTCTGGAGCGCTCTTGAGACGCTGTTTGAGACACACTGACTTGCGATTCTGTCTCCCTTCCGCTGTCGCGTCGGAACCTATCGATATCCATCATGATGCAGACCACTCGGGCATGCAGCCGCACACCTCTCTCCGCCTTGAGATCGTGTCGTCCTTCTTCCAGCTGCAATCCAGCGGCGCGCCATCTACAACGGACTTTCCTTGTCTCCCCGACGCGTTATCATCCAAGACTACCGACTCGAGGAGACGCTCCACCGTCATCACCAAATATTGTCACAGTTCCTGGGCTCGATCATGTATCACACTTCAATAAATATGTTGTTGTAGACCAGTAGTTTACTGTATGGGAATGAATCTTTGACTTATGAATTTGTGACGCGACGCGATTGACCTCAAGCTGGCTTGGGAGCCGAGCTTCACTCTAGCTGGAGAAGAGCCAGCTAATTTGACAGCTCGGCGCGGCGCAGCTAGGACATGGGCACCCACAGCGCGGCGCGGCTAATTTGTAGCTCGGCTACAGCTCGGCCCGGCTCCTGTAGCTGCCGCAACACTAAGTTGAATTAACTAATCAGTAATAGGATAGTTATGACACATATGTGATATTTTGTGAGCGCGACGGTCAATTAGGGCGTTCAAGTTAATGAAATCCCGGATCTCGGCGACGGTGCCTAACAATTTTTTTCCTGGGAGAGCACTCCACAGATTAGAAGTATTTGTTGTCATACTCCACTCCTGAGCGGGACCCTGACAAGCCTATAAAAAGTCAAGACGATAACTGGGCAATCCAAAATGGACCGCAGTAACCCTCACCATCACCGTCGTTACATTCCACTCTACTGTAGCCAAGCTACGCAGACTTGCCATCTTGCACAGACTCATAGTGGTTCTGAAGGCGATGCAGAATACTCAGATTCAGACTTCCCACCCATTAAAATTGGGAAAAACATGTCCCTCGCCTCTGCTGCTTGTAGGGGTTCACAACAACTTTCCTTATCCAAAACACGTCATCATCAGCAGTCTAATATAGTAGGACTGGGACAAACGAATAAACTCAATGTGGTCGACGCAACTCCACCAGCGAGGAACAGAAAGGTGACAGCATTAACTCCGAATCTTGGCAGGTATTCAAGCTAACCAGACATGCGAACGCAAGGGTGTTCGTTCTCGTCAGATCAAATCTCCATCAAAGCCAAAGCGAGGCTCAGAAACCCAAGACATGGACTCAGATGAACCGCTGTTGAAAAAACAGCACCTCTCGTCTCGTGATGAAAACTACATGAGGCGGATGCAGCATGAGATTATTCTTGTGAAGGAAAATGTTCAGAGGATTGAGGTCGAAGCACGAGAGGCCAACACTACATTGATAACCCTTCTCGACAAGATCCAACGGAATGTATTATAAATGTTAGTACATATTTACATACCAAATTTATTTTTATTCCGTGTCCTATTCACACCATCGTAATACTGCCAGCACTCACTCTCCGAGAAGGAGACAATGAGACATACAACGGGGTTGTGTGGTTACCCCTGGTTGTTCGCAATGATTTCAACACGATCGTTTTGCCAGACACCAACGCAACTGGATTGGAGATGTGAGTAAGAACACGAGGAGAGAATGAAGGGAGGAGATAAGCTCACCGAGTAGGTTGTCGCTTGTCGCATCAAGGACTCGAAGAGCGCTCAGCAGGCAGGTGGATTGCCCAGTCCCGCGCCGACCTCGACGAGACTGGAGACTGGCTGTCTTATCAACGACGACCTGATTAAATCGGGTCATGGCGATCTGCACTCCCGTCGTAGACGAGAAACCAGGGTTGGTTGCATGGCCACCACCCTTTACGGCAAACGGCGTGCGCATCACACCGCAAATGCGTAACTATGTTTAGGGTGTGGAAGTTAGAGGGGTATATTCAAGTTGGGAGACGGAGGGGGGAGGAGAAGAGCGTAAAGAGGGAGAGAGAAGGTGGGAAGGAAACGTACGATCACAGCGACGTCCTAAACAGTGCCTGGCTCAACGCCGCATGCGGATTGCACCGTGCTCGATTCAGACCAGTGCGCAATGTCTGCGTAATACTGCACCGAGCTCTCCTAATGCGACCGTGTATTGTTTGCATGGTGTCGGGCTGACCTTGCATATGTAGGCTGTTGCGGAGGCGTTGCCAATATGCCTACCATCTGCATCGACGGCAAGCCAGCAGGAGCAGTTACTGGAGATTGCAGGAAGGGCGCAGGAAGGGGTGGATGTAGCAGGGAAAGGGCCATAACGGGTGCTAAGTGGCAGTAAAACGTGAAACGTGATAGGCCGAATAACAGAGGTGTGTAATCTGTCATGTGAATTGCGTTGAGACATCAGACATCAGGATATAAGTGCACTCGAAATCGGTCGGATCCAAGGCCCGGTAGCTCAGTGGTTAGAGTACTTGGCATATATTTGGGGGAATGGGGCGGGCCTGGGTTCAAATCCCGCGATGGTCACTTCTTTTTTGCTCGTTTGTCACCTCGGACAGCTCGGGCCGAGACAACCGTGGCTTCCCAATTGCCCGTGATGCATGAATCATCCCCTATCTTATCCACTCCCCATGTCTGTTCCGAGACGACCCCCTCTTCACCATCACCATGCACCATCGGCAGTGGCAGCGGCAACTGAAGCGACAGCAACGGCGGCAACAGCAGCAGCAGCAGCGACAGCAGTAGCACCAGCAACAGCGAGAGCGGTAACAGTAGCAACGGCAGCAGTAGTTGCAGCAACAGCACACATGTCACGCCTCACAATCCCAGTCAGCGTTGCGATGCCTTGGTAACAGACGGTGATACCGGTGGCGCCTCTAACGCATGCATCGTCGGAACATCGTAGGTGGCCTGAGCGTGCCAATTACAGCAATGAAAGTGTAATGGTGCGCCTCCCTTATCAATGTTCTGCTGACAGACTGCTAACCCTTCCTTCCTTATCTTTCTTTCTGTTAGTCTCATGGTGTCTATTCGCCCTCTTCGTGTCGAAGAACTCGCGGAGATTCTTGCAATTCAGTTCGACGAGGAAGCGCTCCCCATATTTAACACAGATTGGCGTCCAGCATACGCAGAAGAAACGATTATGTCCGTATGTTCGAGTCTCATCGCCATCGTTGTACAATTCTCTCACTTCTCCGTCAAGGAGTACTTGACATCGGAGCGACTCGCGACAGTCGAAGAACGTCTTTCATACTATCACATTCTCCCCGAACCGGCACATACCAGCCTTGCACACATTAGCCTCAGCGTCATCCTCCACCTCAACGACGAAATCGACAGAGAGATCATAGCTCACTCTCCCCTCGCCCCGTATGCCGCTCGGCACTGGGTCGATCATGATGCCCAGTTTACGAACGTATCATCGCACATCGAGGAGGTCATGGGGCGTTTATTTGATCCCGGACAGCCACATTTTGCGGCTTGGGCGTGGCTATACGACATTGACCGTTATTGGACGGAGCGCATGCCCACGATGCATCCGACGCAGCCTGAGGCTGGGCCACTTTATTATGCCTCTGTGCGGTTTCGTTGGTTTCGCAGAGCACCTGATCGCTGCCCATTCAGAGGACGTCAATAGCGAGGGCGGTTCTCACACAACTCCATTACATGCGGCCTCAGTCAAGGGACATTTAGCATCACTTCTCCTTAGAAGTGGTGCCGATCCCGACTCCTGTGACCATCTCGGCAGGGTTCCACTTCATAGGGTGTCACAGGGCGGACAGCTCATGATGACGACGAAATCATCACTCGAGGTCGCGCGTCTCCTGGTCAATTCTGGCGCGGATGTGAATGTCCCCGACTATGAAGCCCCGCTACACGCGGCAGCGCAATCTGGGTATCGAGAGGTTGCGGAACTGCTACTTGGATCAAGTGCAAGTCTCGACGCTCAGAATGAGACGCAAGAGACACCGCTGAACCTCGCCTGTGCTAATGGGAAGGCTGATCTGGCGCACCTCCTTATAGATCGTGGCTCAGACATCAATTCCCGAGACAACGACGGCTTCATTCCATTACACACAGCGTCACGATGGGGACATGTTGACGTCGCGCGGGTATTGCTTGACTGCGGCTCTGATGTGAGCGCACGCGATAAGCAAAGTCGGACACCTCTACGTCAAGCGTTGCGGCATGGGCACCTTGAAGTCGCACGACTCTCAATAGAAAGCGGCGCGCCCTCACACTATGCGTCGTTGCCCTCACCGCCCTCGCCCTCACACCACGCGTCGTCGCGTGAAAGGGTTCATTAGGTTATGCTCCTCTATTTCAATTGTATTTATGTGTGCTGTGTAGTAGAATTAAGATTATACATCATGTTCCATCTGAGTGATATAAGCATTAAACCCGCGGTTCTTCAACCCTTGCGGGTTATCGTCACACCGTAACAAAACCCGCGCGCACACGGTGCGGTGTCGTGGGTCACGGGTGCGGTGTTGAAGACCCCGACCCGAGGGTTACCCGTGACGAATGATAAGACTGCCCGCAGAAGCCAATAAGCTTTTATAAGGCCAT
>Ga0210393_10002591_pt1 | contig 14761 bp, 9 predicted proteins | sample IncBWC27OmetaG_FD_160068 | JGI IMG/M metagenome (GOLD analysis project Ga0210393, IMG submission 160068) | Forest soil microbial communities from Barre Woods Harvard Forest LTER site, Petersham, Massachusetts, United States - Inc-BW-C-27-O ... | reverse complement strand
ATCCCCAGTCCGCCAATGCCGCAACCGCTGAATCGCGCACAGTCACGGCGCCGGTGGTCCCATCGCAACACCCCGCCGCTCCAGTCAGCATCACTCCGACAATTCCCGAATATGTGACAGCCTCTCTCCAACGGCAGAAGGAAGCCGAAGCCCGCCTCGCAGAGACAGAAGGCCGGTTACTTCAGCAAGCCGACGAAATTCAAGCGCGTCTGCGGTCACTCGAGTCGTCGGAAGAAGGACTCGCTCAGAAGCTGGCCCGCATTCACGAACAGGAATTGACGCTCGCGCGGCGCAGTGCCACGCTCGACTCCCCACCTGCCGCGATTCGGACCGCCAGCGGGGTTCGCACGGTGGTTGATCCGGATTTCGTCGCACAAGCGGCCCAACGTCAGGCCAGAGAAGAGGCGCGGTTGGCGCACCTCGAAGCTCGGCTGGAGCGAGAAGCGGCCGAGCTGCAAGCGCGGGCCACCACTGTCGCTGATTCCGAAGATCAACTTGCCGAGCGGCTGACGCAAATCTACGAGCAAGAGCTGGAACTGACTCGCCGCAGCGCGATGCTCGACGCGCAGGCCGCCGCCGCTCGCGTTTCTCCGCAGTCACAAACGAATTCGCCGTCGGCGATTCCCGATTCTCTCGCGCAGGCCGCCAAGAAACAGGCCGAAGAACAAGGACGACTCGCGCACCGTGCGGCTCAATTGGAGCAAGAAGCGACCGAACTGCAATCGCGCGCGGACACGCTGGCGGCTGCCGAAACGCAGCTCGCCGAGCGGCTGTCTCAGATCCACGAGCAAGAGCTGGCCTTGGTCCGGCAGAGCGCGATGCTCGACGCACAGGCCGCGTCCGCTCGCGTGGCACCGCAATCCCAAGCCAACGCCACGCCGTCCGTCCCCGATTTTTCGATGGAAGCCGCCAAAAAGCGGGCTGAGGAAGAAGGCCGATTGGCGCAGCGCGTCGCCCAGTTGGAACAAGCAGCGACCGAGCTGCAGTCGCGCACGAAAACGCTGACGGCTTCGGAGAAGGCGATCGCGCGGAAGGTGGCCGAACTCCACGAGCAGGAGCTGGCTCTCGCCCGGCGCAGTGCCATGTTGGAGGTTCAAGCCGAATCGACCCGGATCGCGCCACCGCAGCCGAGTACGCCGGCGGTAATGCCCGAGTTTTTGGCCCAGGCCGCCAAGAAGCAGGCCGAAGAAGAAGGACGGCTGGCGCAACGCGAAGCCCGGTTGAATCAACAAGCCGACGAACTGCAATCGCGGGCGACAACGCTGGCGGCAACCGAAGAGCAGCTCGCCGAGCGGTCGGCCCAAATCCACGAACAAGAGCTGGCCCTGGTCCGCCGCAGCGCCACGCTCGATGCCCAGGCCGAAGCCGCTCGAATTGCACCCCAGCAAACGGCGAGCGAAGTGCCCCCGAGTTCGGTGACGGCAACTCCAGAATTTGTCGCCCAAGCGGCCCAGCGGCAAGCCGAGGAAGAAGCGCGCCTCGCGCAGCAGGAAGCTCGATTGGAGCGAGAAGCCGCCGAACTGCAATCGCGAGCGAAGGTCGTGGCGGTCTCTGAAACGGAGATCGCTCAGAAACTCGCGCAGATTCACGAACAGGAACTGGCGCTCGCACGTCGCACTGCCGTCGTCGAGGCCCAAGCGGCTGCCGCAGCGGCTACTCCAGTCAGCGCCCAATCCGATTCGATCGTTTCTCCTGCGCCGTCCGCGGCGATTCCCGAATTCGTCGCCCAGGCGGCTGAGCGTCAGGCGGCCGAGGAAGCCCGGCTCGGCCAATGGGAGGCCCGGCTCGAGCAGCTCGAATCGCGCTGCAGTCAGCGGGCGGCCGAGTTGGAATCGCGGGCCCGATCGCTGGCCGGCTCGCAAGACGAACTCGGCCATCGCTTTGCCCAATCGCACGAGCAAGAACTCGTGCTGACGCGTCGCGGCACCCTGCTCGACAGCCGAGAGTCCGACCTGAAACAGCGACAGGCGGAATTTGACGCGCGGCAGCGGCAGTTCGAAGAACGGATGAAACGCGAGTCGAGATCGCCTTCGAGCCGATCTCGCTCGACTGACGTCGTCGACGAAGCGTTTACTCAGCGCGAGGGCTTGCTCAGCGACAGGGAGTCGCAGCTCGTCGAGCGAGAGTCGTCACTCCGGCAGCGCGAGAGCGAACTCAACGAGCGTGAATCGAACGCGGCGCAGCGCGATACGGCGGCCGGGCAACGTGAAGCGGCCATCAAGCGACAGCAATCCGCGATTGAGGAGCAGGAAGCGAGCTTCGCGGAGCGCGGCGTCGCCCTCAACGAGCGTGAGGCCGGCTTGCTGCGGCGCGAGACCGCACTGCGAGGACGCGAGACGGCCGCCCAGCAGCGCGACGCGGCATTCGAAGAGCGGGAAAGCCTCGTCGCCGAGCGCGACGCCAGTGTGTCTCAGCGGGCGATTGAATTGGCTCAGCAAGCGGCCGCTCACGAGGCCCGCGAGGCGGAGATCGAGACCCGCACCCAATCGGTCCAACAGCGAGACCGCGACGTCGCCAGCCGGGAGCAGGCCGTCCACGGGCTGGAAAACGATTTGGCCGAGCGAGATGAACAGCTCGCCGAGCGGGTGCAAAAGCACGCCGCCCGGGAACGGACTTTGTCGGACCGAGAAAAGGCACTCGCCGGTCGCGAGCAGGCCCAGACCGATGCGGCCCGCGACCTCTCGGCTAGGGAAGAGACTCTGCGCGGTCGTCAGAAGGCGCTCGACACTCGGGACGCGGCCGTCGATACACGCGAGCAAGCGATCGACGAGCGCGAGGCCGCACTCGTGACTCGGGAACAGGCACGCGAAGAACTCGAACGCAAATTCGCCGCCCAGGAGCAAACCGCGAAACAGCGCGACGCGGAACTCGAAGGCCGCCATCAGGCGGTGATCGAGCGTGAGAGCACGGCCGAATCGCGCGAGACTTCGCTGCAATCGCTCGAAACCGAACTGGCCGAGCGGACCAAACATGTCGCCGATCGCGAGGCAGCCGTCACGGCCCGCGCCGCCGCGACCGAGACGCGCGACAAATCGTTCGACGCTCAACGCAACGCCTTCCAAGCCCGCGAGGCACACATCGTCGAACAAGAGCAGTCCTTGGCCGAGCGCAAGGAGCGACTGCAAAGCCGCGAGCAGGCGTCGACCCAAAATGAAACCGCACAAGCCAATCGCCTCCGCGCTCTTGAGGAACGCGAAGCCCAATGCGCCAACCGCGAGTCCCAAGCGGCAGCAACTGTCCGCGAACTTGAGGAACGCTCGACCCGAGTCACACAGCGCGAGGCGGACGCCGAGGCTCGGGTCGCCGAACTCGAACAGCAAACCCTCGCCGTCCAAGAGCAAGCGACCACCGAATCGACGGCTCAAGTGGAACTGTCTGACCTTCGCGAGCAACTGGCTGCTCTGACCGAGAAGCTCGCAACCCAAACGACGACGATTACCGAACTATCCAGAATCCGCGAGAAACTCGAGTCGGACCTGGCAGCGCGCGGCGAGGCATCGCCGGGATCGGATCAAGAACAATCCGACATCGCGGATTCCCTCGCCGACTCGCAGCGCACCGTCAAGACGTTGGAAATGAAAGTCCGCGATCTCGAGCATCGCCACAGCGATTCGCAGCGCGAATGCGAAGTCCTGCGACGCCGACTGCAGGCGACCCTCAAGTCGTCGGCCGCCGACGCTCAGGTTGCCGATCACGGCGCCGGCTCGGGTGCGACGCCGGGCGACGCGCAAGCACAGCACGCGGCCTCGGCGAGTCACGATGATCCGGTCGCCCGTTGGCGTGCCACTCGCGAGCAGGCGCCCGATGCCTCGAGCGGCGCGACCTCCCCGCCCAAAACCCAATCGCCGGCCAACGTCGCCCAACCGCCGCAAAAGTCAGCACAGCCTCACAGCGGTGAAGGTGTCTCGGTCGAAGCTTACATGCAGCAGCTTTTGGCCCGGTCCCGCCGCTCGGCCACGGCCGACGCGCCTTGGATTGCCGCTCCGACCCAAAGCACGGGCGTCGGTCCGCGGACGGATGACGGCGAAGCGATCTCCGCCAATTTGGAAGCAACTAACGAGTCGGCCGGTGGCGAATCCAGCACCCCGGTTCCCGCGACACCGCTGCCCCTTCCCGAGCCGTCGCATCGGCAGGACAAGGCCAGCGTCCGGGCCGATTTGGATAGTCTGCGCAACGTCGCCAACACGGCCGCCCGTTCGGCGATCGCCAAGTACTCGTCGCGAGCCAGCCGCGAAAAGATGCTCTATCGCGGCCTGCTCACAACGATTTCAATGCTCGTCACGGCCGCCCTCCTCAGCTCTGGCATTTGGGGCGACGGCGATTACATGAGCCTCGGCTGGTTGGCCGCGGCCGCCAGCGCCGCGTTGGGCCTCGACTTGTTGCGAGTCTCCGGAAAGATCCGCCTGGGTCGATCGAAGAGCGAACGGCACCTGAAGCGCGTCACGGCCGCCGAAGCCGCCGCTGAGCACCACAAGAAAGTCGCCAAGACGGACGCCAAAAAATAGTCGACACCGGCGGCATTTCCTGTCGCACGGATCGAGCGAATCGAACTGTTGCCCGCGGTCAGCACTCTCTGGCCGCGGGCATTTTTTTTGGTGGCGATGTATCCTGACGGCTGACAATCAACCCGCCAGCGAGACACCGCATGATCTACGCCAACGTTCTGCTAACCGTCAACGACGAAAAAGACGTCCCCGCGATTCGCGACCATCTGAAAGAACAGGGCCGCCTCTCCCGCATGGAACCAGGCTGCCTGCGGTTCGAGGTCTACCACTCGCAGACCGATCCGAAGGTCTTTCTCCTCGTCGAGCGGTGGGAGACTTCGGAAGCCCTCGACGTCCACCGCACAGCCAAGGCGTACACGGAGATCTATAAGCCGCACGTGCTCCCGAAGGTGACGCGGTCGCCGCATCCGGCACAACTCGTCGAATAGGTTCTCGAGCACACAGCCGCTTCCGTCCCTCTTTGAAGTGATCCTATGCCTCCAGCGAATACCGTGAGCCCAGCGAATACTGTGAACAAATCGTCCCAACTCAATAAATTCAGTGCCCACGTCACGCAGCCCAAATCGCAGGGCGCCTCGCAGGCCATGCTCTACGCCACCGGCCTGACCGAGGCGGACATGCAAAAGGCGCAGATCGGCATCGCCAGCGTTTGGTACGAGGGCAACCCCTGCAACATGCACCTCAACGTATTGGCCGACCGCGCCAAAGAAGGCGTCCAGGCGGCGGGCCTCGTCGGCATGCGGTTCAACACCATCGGCGTCAGCGACGGCCTGTCGATGGGGACCGACGGCATGTCGTATTCACTGCAGTCGCGCGACCTGATCGCCGACTCCATCGAAACCGTGATGGGCGCCCAATGGTACGACGCCTGCATCACGCTCCCCGGCTGCGACAAGAACATGCCCGGCTGCATCATGGCCCTCGGCCGCCTCAATCGGCCGGGCCTGATGATCTACGGCGGCACAATCAAACCGGGCAGCCTCGACGACGAGCCCCTCGACATCATCTCTGCCTTTCAGTGCTACGGCGAATTCCTGACGGGCAAAATCTCCGACGAGAAGCGGCAGGCCATCGTGCGGCGCAGTTGTCCCGGCGCGGGAGCTTGCGGCGGCATGTACACGGCCAACACGATGGCCTCGGCCATCGAAGCGATGGGGATGTCGCTGCCCTACAGCTCGTCGACGCCGGCCGAAGATCCCAAAAAGCTCGAGGAGTGCCAGCGGGCCGGGGCCGCCATTCGCCACCTGCTCGAACTCGATCTCAAGCCGCGGGACATCATCACCCGCGATGCTCTCGAGAACTCGATGGTGCTCGTGATGGCGCTCGGCGGTTCGACTAATGCCGTGCTGCATCTGATCGCCATCGCCCGTTCCGTCGGCGTCGAGTTGACGATCGACGACTTCGAGAGCGTGAGCGAACGCGTTCCGTATCTCGCCGACCTTAAGCCCAGCGGCCGATACGTGATGGCCGACCTGCACCGCGTCGGCGGCACGCCGGCGGTCATGAAATATCTCCTTGAGCACGGCCTGCTCAAGGGCGATTGCATCACGGTGACGGGCAAGACGCTGGCCGAAAACCTCGCCGCCCTGCCCGGTTTCCAAGCCGGCCAAGACGTGATTCACTCGCTCGAAAAGCCGATCAAGTCCAGCGGCCACTTGCGGATCATGCGGGGCAACCTGGCTCCCGACGGCGCGGTGGCCAAGATCACCGGCAAAGAGGGCCTCAAATTCAGCGGCCCCGCCCGCTGCTTCGATTCCGAAGAAGACATGCTGCACTCCCTCGAAAAGGGCGGCATCAAAAAGGGAGACGTTGTCATCATCCGCTTCGAGGGCCCCAAAGGCGGCCCTGGCATGCCGGAAATGCTCACGCCCACGTCGGCCATCGTCGGCGCCGGCCTCGGCCATGACGTCGCCCTGATGACCGACGGCCGCTTCTCCGGCGGCTCACACGGCTTCATCGTCGGCCACATCACGCCGGAAGCCCAAGAAGGCGGCCCGATCGCCCTCGTCCAAGACGGCGACCACATCACCATCGACGCCGAAAACAACCGCATCGACGTCGCCCTCTCCGACAGCGACCTCTCCAAACGCCGCGCCGCCTGGAAGGCTCCGCCCTACAAATTCACCCGCGGCACACTCTACAAGTACATCAAGAACGTGAAGAGCGCATCAGAAGGCTGCGTCACGGACGAGTGATTCGTAGGGTGGGACCAGCTCGCAAAGCGAGCGCCGGCCCACCATCCGGCAGTCGATTGAACGATGGTTCACTCTCTCATTCGCACAACCTGGCCGACGTGCAGCTCGCCGGTCCGAATCACTGTCGCGTAAACGCCGGCGTAGTTTTCGTTCAGGCGGACGACGGTCTTCATCACCTCGGCATTCGCTTCGGCAGTGTTCGGGTCGAGGTTCAGCATCACGCAACGCAGGTCCCGCAGCGTGACGTTGATGGCCGGACCCGTTCCGTCAGATCCGAATTCCAACACTTGGCCCACCCAGCGATCTTCCTCGAACGGCTGGCCGTCGCGGGTCTCGATCACGAGATTCGGCCGGAAGCGGCGCACGTCAGCGTCGACACCCGCTTCGCGAGCGATGCCGCGAATCGTCCCGCCGGCAATCGCCGAGATCGCCCCCTCGTCGAAGATCCCGTGGCGATTCGGCATCAGTTCCACGTCGGCCCCGTGCCGAGTGACGATCTCCTGGGACAACGCGACGTCGGTGATCGCGAATTCGCGGCCCTCGGGCGAGCGAACATGCGTCGGCAACGGCTCTCCCGCCGGCTCTTGCCGGCCGAACGGTTGATAGAGCAACAACTCCGGCAGCCGACTCGCCGACAACCAAGGAAATCCGCCGCGATCCGCCAGCCGCCGCACGCCAAACCGCCGATCTCCCTCGACTCCATGCCACCCGACCTTCGCCGCCTCCAATCGCTCCCCGGCCATCGACTTGATGGGGTAACGGAAGAGAGCACTAATGTGACCGAGTTCAATTGGCATGCGGTGTTCTTGAGGTCGCAGCCGTTCGCTGGACGCGACAGAGTATAGACCCAAACCAGCGCCAAAGGTGCGCGAGGTCTGTGGGAATCTCCGAACGCCTCCGTTTTCTCCAGAGCCCCGCCTCCGTTTTCTCGAGAGCGGCAAGGGGGCGAGACATCCAAAGCCCGGGTCGTAGAGCAGCGCAGACCCGGGATCCGGTGCCGCCACCAAATGAGAGAGGTCGCCACCAAACAAAAAACCTCTCCCGTTCTGATGGGAGAGAGCAGGGTGAGGGCGCCTTTGTAAGCGTCTTGGATCCGGGTGGCACTGGCGGCTCGTCCGCCAGTGTCTTTCAAATTGTTATTGCCGCCATCCACCCGCACGAACTCTTGGCATCTGCACGGCTCGCGAGCCCTGGGTTTCGGACGTCCCCCACAACGAATTGAGCCCCGCGAGGGGCGACAGAACCGAATCACTCGTTCGGCTCTCTGTCGCCCCTGGCGGGGCTCTCAACGATTGTGGTTGCGCGTCTTACGCAGGGCTCGCGCCGGGGCCGCAATTCGACTTCTACATTCTTCTGAATCGCCTAAAGCATTTGCTTGGCGAGACTCTCCAGCTCACCAATGATGGACCTAAGCCAGCTCAGACTCGAGTCGTGCGGTGTCTGCTCCCTCAAAAACTTTCCAGGTCGGTTTCCGCGATAGGACTTTCCGGTCAATGCGAGCGCGGTCTTGGCGAACGTGTCTTTTGCGTCCTTTTGATCGTGAGCGATTCGGTGTCGAATGACTCCAAACTGCTCAAGCTTGGCGACGTGGGAGGACAGTATTTGTTCTTGAAGTCCAATTGCCAATGGCACCGCGGGCACGCTGGACGGCGACGCGATGTATTTCTGGCAGCGCGATATCACGGTGTTGACATTGTGCCACAACGCAAATCCCTTGGGTCCCCATACTTCCATCGCCGCATCGTCAAGCGTTCGAAAGTGTTTCACAGGAGCGATTTTGGCCTGGATCGTCGGATGCAGCAGCTCCTGTCCGGCCGACGATGCGTACCCACATAGCGACCGCATAAAAATCTCTTCTAAGCACTGCTCCCAAGCACAAAACACTCTCAGGTATACCAGCTCGTACAGAGCTTCAAGTCGCGTCGGAGTCCATTCACGACGACCGATGACTCCGCAACCTTTGCACGTCGTCTCACCCGCCTCGATCAATTCAAGAGCATGGCGTGCCTGATCGCTCAGGCCGCGGTCAAGTCGCGGCATGTATCGCGGCGTCGCCATCCGGATTTAGAATGCCTCGTCGTAAAGCGCACCGAACCGATCCTTCCGTGGGGTAAGGTTATCAGTCTGTCGCTGGCACGCCGCAACGAAGGCTACATACTTCTTCGGCGCACTAAATCCAGGGTCTTTCGTACCCTTGATTACCCCCGACAGCTTCAGCACAGCGCTTCGCAGGGATTGCCGGTCGTCCGCGGCTAGCTTCCTCCTCGGGCTTACACGCGCTGCATTCGGCAGTCCGAACATGCGGTGATACACTGCGCAGTAGAGGCTATAGAAGAGCGGCGGTCTGCGAAATGCTCCCTTCGCGATTTCTACGTCGAAGGTCTGTGAGATAGCGTCCATAACATCATGGAGACGCCGCTCGTCCTTCCGTTCGGACGGATAAGTAGAATCGTACTTGCGATAGAATTCGTCAATGCTCTTTTTTTTGTCCTGCATCCCACTCATTCCAGCGATCAGGCATTCGCTAACAAGCTCCACTTCCAGCATTCGCGCCATCGCCTGTTCACTAAAGATCTTGTGATGCCTCCAGAATTCGATGTATTGAAAGGCGATCTTAAATGACTGTTGCTTAAACCTTCCAAAAAACCGACCGTTACGTAGCTCTTGACGCGACAGCTTGACTCCGTTCATGTTCAACCGACAGAAGACCTCGAAGATCTGGGGGTCGGAAATTCCTTTGAATGTTTCACACGGGAATCCGTACCGCATGATCTGATTCTGCTGGTCAGTCGTCAGTTCGCTAAATACCTTGCCTGCCCAGGGGGCGTCTTCAAGATTCTCAGCAATCGCAAAATCGCCATTGCAGAATTCAAGTACGGTGCGGATCCTTTGCTGGCCGTCTACGACCTCCTGAATCGGCTTTGTAGTGGCCGTATTCTGTCGCAAGCGGAAGTAGATGGGAGGAACCGTCATGCCACGCAGGAGGGTATCGATAAAAAACGATTTCGCAGGCGTCTTCCAAACTGGGCGGCGCTGGAATTTGGGCGTGATCTCGAGTCGGCGTGACTTGTTCCAGTCAATAAAATCGATCGTCATATAGACGGCACGTTCGGTCCTGAACTGATCCATTACACTGCCTTTTACGTGCGCAGAGCGAGCGACACATCTAATGTTTGAGAGAACCGCCTCATCATGCTCAATCAACGCATTGGTTGCCCTATGCCGGAGTTGCTATTCAGGTTGTTTGGGCAGCGCGTGAGTTACTTCAGCGGCTGACCTAGTTCTTCCAGCAACAAAGCCGAGCACTCGAAGAGAAGTCTCGTTCGATTCATTGTGCTGTGTGACGTCGCTGCGTGGCAATCAGTCTATGACGGTGCCGACAAGCGGTCAAAGGGTGAAACACTGGGTGCCATGCCCACGGCTTTGAGTGCCCTTGAACGCTTGGCAGAATGTCACAGCGACAATCGTCCTGCCAGTCCCTGCGACTCCTCAATGAATGGCCACCGCAAGACGTGTCGACGGTACAACGAAGCGGGACATGCCCATTCGTTGACGTTTTCCTGTTTCGATCGGCGGCCGTTTCTGTCCAAAGATCGAACTCGCCGGTGGCTTGTGGAGGCGATCGATCGAGCCCGGCAAAAGCATGCGTTTGATCTCTGAGCTTACGTCATCATGCCGGAGCATGTGCATTTGCTGGTGTGGCCCCGAGAGCCTCGATATTCGGTGAGTCAGTTTCTGACATCGGTGAAGCGGCCCCGTCTCGCTGAAAGCCTTATCGCATGTGCGAAGTTCGGCTCCCGCTTTCCTCTCGCGGATGGAAGATCGGCAACCGAGCGGTCGCATTCATTACCGGTTTTGGCAGCGTGGCGGCGGGTACGATCGCAATCTCACCGAACCAAAAACGGTGTGGGCTGAGATCGATTACATTCATGCCAACCCTGTTCGACGAGGATGCTGTCAAAGTCCGACTTCGTGGCCGTGGTCCAGTGCGGCCGAATACGAACGTCCTGGCAGTGGGTTGTTACGTGTCGATCAAGGCTCTCTGCCGCGTACTTCGCGAGGTTGAAGACATGCCCACGCCGAGCCGTGGGCATGGCACCCTCGCCGATAGAACCGCATCTCCGTTCGCTTCTGTGTCGCCCTGGTCAATCAGGCTGTGCTTCCCCTACTTTCCCCGGGTCGACGTCTTGCTTTTCGATAGGCGGGACCTGAGGAGCATTCCTGTCTGACTTCCCGAGAATATAGCCGACTATCGTTCCAAGTAGCCCGACGACCGGGGCAATTTGCTCCTGTGAGTACCCGGTTACGACAAGGAAGATTGCCGACATGATAATCAAAGGGAGTGAAAACCCAGGCAAAAGAAGTGGCGAGCCTCCTTGTGTCTTTAAGAGATAAGTCATTATCCCCATCGCGAACGCGCCAAAAACAAGAACTCCAATACTCAAGACCAGAACCGCCGTTTTGTCCCAACCCACAGGGAACGATTTCCCAAACGCTCCGGGTGTCTGGGGTCCAGCAGGACCGGGTGGTCCAGTTTGGCCAATTTCTCCGCGTTCTCCTCTGGGGCCAGGAGTGCCGGAATCGCCTTTGGGGCCGGAGTCGCCTCTGGGCCCGAGAGGACCGGGATCTCCTTTATCTCCTTTGGGGCCAGGATCGCCTTTGCGCCCTGTAGGTCCAGCGGGGCCCCGTGGTCCAGCTGGACCTACAGGGCCAGCTGGGCCGCGCGGACCGGCGGGCCCCACCATTGTCGACGCGCTGGTCGAATCGTTGCGGCCTTGAGCGACGCTCGAGCCTGATAGACATACACATGCGCCGAAGGTGCCAGCCAAGATACCAGCCCATCTCATGTTCGGAACCCCAATTGCATCTATCAGTTGTTGACTCGGTCCGCGACTATTTCAGTATTGGAAGACGCCTAGTTTGCACAGTTGACGTTGCCTGGTCAAAGTAATTCTGGCGAGGTCGGCCCGCGACATCCGTTTCTACGACCGGGTCACCAATTCACCGGGTCAGTTCCCTAGTGAAACTATCTGACCCGGTCCCGGTGGACAGATTTTGGTCAGACGATTGATCCGCCGATGCGGCGCGCTCGACGCCTGCTTCCACTGTGGATTGGACGCTTTCTTCGACCGTGTAGCCGATCTCGGTGCGATAGCCCCTTTGGTAAGTGCCCTCACTCACGAGCCCATCTCGAACGAGCGAGTACAAAATGTGTCGGATTCGCGTGCCGTTAATGCCGAGGACGTCGCGAAGCTGGCGGGCCGTGACGGGGCCGCGCAGCTCGAACATCATCTTCAAGACTCGGCGGCGGTCGCGATTCAGAGTGACGGCCGATCGGCGAGAACGGCGGTCTTCGCAGTCTTCGAGCGTTCGCGTGTCCGACTGTATCTCCGCGGAGGTGGTGCGGCGAATCGTCGTTTTCCAGATGCGACGGTCTCCATTTGCCGTCGATGAGGAGGAAAGGCGGCCCTCACCCCTGCCGTCTCCCATCGGAATGGGAGAGGGGGAAGAGCCGGAGCCGGGGTCGGCGGGAACTCCTTCATCGACGTCGAGGGCGCACTGCCCGTGGTGGCCGGCGCGGCCGCCGGTGCTCAACCACAGTTCGTGATGGCCCGTGTCGGGGTCGAAGCGGCGACGGCGGGCGAGCAGCAGCCACTGGGCGGCGAATTCGGCGAAGCCGGTCCAGGCGATGTCGTCGAGGGTGGCCGGGTCGCCGGGGGTGATCCGCGTGCGTTTGCAGTGGTGCACGATCAGGATCGTGCAGCCGGTGTCGTCGCAGATTTCGGCCAGCGGGCGGAGGAGCGAACCCATCGCGAACAGGTTGCGGGCGTCTTCGCCGCGGATCGCCAGGTAGGCCGGGTCGATGGCCACGCAGACCGGCTTTTTCCTCGCGATGATGCGGCCGAGAGACCGCATGTCGTCGGCGTTGTCGAGGTTGGGGAGTTTCGGCGATAGCTCGAAATTGTCGAGCGTTTCGAGGGCGAGGCCGCGGGCCGTGCAGATGCGGCGGGCGATCGATTGCAGGGCGGCTAGCCCCGATTCGCCCGAGAGAAACAGCGTGCGGCCGGGCTCGGCGACGGGGAATTGGCCGAGGAACCGCGTGCCGCTGGCCAGCGAAATCAACAGGTCGGCCGTGATCGACGTCTTGAGCGTTTTGAACGCGCCGAAGATGCCGCCAGGCTGGGCGGCGGCCAGGATGCCGGGGATCAGGTAACGGGTCTCGAACTGGCCCGAGTTGAGTTGGGCGGCGGAATAGAACGGAAAGCGGTTGTCGTCGGCCGCTTCCAGAGTGTCGACTCGGTCTGGCGGGGGCGGGGAAGAGGTGGGAGGAAAAGAAGGAGAAGAAGAGGAAGAAGAAGAGCACTCACTCCGGCACTCTCCCATCGGAATGGGAGAGGGGGAATTATTGCCCTCACCGGCCCGACAGAGGTCGCCGGGGTCCGCTGGAGTGGGAGAGGGTGAAGGAGGGCGGCGGGTGGTGTCGATTGCCGAGGCGGTCATGGCGGGCCCCAATTTGCGATCGGTGACAATTCTGCGACCAATGGACAATTCTGGGAATTCCAGTATTGTACCACGGCGCGCCGAGGCCTCTTGTTCATTTTCGGTCGCGAAACATTTCTGCGCGCTTGCAACTTTCGTAGCGACGAGCGCTTACGACATTTGCAAATTTTGGCAGAAAAAAATCGCCATTGCCCGGCTCGTTATTTTGGCCTAGCGGCGGCGTGCTGGCGGAAGAGCGAGGTTCGGATCAGCCTCGAAAAGACGGCGGGCCTTCGCAAAGGCACGCGGGCTCTAAAAGACACCGCTTCGAAAAAGACACTGGCGGTCAAGCCGCCAGTGCCACCCGAATTGAGCGGTGTTACGCGAATGAATTCGAAGTGTCGTGTTAGCTCTTCAGCAGGCCGTTGATCATCGAGATGGCGGCCGGGCCGACGAGGACCACGAAAATGCCGGGGAAGATGAACAGCACCAGCGGGAAGATCATCTTCACGGCCGTTTGCTGGGCTCGTTCTTCGGCAATCTGGCGGCGTTTGACTCGCATGCTGTCGGATTGCACACGCAGGGCTTGGGCGATTGAGGAGCCGAACTTGTCGGCTTGAATCAGGATCGCGGCCAGGGCCCGCATATCGTCGACGCCCGTGCGCACGCCCAGGTCATGCAAGACCTCGCGGCGGGGACGTCCCATTTGCAGTTGTTTGTTGGCGAGGCCGAACTCGGAGACCAGCTCGGGAGCCGAATCGCCCAGCTCGTCGCACACGCGGCGCATGCCCGCGTCGAGACCCAGGCCGGCTTCGACGCAAACGACGAGCAAGTCGAGGGTGTCGGGCAGTTGCAGGAAGATTTTTTCCTGCCGTCCGCGGCGGATGAACCACATGAAGACCTCGGGCAAGTAGAAGCCCAAGCCGGCTCCGACGATGATCGAGGTCCAACCTTTCTGGGTCAGACCCCAGGAGACAAGGCCGAAGCCGCCACCCAGCAAAGCACCGCCGACCATAATCGCGAACTTGATCGCGAGGAACATTTGGGCCGCGCCCGGCGCGTTGTAGCCGGCGTTGGCCATGCGGCGTTTGAGTTCGCTCTGCTCGAGTTCCGTCTTCGGCTGCAGGGCCTTCGACAAGGTCGGGGCCGCCATTTCAACGACGGCACCCATTCCCGTCTTGCCGGATCCTTCCCGGTTACGAAGGGTCGGATCGCGCAACTCTTCGAGTCGTTCGAGGGCCCGGGTCGAGCGCGACGAAAACACGTTGATCAACGCCCAGATGCCGAACGTAATGCCGCCGAAAACGGCCCAGGGCAAAATATTCGCTAAGTCCATGAGAGATCCGTCCTCCGGCCGCAGCCGTGAGATCGAGTACTGTCGTCAGATTTAAGTAATGCCCGTCAGGTCCAAATACCGTGTCAGATTGAACGCAGCCGTCAGATCTTGATGTTGACGATTTTCTTGATCGTGATCGCACCGAGAATTTGCAGGACGACCGCGACGGCGATCATCTTGCGACCCAATTCCTCGGTGAACAGCAACATGATGTACGTGGGGTTGAGGTAATAGACGGCGAAGAA
>Ga0210393_10002590_pt1 | contig 14761 bp, 12 predicted proteins | sample IncBWC27OmetaG_FD_160068 | JGI IMG/M metagenome (GOLD analysis project Ga0210393, IMG submission 160068) | Forest soil microbial communities from Barre Woods Harvard Forest LTER site, Petersham, Massachusetts, United States - Inc-BW-C-27-O ... | reverse complement strand
AAGCCTGCGAAAGGCTTCGAACGTAGCGAATCCTCGCGCCACAAAGCAGCTACCGTGAACCCAGGAAGGAAGCGCCCGCCAAGCCGAATCTCACCGGAGCGGCCTAGCTAGCAGTGCCGCGCATACTCCCCCGAGAGAGTTCGTCTCGGAAGCGACCGTCGCAGCCTCCCGTTGGCGTTGCTGACAGAGATTCAGCACAAGAAATATGACCTTCACCTCGCCGGAGTGGGCTTCACATTGTCCTCCTGTGGAACTCTGGGACAAGAGCATGCGGCACCTGACGATCCTGTTCGACCCGGGCAGGCTTAAACACAGGGTGGGACCCAACCGAGAACGGGGACCACCGCTAAAGCCAGGTCAAAAGTACACCCGGAGCCATCAACCGCTTGTACTGATGTTCCCAAAGCCGCTGGATTGGGCGCTGCTTTGACGCACGATCACCATCGCGTCGGAGGGCGGCCAGTCGATGGACGGTCGGATCGCCATCGATCAGGGCGAAAGACGATGGAGCTTTACACCGACATCGCCTTGGACTTCGGGGTCGTATTCCGTTTGTATTGCGTCGAGTCTTAAAGATGTCTGCGGTAATAGCTTACTAGCGCCGTTCGATAGACCTCTCCGACCCGCGGCGATTTGGCAAGCCGGTCAATGTCCCTCCATTTAGTCTGAAGTGCCTGGCATTCTGTCCGCGCCTTCTTACCCAAGTTGGCGGAATATGAACGGATTAAAATTGGTGCTGTAATCGTAATAATCGATACCCTCGACTTTCTTTAGATGGCAGACAATGGGATATGTAAAAGGCAGCATGACGACCTCCACCAATGTTTTACCAATCCATCCCACAAGCACGCTGGCCAGAAGCAGGCCGTTAGGGAGAACCCCATATAATGCGACCCCGTAAAAGATTACCGTATTAACCCCCTCCCCGACAACCGTCGAAACAACAAATCGGAACCATAGATAATGGCCCTTATTCCATACTTTCATCTTGGCGAGAGTGTAACTGTTGCAAAAGTCTCCCACTAACAGTGCGAGCACACCCGCGGTTGCAATTTTGGGGCTCGAAGAAAAAATTTGGTGATAAGCGGCGTCATCTTTGAAAAAAAGCGCAGGAGGAACCAACAATTGCCCGCAAGCGACTGAGGCTCCGATTACCGAACACAGCAGGGAAAGCCATATGATGCTGCGCGCCTGAGAATAACCGTACACTTCAGTCAGGATGTCCGCGATCAAATAGGTGAGCGGAAAGTACAGCAACGTGACCGACACTCCAACGCCAAAGACAGAAATGATGCGCGCCGCTGTGAAATTGCAGACCAACATGAAAGTTATGTTGAGTCCTGTCAGGAGACCGAGGTACTTGTATTTGCCGATGTCTGTGCGCAGCATAACCGTGATCAAACTGGAAGTTTTGGGAATAATTTTGGCGTCAGTTGTGCCGCAAACTCCTTGAACACGCGCACGTGCCGCGGAAGATAGCGATTACCGAGGTGAACCAGCGAAAGATCATAAAGGGCCAGATGCCAGGAAGGCATCACTTCCTCCAAAAGGCCTTTGCGCATCAATTCCGGTTGCACGATGGGGGGTAATTCTCCGATTCCCGCTCCGGCGAGCAGGGCAGTGGCAAGGCCGGCGTAATCATTCATGCCAATGTGAGGCTCAAACGAAATGGTTTCCTTCCGCTTTCCGTCGACGTGAGTAAACTCCCAACTATAGATGGGTCTCCAAAAGAATGCCAACAGCGGGTGCTTCAGAAGGTCGCGCGGGGTCTTTGGTAATTTGCATGTCCTCAAATACGCGGGACTTGCCACGACCTGGTGCCGGTACGTAAGCAGTCTTCTTGCGACGAGCGTCGAGTCTTTAAGGGCGCCCACTCTGAACGCGATATCAACCCCTTCGGCTATTTGATCGACGATTCTATCGGTGATAAACACCTGAACGCGGACAGCAGGGTAGGACGCCTGAAACGCCCCGATCAATGGGGCGATTAACGAATCGGAAATGCTCGGGGGAGCGGACAGTCGCAATGTGCCCGTCACATTCGACATGTGGTGGGAGACTATGTTATCAATCGCGTCGGACAGTTCCTCGGTCCGTTTTGCGAATTCCAGCACCTCGGAACCAACATCTGTAAGCCGCAGTTTCCGCGTTGAACGTTCAAGAAGGCGAAGGTTGAGCTGATCCTCAAGTTCCGAAAGACGCCGACTGACAGTTGAGAGAGGCATTTTGAGGCGGCGTGCGGCTTCTGAAAAGCTGCCGGCCTCGACGATTTCTGCAAAAATTTTCAGTGAATTGAGATCGACCATTATTCCAAAATTGGGATTTTAATTTCCGATTTTTCCGGCTAGTGAACGATACGCGAATCGAATACCGTTCGACAACCGGAATTCGGGAATGGAAACGATCAAGCACCGCGATGTCTCGACAGCTCAAGACCTCATTGCCGCCGTACATGATCGCAGTGTTGATCGCATCGTGGTATCCGGCGATCTCGCTGGGTTTTCCAGCTTGGACCTTTTGCCCGATCAAGCATTAACGGCAACGGCACGCGCGACCTTGCAGTTCAAGGACGACTCGGACGGAATCCGACTTTCCTCCAACAAACTCGAAAAACTCACGCTAATTGTGGCTCCCGAAAAGCGGGCCATTTTCAACGACACGACTGTCACCGATCTTGGCTGTCTTGAATTGCGAAATCTTACGCTGACCGGCGCAGTACAGTTTTCAACTAACAAAGTCAAACCTACGAGGTGAACATGAAAGCTATAGTAATTTCTCAATACGGTGGCCCGGAAGTGATGGATTACAAGGATATTCCCGATCCTTCCCCTGGTCCGGACGAAGTGCTCGTTCGCATCGCGGCAACGAGCGTAAATCCTTTCGACATAATGCGGCGTTCCGGCCGAGCCAAGGATTTTGCACCAATTAGTTTTCCAGGCGTCATCGGCGTTGACGTCGCGGGCACTGTAATTAGTTGCGGGAAAGAGGCGAAGGACTTCTCCGCCGGCGAGCGCGTGTTCGGAATGGCCGATCAAACCTATGCCGAACTTTGTGTAGTGAAGGCGAAAAACCTCGCGAAGATTCCATCAGGTCTCGATATCGTAGATGCGGCGGCCCTTCCCTTGGTAACGACAACCGGATACCAGCTTATGACCAAAGGAGCCGCTATCAAACAGAGGCAAACGGTTCTGGTCACGGGTGCTCTGGGCAGCGTGGGCCGTTCGGCGGTCTTTACAGCGAAAACACTCGGAGCGCTGGTAATCGCGGGAGTTCGTAAAAAGCACCTTAAGGAGGCGGCAGTGCTGGGCACTGACGGCATTGCCGCTATTGATGACGAGGAGGCAGCAGCGAAGTTAGAACCGGTGGATGCGGTGGCCGATACGGTCAACGGCGCCACCGCTGCATCGCTGCTCGGCAATGTAAAGGCGGAAGGAATTTTCGCCTCCGTTCTCGGACCTCCGCAAAACGCCAGCAATTTTCCGTCCGTAAAGGTCGTTCCCGTCTACGCTGAGGCCGACCCTGAAGCGCTTCTTCAAATGGCCAAGGCAGTGGTAGAGGGAAAACTTACGATCCCGATTGTAGCAAAGATGGCCTTAAAAGAGGCAAGTGAAGCTCACATCCTGATGAGCAAAGAAGCTAACGGCAAAGTGTTGCTGGTGCCATAACAGAATGCCGTAAACTTGAAACACTCTGCATGAATATAGATGAATATAAGCCACTGAAATCTTATGCGTAAGAATGCTCGTCATTAACATGGGAGGCATTTATGAATGAAGAAATAAAACAACTGCTACAGACCTACCAACGCGGTTTAAATGACGCAGATCTCGACCTCGTCAGGAGTGTTTACGCGAACGATGCCGATGTAATCGGCCAGCCTTTTCCTACTGCGACCGGCATCCAGGAGATTATCGCACTCTATGCGGATTTTCTCTCGAAATTGGACTTCAATGTTCAGTTCGAGTTGCTTGAGGTGGAGCTAAGTAATGACCTTGGGTTCATCCGCACCCGCTCGCACGGAACGATTGTGCCTAAAGGCCAGAAACCGACCGGTTCTGAAGGCAACCGCGAAATTTTCATTGTGAAGAGAATCCAAGGTGATTGGAAATTCTATCGTTACATTTTCAACGGCGAGGTCGCCAGGTAACCCTCATGATATACCTAGACGCGATACTCAAAGTGCTGCTCTTTGAGGATCGAGGATAATCGATGCGGGAAATAACGATTGACGAACTCAATTCCGCCGTGAACGTCTGCTGCACGATTGTCCAACGCCGTAACCGAGAAACAACGCCAATTTCTCCTCAGCTGCAGGGGGGATTTTATACAGAGGAGCGGACTCAGCGATAACACCAAAAAAGCCGATTGCCGCCTGCTCGGCATTCGCGAGCACTTAGTGTGTCCGAGTCGTAAGTAGGATGCCAAATCAGCTCCTCATCACTCTCCCAATGGCTTCGCGAAATAAGATGGGCAAACCGAAGCAAGTCCTTGTGACTTGCGCATCAGGGACGTAGAAGTGACAGGAATCAGGGATTGCTCACGTGCAGCGACAATCCGCATCGGTTCAGTCATCGCTTTTTGTTTGGGTTTGAGCGGAGCCGTCGCCGGAGCGCAGCAATTTTCCTCGGCGGAGACGAAACCAAGCCCTACATTTAGCCCGATTCCTCTGTCTGAGATCGCCTCGCATGCGGAATCCACTACTAGATTTGTTCAAAGCATTGAGACCACACTGTCGAAGGACCGGGTAACCGCAACTGTCGAAAAGAGTCTCCCACCTCTGACGAGCGAGATCGAATTGCGAGAGGCAGAGATGGCCAAATATCTCGCCGGAGTTATCCCCCTGGAGTTGCTTCACAGCATGGAGGTCGTCTTGCAGAGGTATGGTGATCAACTATCGAGCTGGAATAATGATCTAACGGAACGCGCAAAAATTCTGAACGGTCAGATTGCCCAGCTGGACAGGCTTAGCAAAATTTGGAAATCGACTCTCACATTGCCGCAACTTTCGAAGACGGCGCCGGAGATTCCCGAACGCGTTCAGGGTCTCATTGATCTTATTGGTCGCACAGAGCAAGCGGCAGAATCTCTTCGAGAACGGGATTTAACCCTGCAGGGCCACGTTCTGGAGGCGACGGCTCGATTGCAATCGGTCGCACCAGCGTTTGAGCAGGCGCAAGCCGATGCTGTTAAAAACCTTTTCGTTCAAGATAGTTCGCCTCTCTGGCGCCTTGGGGTCGAACAGCGGAGAGAGAAAAGCCAGGCATCGCTCATACCGGCAGCGAGTCTAGCCCTCTTGATAACCTATATCAGACGCGAGCCGGCAGTCTTCGTGCTTCATGCGGCCATTATTCTCTTCTTCTTTCTCGTCATTTCCTGGCTGCGGCGCGGAGTGCACAAATGGACCGAGGAAGAATCGAGTTTGCGGCGGGTGGCGCCGGTCTTTAATTTGCCGTTTTCAACGGCGATAACGCTCTCTTTTCTTATTATGGGGTCGATCTATTCGATGGCGCCGTTTTTGCTGCGGGCGATACTTTGGGGAGTACTCCTTATTGCCATTTCGTTCATTCTACGCCGGCTAATCGATCGAGCACTATTTCCAATAATCTACGCCCTGATCGTCTTGTACTTTGTTGATCAATTGCGATTGATCACTGCGCTCCTACCGTTGGGCCGGTTAGTCTTCAGCGCAGAGATGTTAGGCGGAAATCTGTTTCTAATCTGGCTGATATGGAGCAGGCGCTCACCGACCGTTGGTGTCAACACAACGAAGCTTTTCGCGCGCGCGATCCGACTTGCCATACAAATCGGCCTGGTCGTATTTCCGTTAACTCTCCTGGCAAACGTTTTTGGGTACGTCAACTTCGCGAATTTACTCTGGGGTGGCGCACTTAGAAGCGCGTACGTTGGCGCGAACGTGTTTGTTGCGCTGCGAATCGTGGAAGGGCTAGTCATCATATCGCTTGGGACGCGTCCTCTCGGTTTAATACGCGTCGTTCGGCGGAACCGGCCAATGCTTCAGCGCCGTATCCGTGGCGTTACCGTATTCCTGGCATTCGTATACTGGGCAAGTCTGACGCTGGACTTTTTCGGGCTGCGGACGCCATTGATCACGGGCACTGAGGAGGTACTCCGAGCGAACCTGGCAATAGGCTCCTTTAGCATTTCGTTGCGACAGGTGCTCGTCTTTGTGGCGACTGTTTGGGCTGCTTTTGCTGTCTCACGCTTTCTGCGATTTCTTCTGGAAGAAGATATCTATCACCATTGGCATCTCGCCCGGGGCGTTCCACAGGCGATTTCAACGATGGTTCACTATGCAGTCCTGCTCACTGGATTTTTCGTCGGCTTAGCCGTGTTCGGCGTTGACCTTACCAAGGTCACGATTCTGGCGGGAGCATTTACCGTCGGAGTCGGATTCGGATTACAGACGGTCATCAATAATTTCGTTTGCGGATTGATATTGCTCTTCGAGCGCCCAATCAAAGTCGGTGACATCATTCAAATCGATACGGACATTGGAGAAGTTCGACGCATCGGTATCCGAGCATGCGTAATTCGCACGACGGACGGTTCCGAAGTCATTGCGCCAAACGGAACGATCATCTCCAATAAGGTAACCAACTGGACCCTATCGGATCGTTACCGCGCGATTGAAGTGCCGGTCACCGTGGCTCGAGGTGCGGCTCCGCAACATGTGATCGAGGTATTGAAGCGTGTCGCCGTCAATCATCCGGGCGTCACAAAAGAACCGGTACCCCAAGCATATGCTGTTAGCTTTTCCTCCAACACAGTCATTTTCAACCTTCGTGCGTGGACGGAGCGGTACGAAGACTGGGTCCAGGTGCGCAGCGACCTTTCTGTTGCCGTCGACGAGGCTTTGGTCCACGAGAATATTACCCTCGCCTGACGCTCCGAAATCGATTCTTCACTAACGCTTAGGACCGGCGACGATTATCCCAGCGATGCGATATCGAAACGCCCCAGCGGCAATCGAATGGCTCTGCCAGGCTTTTGTTCGAAAAGCCTTGGCGGTGTCCGGAGAGAACCGCACCATCGCCGCAAGCGATTCCAGACTATGTCTGGCAGATCCAAGTTTCTCGACAGCAGCGATTCCAGTTTTCCCGTCTTTGCCATCCGTTCATAAAGCCAGTCAAACCGTCGTCCTCTCTTCAGCGTTGGTGCAGCCATCAATTCGGCTTCCGACATCAGCACGCCCAGAAAAGCATTTGGAAAGGCTTCCACGATTGGTCCCTTGCCGCAAACGATGCCGCTGTTCCCACACATCGAAGGTGCGAGGATACGACCAAACTGAGTGCAAGCGTTGTCGGAAGCTCGTCTCAATTCCAATCCCACTCCATGATGACTGAGTCCGGGTCTGCAGCGATTATGGAACGGAGCGCGAATGAAAATGGACTCAACATGGCGACGAATGTGCCGATCAGCGCCGAGCGGAAGCAGCGGTCCATCGATAGCGATGACGGAGGGATGAAAGCCATGAGGAATTTTTGATTCTCGGCTTTCCCATGCCGTTGCTGCCCGCTCAAGAGTCAGGTGATCGCCGTCAAGGCAAGCGATTCCTGTTGTCCTCCGCGTTTTTGAGAATCCGACATCTATCCCCATGAGATTTGTTGGCATCTGTTATCGCAAGACCTGTCTGGTCTTTATCTCGGTTTTCATGACCCGACCCGAGCGGAAAACCAACAATAATTCTAATCGTGAAGGTTTCGAGCCACTGCTGATCGCCAACGAAACGATTCGCGGCGATTGCGGAGGATTTGAAGCGATGACGCTCTAACGTCCAACTGATCCCTTCGTTCCCTTCTCAGCCCTCGTGGATTGAGTGTTCATATCGGCAAAGTAATCCAGCAGCATCCGGTGGATGAAGATGTAGCCACCGCCCACTTTCTTCAGGAAAATCAGCTTGGCGCAATGGTCGAGGAACTTGATGAAGTTGAATGGCGTATAGCCCTTCAGCCAAAGAGTCAGTCGTAACGCATAGTGCTTGATCACGGCTGAACCACCTCGATTTAATCCGCCGATGAGCCCCCCTAACAGCCCGTAGGCCAGCCCGGTGGCCAGCGCGGCGCGGAGCTCTTCGCCCGTCAGCAGCATCTCTATCAGCCCCCAGATGAGTCCGACGGGGAAGCAGGCAAGGGATGTAACCAAAGCATTTTGCCGCGACAGCTTGATCCCCTGATTCGGAGATGCTTTGCCCGCCTTGACCGCGTCGGTAAATCCACCAACCAAACCACTGATCAGCCCGCAGGTGGCCCCGAAGGCCAGCCCGAGTGTCAGCCTATTGAGCGCATTGGTCCCATTGAGCAGCCCGACGATCAGCCCGACGATCAAGCCAGGAATCGTCCTCTTCCAAAACCGATTCCACCTCCAACTCATCGTCTCTACAAGACCAATATGTTTCAGTGAGCCGACTCCTAAACCGCCAATGGACCCGCCGAGCAGCCCGCCGAACAGCCCGCCGACCAGCCCGCCGACCAGTCCGGCACTCAGCTCGGCACTCAGCCCGACAATCAGCTCGGCACTCAGCCCAATCAGCCCGGCACTCAGCCCGACGGTCAGCCCGACGATTAGCCCGCTCTTAAAGCCATTTCTTAAGGGTGATTCCGACCAACAACCTAATGCGACTCCAACGAGCATACCCACTCCGCTGATCAGCCCGGCGCGCAGCTTGCCACCCGGTGAGCCCAGCGCGTAGATGGCCCCGAAGACCAACCCGACACTCAGAGCCACTACGGTTCCATAGGCTAACCGTTGGGCTCTCGTGCCTAACCAACCGGGCTGGAGTCCCTCCACGAGGAAGACCGACTCTGATTGTTCCTTCATCTTTCCCGCCAGCCACGAAAGCCAAGTGACAGTCTTTCCCTTTCGAAACGAAGGCATCGTTCCTTTGCGTTGAAACATCTGCTCAACGTAAAGACGAAAAATCTGCTTTCGACGCACCTTGGGTGACCCCCCTTTCTGCCCGACGAGTTCGTCAGCCCCACCTCCCAAAAATGCGAGACTCATGATGCTGAGCATTAACGGAGTCCGAGCAAGTTCCCGTAGCGCTGAATCTGAGGCAATCGCCTGACGAAGTGCTGCTAATTCCCCCCTGGCCCTTTTGAGATAATCGGCCACTTCATCCGCATCCAGGGCTTCCAGGCAAATGGCTCCGTTCAATTTCAGGCGTTCAGGAAGCCAGCGATACTCGTTGAGCCGACAGCAAACCACCAGTCCTGAAGGATTGAACTCGTCGATATATGCGTTGACCGCGGTCACACAGTCGGGCTGCAACGCGGTTGAGACTTCATCCAGCCCGTCCAAGAGCGGTAGGAGGTAGCCCTCCTCCAACCAGGAGCGGCCTATCTTGACCGGCACTCGATATTTCTCCGACAACTCGACAGCGATCCACTGCGCCAGCGGCTGTTTCTTTTTCCAGTTGGACAGGTTGACAATGATCGGTATCCGCTCATTGATATCGATTCGCGCCCGCTCAAGGAGAGTGCCAGCCAGATCGAGCAAGGTTGTCGTTTTGCCACCACCCGGTTCGCCCAGGATCAGAAGTAAACCCGTCGCGTCGTATATAACCTTAACATCTCGATCCTCCAGCGGAGCCGAGTTCAGTGCGTCGGATACCTCGACGGCGTATTTCCATGGCGCATCGACAAACTCATCTGCTGGCCGCTTGCCTAGGGAAATTAGCACCTCGTTGTGGAGTGAGTGTTTGAGAACGCCATCCACCCAATATTCCTTTACTCTTCGCCGAAGAATTTCGAGTTGGCCGATTTGGTCTTGATCGGACAGATGCGCAAGAGGTGGGGAGTGTCTCGGTTCAAAGGATGTCCTCTTTGACGTGGCCAGCTCGTCCTTACCTGGAATCAAGTTTTCTCTCGCTGCTGGCTTCTGGCGTGTAATGCCCCAAATGAGTTGCTTGAGCGGGTCGGGGTCGGATACACGGAAATCCACACGATGGCGATTCTTCAGGGTCCAGGGCAGCTCCGGCATTGTATCGGCAGAACCCAGGATGGTCGGAATAACGGGACATTTCCGCTCCATGAATTGGCTGAGAAACGCCTGAATCTCCTCGTTCTGCCAGGGGCCGATACCCCTGTTACCGACAAAAACCGCTGCCGACTTTATGCTATTGATCTGCTCTCCGAGTTCCGTTTGCCAAGAGGCACCGGGCGGGATTTGCTCTATGTCAAGCCAAGGCTTGATGCCCTCCTTGACCAACTTTTGAGCGATCTCGCGGACGGCTGGCTTGTCCTCGCTATTGTGGCACAGGAACACATCAAAGACTTCAGCGTTGGAGCTGTTCATTCACTCAGAAGCTAGTCTATGCTTCAGTCACCCTCCTTTTGCTCAAAGATGAGAAAAAACGCCCGCAAAGGTGAATGAATGGTCGGAAACCCACCAATAGGCTACAATCGCTGGCCCAAAGCAAAACATGTGTAAAGCCTCAGTGCAAATGTGAGCGAAACGTACCAACGCGTGCATCAAGGCCAGTTGTTCGATGGTCCAGTTCTCGGTCGCTCCCAGATGCGCGACCAGGCATTTCCAGCCCTATTCCTCGGACGGATAAAAGTACCGGCGTGCGCCGTTAAAACTAAATTGGACACACGCCGGGAGTCCTTCTGTCTTTCGTTTGGGCAAGCTCTCTGCTTACCAGTTATAACGATAATCATCCTATTTATTGTTTAAATAGAAATCAACTTTTTTTCTGGAATATTTAAGGAAGCTGCGACACAAACCACTCCTAGCCGGGAAGCTGCGGGGTGCGAGTTTGGAGTCGTAAACCCGCTGGTTGTCTGACGTTGCCTGTTAAGGCGATTTCCGGTTCGCGAGCGTCGTGTCCGTTTCAACCCTTTTGTAAGCGATCTTGGGATGTTTTGGCCCTGTTCGGAATCAGGCCCTACCGCAAAGCGTCCAACGTGCGTTGTTTCGATTCTGGGTTTAACCGGATCGCGAGCACGTCCTGAGTTGGAGCAATGTTCCAACTGATCGGCAGATCCCGTTGGGGCGGTATTGGAATGTGATACCGGCGTGCAAGCTCTTCTTCTGAGGTCGTCCGTCTGTATCGTCCGCACATGTTATTTTACTTCCGGTAAGGATTCTCTTTCCATTCGCTCCTCAGAATGCTGTTCATGGTCAGATCGACGTAGTGATCGTAAAGCCACTCAGCTTGGCGCAATACGCCCTCCTTCTTTAGACCTAACCGGTCGCAAACGGCCTGACTTGGATAGTTGCCGGTGGCAACCCGCGCTTGAATGCGGTTCAGTTCCAATTGTTGAAATCCCTCGTCGATCAACGCCTTGACCGCCGCTGTCATGTATCCTCTGCCCATTTTTGACTTGGCGAGCCAATATCCCATTGTCGCGCAATGGTTGAGCTTCTCGATATTGTTGAACGCAACCACTCCGACAAGCTCATCATCTAAGACAAGGGCGTAGCTATATTGCGTACCGGCAGTTGCGCTCTCTAAACTCCTCCGGATGAAGTTCAGTTCGGAGGGGCTTTTGGTTTCTTCGAGCCAAGGCATCCACTGTCGGAGATGGCCGCGATTTTGATCGTTGCGCAAAAACAGTTCTTCGGCGTCCTCTTCCTTTAGGAGTCGCAATTTAAGCGAGGGAATTTCGGCCCTTATTTCCAGCGTCACCGATTTCAATTCTGAATCAGGTCTTCCGCCCGATCTAGGGCTTTCGACAACGCCTGAAGAGCGTGCGGATAGTCGCTTTTGCATTCTTCCTTGATGGTTGCATCCCGGAAGCGGCGAACCGAGGAGCATAGGCTTTTGATTGCCTCATTCCGAATCCGGAAGGATTTGGTCAAAACATTTTCCAGGATCTCTCCTTCCGCCTCGAATGTCTTCTGAGTCGGCGCCGGAATCGCAACATTCCCCATCTCGGAAAGAACCGAGCGGAGTCGCTGCAAGGCGTTCCAGGCGCGTAACCGGCTTTGCTTTGATGCTTCGAGTTCGTCTAGAAGGTCCTGAATCGCCTTAGGAGTGATCGACATTTGCTAATAGTGTTCAGATGAACACATTCCCGGGTCAAGACTGGATTGAGCCCGTCTGTGCCGGGTATGCGTCGCAAATACGATGGGATCGGCGAGAGGGGGTATCAGCGGCGCGACCATGCCGGGGAATTCCCCATAGCGCGTCGTCCTCTAAACCAATGCATTGGATTCTCTCGCGTGAGAAAAGTTATTCACACCCAAGCACAAGGCGTTCCAGAATCTGGCTGACAATCGGATTTTTTTTGATTTGTCGCGGCCTCAAGCTGAACTGCATCGTCACCCCAGCAAAAGCCAAAAAATAATCTGCGGAGTTATTCACATGATATCCGCAGGCTGTGAAACGTGCCGCGGGTTATGACGGGTCCAGGATTACGGCGTCGGCAGGTAGCACCCGTTTCAGCACCCCTCAAGCGTTGCGCATCCTGTTGGTCCACAAAATTCGAGAGACCAGGTTCAAGTTGCTCCTGTTCCATTGGGTCTGCACTCTCCTTGCCCTGCTCGGTGCGGGCATTTGTGGATTCAGTTTTATGCCGATGCTACTGGCCGTTGGCGTTGTTGCTGAAGGCGTCTTCCTTTTTTTCTTGGTGCTTTTCATCGACGCGGGAGACATCTTGCTGGATTTCGCCCTGGAAGATGAGCGGTTCTTCGAGTTGGCGATCCGATGCCACGCTTTAGGCATCTTCGAAGATACGGAATTCGCTTCACCTCAATCGGTAAACTGAGTCCTGAAGACAGCAGCGCCGAGATTCGCGACAGAACTTCGGCGGTTGCCAAGCCGCTGATCCGCACAAATGTCTTTCGGTGCAAAGAGGGTCTGGCAATATCAGCGACCCAACATTACTTAAGCTGAATCCCCTCAGAGTCGCGTCAATGGCTCGTCTCCGCGGCGTAGGCGGCTTTTTTACCTGCCCCTCTGTTCTAATTCGAAAATGCCGCCCAGCTTCGTGATTTTGCGCTTCGGGCCAAACTCTCGTGCCAGAGTTTAATCAATCGCCTTTTTACATCCGCAGTCCCAAACCCGACAGATGACCTGTTTTTCACATTGTGGGTCCTGGGTCCGATCACTCGCGCAGTGCCCTGCCGATCCACCGGCGTCCACGAAAATGTGTTCAACCCCGCCTTGGTATGACTTATTTCAGGCGTGAATCCGAGAACGGGAGTTGGCGTCGATACTGCGGCTTCCATTTGTGGGGAAGATTTTTCCTTTGGAGAGATTTCCGTGGACGCCTGATCAACACTACTCGCTTGTCCCGAAGTCGTTTTGTCACCGGAACTCTTTCCATTCAAACTCGTGACTGTGAAGCCGTCAGAGGAATTGGCATTTACCACTGTGAGATCGTCAGCCTTTGGCTTACGTTCTTGGACCAGCACCCCAAGCACGAGAACCGGACAAACCAGGACACCCAAAACTCCCATTGCAAGCCACCTGGTATCGCGATTGAATCGTCTGATGGTTTCACTCGCCGCAGGTAAAGCCACGGTATTTACTGTCCTCGCCAACGCGGGTGCAGGTAATCTTTTCGACCCTTCTTCGCGCGATTGAATTGCAGACTTCAACTTGTGAAAGAAACATTCGCTACTCTCGAACAGCGGCGAGGCTTGGAGACCGCGGTAAAGGATTGAGTTACCGGCGTTTCCCAGCCCGTTTATAGGCTTAAACCAGCGCTTGACAGCACCCTCCTTTTTTTTCTCACCGCCGAGCAGTTCGTAAGTGAACAACGCCGCTTGCCGAACTGCCAGTGTTCTTGAGCCGCGCCTCTGCGCCTTCGAGGTGATAATCGGCCAGGAAGTATTCCTGGGCCTTACAAGTTCCCACACGTCCAGTTTGACGAGGAATGGCCAATCGGAGAACGACCGCTGCTCGCGATCCACTGAACCTGAGTTCCTCGTTTCGGCGAACAACCAGCGACTGGAGATTGGATGCGGACAGAAGCCAAAGTCGGCGGCAAGGTCGAGAGCGCGCGCGAAGGCAGTCATTAGCCGCAGAACATCTTCCACGTCAAGGCGTGAACTCTCTCTTAACAGGTCGGCAATAGAGCGACCTCTGGAACGCTCGGTAATGACAAAAGCGCCAGATTTGTCGACGATCACATCGAGAATATTCAAAAAGTTAGGATCTCGTATCAAAGCGAGCTGCTGGACTTTCTGGCGCCAAGTTTCACCGGCGCGTTGGGATGCCAGGAGCGCCCGTCTGACCGTTACGGTTTGATCCAGCGTAAGGTCATGTGCCTTAAAACTGTCCACGTCGAACTCTTCCAAGATTTTGTAGCGCCTGGCCAAAACCGTTCCGACAAGAGACGGCCCGGTCATTTTGCCGTCGCGATTCGACCGCAAATTGGTCTGATCATTTCTTGATCTCGGAGCGATGAGGGACAAATTTTGGATGTGTTGCAACTTTGTAGTCGAGCCGAAGGTTGGGGTAGATGATCGGCATTTTAGTTCGGCGCCGCGAACAGACCGAGAATGTATTGGTGCAGTAGACCGACACTGCAGCACGCTTGGCCTTTGCGGATCATATGAATCGCTTCGTAGCCGGCGATCGTACGCCAAGCTCCCCAGAACGAACGAAAATGTTGGCTTGCGCGCACCCGGCGTTTGATGGCCCGGTGATCCTGTTCCAGGATATTATTGAGATACTGCACGGGACGATGTTTAGAGTTCTCGTCTAGAACACCGCCAGCTTTGAGCTCGGCAATGGCCGGCGGATAAGCAGCGTGCTTGTCGGTATTGATTACCCGCGGCGCCGGATGGT
>Ga0210393_10002587_pt1 | contig 14770 bp, 13 predicted proteins | sample IncBWC27OmetaG_FD_160068 | JGI IMG/M metagenome (GOLD analysis project Ga0210393, IMG submission 160068) | Forest soil microbial communities from Barre Woods Harvard Forest LTER site, Petersham, Massachusetts, United States - Inc-BW-C-27-O ... | reverse complement strand
GAAGCTGGGGCTCGATTGATGGCGGCCACCGATGTGCACATGCAGGCGGCATCCGATTGAGCACGCTGCTGCGTTACCTGCATACGCTGCGGTATCTGCGCCCTACGCAGTTGCTCAACCGCGCCTGGCGCGAGCTGCATCGCCCGCAGCCCGACAAGCGCGCGGCGCCGGCGGTACGCGCCGTGGCCGGGCCCTGGCAGACGCCGGTGACGGGCGCGCCGCTGCTGGTGGCCGCCGACCGCTTTCGCTTCCTCAATGTGGAGCGCGACTGCGCCACCGCCGCCGACTGGCAACCGAACGGGGTCGACAAGCTGTGGATCTACCACCTGCATTACTTCGATGATCTGAATGCCCGCGATGCGGCCGCCCGCCGCCCCTGGCACCGGCAGCTGCTCGAGCGCTGGGTGGCCGAGAATCCACCCGCGCGGGGCGATGCCTGGGAGCCGTTTCCGCTTTCGCGGCGTATCGTAAACTGGGTGAAGTGGACACTGCGCGGCGAGGAGCTGCCGGCAGTCTGCCGGGCGAGCCTCGCGGTGCAGGCCCGCTGGCTGCGCGGGCGGGTGGAATATCACCTGCGGGGCAATCACCTGCTAGCCAACGCGGCGGCACTGGTGTACGCCGGGCTGTATTTCACCGGCCCCGAGGCTGAACGCTGGTACGCACACGGCATGAACATCATCGCGCGCCAGCTGCGCGAGCAAGTGCTGCCCGATGGAGGCCACTTCGAGCGCAGCCCCATGTACCACGCGGCGGTGCTGGAGAATCTGCTCGACGTGCTCAACCTGCTGCAGGCCTACGCACGCACGCCGCCTGCCGAGTGGCACGCACTGATCGCGCGCATGAGGCGCTGGCTCAAGGTGATGACTCACCCGGACGGCGAGATCGCGTTCTTCAACGATGCCGCCTTTCACATGGCGCCATCCTGCGCGGCGCTCGAGGCTTTCGCGGCACGTCTGGGCCTCACGGCGGCCCCCGATCCGCAGGAGCCGGTCACGGCGCTCGCGCCGAGCGGCTATGTGCGCGGGCTGGCGGGCCCGGCGTACCTGGTATGCGATTGCGCCCCAGTGGGACCCGATCAGCAGCCGGGCCACGCGCATGCCGACACGCTCAGTTTCGAGCTGAGTCTCTCGGGGCGACGCGTATTCGTCAACTCGGGCACCTCGCGCTACGGCACGGACCCGGAGCGGCAACGACAGCGCGGGACGGCAGCACACAACACGGTGGTCGTGGACGATGAGGATTCGAGCGAAGTCTGGGCTGGATTCCGGGTGGCGCGGCGTGCGCGGGCACGCCTGCAGGTTGCGCGCGCGACACCCCTGGGGGTGATGATCGCCGGCAGTCACGATGGCTACCGGCGACTGCCGGGACGCAACGGGCACTGGCGGCAGTGGTGCCTGGGTGAGCGCTCGCTGCATATCGAAGATCGTGTCAGCGGCCCATTCCGTACGGCCGCAGCGCACTTTCACCTGCATCCCAAGGTCGGCGTGCAGGTCGTAGGCGAGCGCGTGGTGGAGCTGACGGGCGGCGACGGCGCCCGCGCGCGCATGACTTTCGTGGGCGCGGCGACCGTCGAGGTGCGACCCTCGCACTGGCACCCGGAGTTCGGCCTGGCGGTGGCGAACCGCTGCGTCGTGGCCCGGTTCGCCGGCAGCACGCTCGCGACGCAGCTGGAGTGGATCTGAAAGCCGTGCGGCTTCTCGTTCTCAGCTTCTACTACAGCCCCGATCTGAGCGCCGGCTCGTTCCGCACGACCGCGCTGGTGAAGGCGCTGCGCGAGCGCGCGCCACCCGGCACCACGATCGATGTGGTGACCACCGCGCCGAACCGCTACGCGAGTTTCTCCCGCGAGGCGGCGGCTGCCGAGACAGTTGCCGGCCTCACGATACGCCGCATTCCCTTGCCGGGACACCATAGCGACATTCGCGGCCAGTCGCGCGCCTTTACCGCCTTCGCACGCGGCGCGCTCGCCGCCGTCTCCGGCCGTGAGTACGATCTCGTTTATGCGACCTCGTCGCGTCTGATGACCGCCGCCCTGGGCGCCTGGATCGCGCGCGGCAAGGGCGCGCGGCTCTATCTCGACATCCGTGACATTTTTGTGGACACGATTGCACAGGTACTGCCGCCGGTGGCGGCGCGCATCGCACGCACGCTGTTCACACCGCTCGAGAGGTGGACGATCGCGCGCGCGGATCGAGTCAATCTCGTCTCGCCGGGCTTCGAGCCGTATTTTCGTCCCCGTTACCACCAGCACTCGTTCGCCGCGTTCACCAACGGTATCGACGAGGAGTTCCTGACAGCGGCGCCGGACGCGGTGCGCCCACCGCGTGGGGGCACGGTCACGGTGCTTTACGCCGGCAACATCGGCGAAGGCCAGGGACTGCATCAGATACTGCCGCCGCTCGCCGCGGCGCTGCAGGGTCGCGCCCGCTTTGTGGTGATCGGCGACGGCGCCCGGCGCCAGGCCCTGGCACAGGCGCTGCAGCGCGCGGGAGTGGCCAACGTGGAGCTGCGCGCGCCGATGCCGCGGGACCAGCTCATCCGCGCGTATCACGAGGCGGACGTGCTGCTCCTGCATCTCGGGCGGCAGGCAGTGTTCGAAAGAGTGCTGCCCTCGAAGGTGTTCGAATACGCCGCGCTCGGCAAGCCGCTGCTGGCCGGCGTCGCCGGCTACGCGGCGCGCTTTATCCGCGAGCAAATCGACAATGCGGCGGTGTTCGCGCCCTGTGACACGGCGGCGGCCGTGCGGGCCTTCGAATCACTCGAGCTGGCTGACCGCCCGCGCCCGGGATTCGTGGCGAAGTACGCGCGTACGCAGATCAGCGCAGCCCTGGCGGACGACGTGCTCGCGCTGGCGCGCCACGGCGGCTGACGGAGGAGGGCATGGCACGCGTGCTGGTCACCGGAGCCACGGGCTTCATCGGACGGCAGCTGTGCGAGAATCTCGCCGCGGCGGGCTACGTCGTGCGGGCGGCGCTGCGCACCGACCGCGCGGTGCCTGCCTGTATCGCAGAAAAAACGGTCACCGGAGACATCAGCGGCGCAACCCGTTGGGGGACGGCACTGGAGAATGTGGATCTGGTGATCCATACCGCAGCCCGCACGCATGTGCTCCACGACAGTCCGGGTAACGCAAGACTCTACATGGAGACCAATGCGGACGGGACGCAGGCGCTCGCAGCGCAGTCGGCGCGAGGAGGAATCCGTCGCTTCGTTTTCCTGAGCAGCATCAAGGTGAACGGTGAGGGGCGGGGCGTGCGCCCCTACACCGCAGAGGATGAGCCGCACCCGCAGGATGCCTATGGCACCTCCAAGTGGCTCGCCGAGCAACGGTTGTGGGAGATCGTGGCTCGGACCGCGCTGCCCGCCGCGGTGGTACGCGCGCCGCTGGTCTACGGCGCAGGGGTCGGGGCGAACTTCCTGCGGCTGCTGCGCTCGATCGATGACGAGCGCCTGCTGCCGCTCGCCGCGGTCAGAAACCGGCGCAGCCTGGTGAGCGTCTGGACGCTGTGCGATTTGCTGCGCCGGCTGCTCGAGCATCCGGCGGCGGTCAAGGGGACGTGGATGGTCTCGGACGCCGAGGACATCTCCGTCCCTGAGCTGGTGCGGCGGATCGCGCACCTCATGGGGCGTCGCGCGCGGCTGCTGTCCGTGCCGCCGTCGCTGCTGCGTGCCGCGGGCGCACTGGTCGGCAGGGGCGCGGAGATGCGCAGGCTGTGCGCTTCGCTCACCGTCGACATGGCCGCGACTCGCGAGCGGCTCGGCTGGCGGCCGCCGCTGTCGATGGATGCGGCGCTGGCGCGCACGGTCGGCTGGTACCGTTCCGAAGGGCGCCCCTCGCCATGACAGTGCCCACATGGTCGCTGGCAGCGCTGCTGACCGTCGCGGGGCTTGCGGCAGCCCTCCTGCTCACCGAGCTGATGCGGCGGATCGCCGCGGGCAGCGGCGTGCTCGACGTACCCAACCCGCGCAGCTCGCACGGCGTGCCCACCCCACGCGGCGGGGGAGTGGCGATCGTGTTGGTGACGAGCGCCGGTCTGACGGTGCTGGCGTTGCGCGGCGTGCTGCGTCCCGACGTGCTGTACGCGCTCATCGGCGGCAGTCTCGCGGTAGCGCTCGTGGGGTTTGTCGATGATCGTCGCTCGTCGTCCGCTCCCGTGCGCCTGGGCGTGCACTTCGCGGCGGCACTCTGGGCGCTGTGGTGGCTGGGCGGATTGCCGCCGCTGCGCGTCGGGACTCACCTGCTCACGTCCGGGTGGCTGGGGTACGTGTTTGGAGCCCTCGGTATCGTGTGGGCGATCAACCTGTTCAATTTCATGGACGGCATCGACGGGATAGCCGCCTCGGAGGCGATATTCGTCGCGGTCGCCGGAAGTCTGGCGCTGCCGGTCAACGCGGGAATCGGTCTGGCAGCGCTGACCTTCGCCGCCGCCTGCGGCGGGTTCCTGGTGTGGAACTGGTCGCCCGCCCGCATCTTTCTCGGGGATGTCGGCTCCGGTTACCTCGGCTACGTGATCGTGGTGCTGGCCGTGGCGGCTACACGCGACAACCCGGTGGCTCTGTGGGTATGGCTGATCCTCGGTGGCGCGTTCTTCGTCGACGCTACCGTCACGCTCGTGCGTCGGACCCTGAGAAACGAGCGCGTCCACCAGGCGCACCGCAGCCACGCTTATCAATGGCTGGCGCGGCGCTGGCGTAGCCACGGCAGGGTCACCCTCGCGGTCATCGCCGTGGATGTGTTGTGGCTGCTGCCCGGCGCATTGCTCGCGGCACGCTGGCCAAGTTACGCCGTCACCGCGGTGATCGTGGCGTTCGTTCCCCTCGCGCTGCTCGCACTCGCCGTCGGCGCCGGCCGTCGCGAGGATGCATAGTCCCGCCGATCATGAACCGAACGTGAACGTGGGCTGCTGACATCAGGTCTGGGCCCGCGGGGCGTCAACCGCAGTCGCCGTCCGGCGTTGGTCTGAAGCATGTTGCGCAACAGGCGTTGCAGTGACGCAATGTAATCCTTGTGGATTACCCGGCTAACTGCTCTACAATGGCACGGCGTTTGCGACCGACCCGCTGACAGCGTCCATAGGGAAGGGACGAAACGGGTCCAAGGGGTGGAGGTGGCATGAGGGATAAAAGCGCAGCCGGAAGGCCTGCGTCTTGGGGTAACACGGCTGCGGCCGCGGTCCTGGCACTCCCTCGTAAAACCAAGCGCCTGATCATGGCGGCGGCCGATGCCGTCGCAATTCCTACCGCCCTCTGGGCCGCTCTGGCACTGAAGTTCGACCGTTTCGACCCCTTATTGGACCGTACCGTCGCCTACTTCGCGGTCGCGGTCGTATCGGCGCTGTTCTTCTTCTGGGTCTTCGGCCTGTACCGCGCGGTCGTCCGGTTCATGGGTCCGAAGGCTATGGTGACCGTGATCGCGGGCGTGAGCCTTTCCGTGCTGGTGCTGGCGGCCTTTGATCGCTTCGTCGCGAGCCACCAGATTCCCCTGTCGGCGTTCGGCATCTATTGGGCGCTGGCGCTGCCCTACGTCGGGGGCAGCCGCTTCCTGGCGCGCTACCTGTTCCTGCGCCGCTCGGGGGCCAGAGGCACGGCGGCGCGCGTCGCCATCTACGGAGCTGGCAACGCTGGGGCGCGCGTGTGCTCGGCGTTGCTCGGGGGTCCGGACTTCGAGCCGGTGGCGTTCATCGACGACAAGAAATCGCTGCAGGGGAGCAGCATCAACGGCATCGCGGTCTTCGGCCCGGACTCCCTCGAAGAGCTCGTGCGGCGGCGACGCATCGATCGGATTCTGCTGGCGATGCCCGCGGTTTCCCGCCGCCGCCGCCGCGAGATTCTGGCGCAGCTCGAGCCGCTCGGCGTACACGTGCAGTCATTGCCCAATCTGTCCGATCTCATCTCCGGCAAGGCGCATTTCAACGAGCTGTGCGACGTGGACGTCGGCGACCTGCTTGGGCGTGATCCCGTCCCGCCACGGCCCAAGCTGTTCGGCTCCTGCATCCGCGGGAAATGCGTGCTGGTGACCGGCGCCGGAGGATCGATCGGCTCGGAGCTGTGCCGGCAGATCATACGACTCGGCCCCAGCCGCCTGGTGCTGTTCGAGCTGTCGGAGCTGGCGCTCTACCACATCCAGCGCGAGCTCGAAGAGCTCGCAGCCCACGAGCGGCTGGACGTGGAGATCGTGCCGCTGCTGGGCAATGCCCACCACCGTCACCGCGTGCGCGAAGTGCTCGGTACCTTCGGCGTGCAGACGGTTTACCACGCGGCGGCCTACAAGCACGTGCCGATCGTCGAGCACAACGTGGTCGAGGGCATCCACAACAACGTCATCAGCACCTGGTACACCGCGGAAGCGGCACTCGAGACCGGGGTCGAGACCTTCGTGCTGATCTCGACCGACAAGGCAGTGAACCCTGCCAACGTCATGGGCGCGACCAAGCGCCTGGCGGAGCTGGTGCTGCAGGCACTGCAGGAGCGCACCGCGCAGACCCGCTTCTGCATGGTGCGCTTCGGCAACGTGCTGGCATCCTCCGGTTCGGTGGTGCCGCTGTTCCAGGAGCAGATCCGGCGCGGCGGCCCGGTCACCGTGACCCATCCCGACGTCATCCGCTACTTCATGACTATCCCTGAGGCCGCGCAGCTCGTCCTGCAGGCCGGCTCGATGGCCAAGGGCGGGGATGTGTTCGTGCTCGACATGGGCCGCCCGGTGCGCATCGACGACCTGGCGCGGCGGCTGGTGAACCTGATGGGACTCACCGTGCGCGACCTCAACAATCCGGACGGCGACATCGAGATCGAGTACACCGGCCTGCGCACGGCGGAGAAGCTGTTCGAGGAGCTGCTGATCGGCACCAACGTCACCGGCACGGACCACCCGATGATCCTGCGCGCCATCGAGCACCACCTGCCGTGGCTGCGGATGCAGCAGGTTCTCAACGAGCTGCTGGTGGCGCTGGCGAGCTTCGACTGTCACCGCGCGCTCGCGCTGCTCGGCGAAGCGGTCGCCGAATACCAGGCCGAAGGGGAGATTCGCGACTACGTCTGGACGCGCAAGGCCGTGCTGCCGCACGCGCCCGCCGCCAAGGTCGCGGATTTCGCGGCCAAGCGGCGCCTCTCGGAAGCCGCGAAGCCCACGCAAAACCCGCTCGGATAGATTCGCGCTGCGCGCGCCTTTCGCGCACCCGGTGTGCGCCGTGCTTGAGCCGTCGGCGCCCTTCCTTTAGGCTTCCTCACTTTCTCCCTTATCACTCAAGAACTTAACTCATGCGCGTCACCATCTTTGGCTCGGGCTACGTGGGTCTCGTGACGGGCGCCTGCCTGGCCGATGCGGGCAATCACGTGATGTGCGTGGACGTCGACGCCGCCAAGACCGAGCGGCTGAAGCGAGGTGACGTGCCGATCCACGAGCCGGGGCTCGAGGCGCTGATCCGCCGCAACGCCGAGGCCGGGAGGATTGAGTTCACGACCGATGCGGCCAGGGGCGTGGAGCACGGGTTGTTCCAGGTCATCGCGGTGGGCACTCCGCCGGGGGACGACGGCTCGGCGGACCTTACTTACGTGCTCGCGGTGGCGCGCACGATCGCCACCCACATGAGCCGCTACTGCATCGTCATCACCAAGTCGACCGTCCCGGTCGGCACCGCGGACAAGGTGCACGGTGAGATCGACCGGACGCTCGCCGAGCGTGGCGCCAAGGTCGAGTTCGACGTGGTGTCCAACCCCGAGTTCCTCAAGGAGGGCGCCGCGATCTCCGACTTCATGAAGCCCGACCGGGTGGTCATCGGCACCGACAACCCGCGCACCACGGAGCTCATGCGCGCACTCTACGAGCCCTTCATCCGCAATCACGACCGGCTCATCGTCATGGATATCCGCTCGTCCGAGCTCACCAAGTACGCCGCCAATGCGATGCTCGCCACCAAGATCAGCTTCATGAACGAGCTGGCGAACATTGCCGAGCGCCTCGGCGCCGACATCGAGAAGGTGCGCATCGGCATCGGCTCGGATCCGCGCATCGGCTACAGCTTCATCTACCCGGGCACCGGCTACGGCGGCTCGTGTTTTCCGAAGGACGTGCAGGCGCTGATCCGCTCGGCGCACGACGCCGGCCACGAGCCGCAGATCCTCAATGCGGTGGAGTCGGTCAACACACGGCAGAAGGAGGTGCTGTTCCGCAAGATGCAACGGCACTTCAGCGACGGGCTTGCGGGACGCACGCTGGCGTTGTGGGGGCTCTCGTTCAAGCCGAATACCGACGACATGCGCGAGGCCCCGGCGCGCACGCTCATCGAGCTGCTGCTCGCGGCCGGCGCGCGCGTGCACGCCTACGACCCGGTGGCAGGAGCGGAGGCGCAGCGCCTGTACGCGGGGGTCGCCGGGCTCAGCCTGGCGCGCAACGCCTACGACGCCGTGCAGGGCGCCGATGCGCTCGCCATCGTCACCGAATGGCAGGAGTTCCGCAGCCCGGACTTCGAACGGCTGCGCGAGCTGCTGAAGACTCCGGTGATATTCGACGGCCGCAACCTCTACGATCCGGCCATGGTGGCTCGCTTCGGCCTCACGTACTACGCCGTCGGCCGCGGCAAGCTGCTGGCTGCGGCCTGACGGCGCGGCGCGAAAAGGTCGCAAGCGATGCTCACACCAGTCATTCTCTCCGGCGGCGCCGGCACGCGCCTGTGGCCGCTGTCACGCGAGCTGTATCCCAAGCAGCTGCTGGCGCTTACCGGCACGCGCACCATGCTGCAGCAGACGGTGCTGCGCCTGGAGGGACTGAGCGCCGGCGCGCCGGTGATCGTCTGCAACGAGGCGCACCGCTTCCTGGTGGCCGAGCAACTGCGGCAGCTCAAGGTCGCCGCGCGCGCCACGATCCTCGAGCCCTTCGGCCGCAACACCGCGCCGGCGATCGCGCTCGCCGCCCACGCGGCGCTCACCGGGCTGGCCGCCGACGAGAACGCCGTGGACCCGGTGCTGCTGGTGCTGCCGGCCGACCACGTGATCCGCGACATACCGGCATTCCAGCGCGCGGTGCGCGTGGCGCTTGGCGCCGCGGAGGCCGGCCAGCTCGCCACCTTCGGCGTAGTCGCCAGCGAGCCCGAGACCGGCTACGGCTACATCCAGCGCGGCGCGCCGAGCGGCGGCGCATTTGCGATCGCGCGCTTCGTAGAGAAGCCGGACGCGGCGACCGCGCGCGAGTTGGTGAGCTCGGGCGAGTACTACTGGAACAGCGGCATGTTCATGTTCCGCGCGCGCCGCTACCTGCAGGAGCTCGCCCGCTTCGCTCCGGAGATGGCGCGCCTGTGCGAGGCGGCGTTCCGTGCCGCGCGGGCGGATCTCGATTTCACCCGCATCGATGCGGCGAGCTTCGAGAAATGCCCGGCGGACTCCATCGACTACGCCGTCATGGAGTAAACCGCGGACGCGGTGGTAGTGCCGCTCGATGCCGGATGGAGCGACGTCGGTTCCTGGTCGTCGCTGCACGCGGCGAGCGATGCCGACGCCCACGGCAACGTCACCCACGGCGATGTGCTGAGCGAAGATACGCGCGGCAGCTATCTCTACGCGGAGAGCCGCCTGGTGGCGGCAGTCGGGCTCGAGGACCACGTGGTGGTCGAGACCAAGGACGCCGTGCTGGTCGCGCCGAAGAGCCGCGTGCAGGACGTAAAGAAGCTCGTGCTGCAGCTCAAGGAGCTCGGCCGCTACGAGCACTCACTGCACCGCGAGGTGTTCCGCCCCTGGGGCAGCTACGACAGCATCGAGGACGGTGCGCGTTTCCAGGTGAAGCTTCTGAAGGTCAAGCCCGGCGCCACGCTGTCGCTGCAGATGCATCACCATCGCGCCGAGCACTGGGTAGTGGTGGCGGGGACCGCGCGCATCACGCGCGGCGAGGAAGTGTTCCTGCTCGAGGAGAACCAGTCCACCTACATCCCCATCGGCGTCAAGCATCGCATCGAGAATCCGGGCATGATCCCGCTGGAGATCATCGAGGTGCAGTCCGGCTCCTACCTGGGGGAGGACGACATCGTGCGCTTCGAGGATGTCTACGGACGCAAGGGGACGACGAGCTGAAGACCATGGAATCGAAACTCCTCAGACAATCGGCCACGGACCTGCTCGAGGCGCTGCAGCGCCTGACCCCGGAACAGCGCCTGCGGGCCTTCCTCGCGCATTGCCGGCTGATGTGTGAGCTGCAGGAGGCCGGACGGCAGCGTCGCGAGCCCCAGCGACCGTCGAACTCGTGAGAACGAAGGGGCCCGGCGAGTCCGCGCTGTTGCTGTTGGACACCGCGGCATTGCTGACGGACAAGGGGATCGCCTACGCCGTGATCGGCGCCATGGCCGCTGCGGTTCACGGGGTCGTCAGGGCGAGCATCGACGCCGACGCTGTCCTGTCGGTCACCACCCCGCGACTGCGTCAACTCGAGCGGGAATTCGCTGCCGCGGGCTTTATGACGCAGCTAAGGGAGGGCGATCTCGCCGATCCGGTGCCCGCAGTGCTGGAGCTGAGCGATCCGCATGGCAACCGGGTGGATCTGCTCGCGGGGCTGCGGGGTCTGGAGCCGGCGGCCTTCGCACGTGCGCTCACCGTTCCATTTCAGGGTGAAACGCTGCGAATCATCGGCCGGGAGGACTTCGTGGCGATGAAGATCTTCGCCGGGGCTCCCAAGGACCTCGCGGATGCGCGCTCGGTGATTCAGCTCGCCGGCGCATCGCTCGACCTGGTGCTGCTACGCCAGTTGGCGCAGCGCTACGGGCAGTCGACGCTGGGAACCCTCGAGCAAATGTTCGGTCGGTAGGTGCTGGTAAGTCGTATGCGGGTTGGAGTCCTAGGCTATGCGTAATCTCGACTGCTTCAAGGCCTACGACGTACGCGGGCGCATCCCCGACGAGATCAACGAGGCGCTCGTTTACGACATCGGTCGCGCCTACAGTGCTTTCGTCAAACCGAAGCAGGTGGCGGTCGGCTACGACATCCGCCTCTCGAGCCCGCAGCTGGCCGCGGCACTCAAACGCGGCCTCATGGACACCGGGGTGAACGTGCTCGACATCGGGCTGTGGGGGACCGAAGGCGCGTACTTTGCGACCTTCGCCGAGAAGCTCGACGGCGGCATCATGGTGACTGCCAGCCACAATCCTCCCGACTACAACGGCATGAAGTTCGTGCGCGAGGAGGCGCGGCCGATCAGCGGCGACACGGGACTGCTGGAGATGCGCGCGGCGATCGAGCAGGGCCGGCTGCCGGGTAAGGTTGCGACGCCTGGCAGCGAGCGAACGCTCGACGTCCGCCCGCGCTACCTCGAGCACCTGCTCGGCTACGTGAAGGGTGCGCGCCTCGGCAAGCTCAAGGTGGTGGTGAACCCCGGCAACGGCGGTGCGGGCCTGGTCATCAATGCGCTGGAATCGCACCTGCCCCTCGAGTTTATCAAGGTCAATTTCGAGCCGGATGGCAAATTCCCCAACGGGGTGCCCAACCCGATGCTCGAAGAGAACCAGGCCGCCACCGCAGACGTCGTGCGCCGCAGCGGGGCGGACGTGGGACTGGCGTGGGACGGCGACTACGATCGCTGCTTCTTCTTCGACGAAGGCGGGCGGTTCATCGAGGGGTACTACCTCGTGGGCCTGCTGGCGGAGAGTTTCCTCGCCCAGGAGCCCGGGGCGCGCATCGTGCACGACCCGCGCCTCACCTGGAACACGCTCGACATCGTGCGCCGCCACGGCGGCACGCCGGTGCTGTGCAAGTCGGGACATGCTTTCATCAAGCAGAAGATGCGCGAGGTGGACGCGGTCTACGGCGGGGAGATGAGCGCGCACCATTACTTCCGCCGCTTCTCCTACTGCGACAGCGGCATGATTCCCTGGCTGCTGGTGCTCGCCGTGATCAGCGCGCGCGGGCAGCCGCTTTCGGCACTGGTGGGCGAGCGCATGCGGCTGTTTCCCGCGAGCGGGGAGATCAACCGGCGCCTCGCCGGGGACGCGAAATCGATCCTGGCGCGGGTGCGCGCGCACTACGAGCCGCTGGCGCTCGCGATCGATTTCACCGACGGGCTATCGATGGAATTCGAGCAATGGCGCTTCAACCTGCGCGGTTCCAACACCGAGCCGCTGGTGCGCCTCAACGTCGAGTCGCGCGGCAGCGAGCCGCTCATGCGCGAGAAGACCGCCGAGGTGTTGAAGCTCGTCGACGGCTGAGGGCGCGCGGCGGGGTGTAGTAAAGACGCGCCAGCTCCCGCACGCCCGGTGCGGGAGTGATGCGCTCAAGCGGGAAGAATCGCGCGATCGCGTCGAAGTCCCGATCGCGGGTCAGCAGCTGGTAACCGTGTCGCAGGCACAGCTGCGCTATGAGGCAGTCGATGGCCGATCGCGGGGTTCTGCCACCCGCGCCAGACCAGGCAGGACTATCGGGCGCACTTCGGCGATGCAGAGCGTGAGGAAGTCCGCTTCGACTTAGCCGTAGCTGTTGAAGTAGTCGATCCAGACCGACGTGTCGGCGAGGATCACCGCCGGGTACGCCGGTCGGCGCGCATCTCGTTCAGGTCCCCTTCCCACCGGATCTTACCGCGCAGGTTCAGCAGGTCGCGACGCTGCAGGAGCTTCAGGTACTCCGCCAACGCCGCATTTACCGCGGCCCTCTTGGTCGCAAATCCGCTGAGCTCGAAAATCTGCTTGAGAAGCGCCTCATCCAGATCAATGTGCGTCTTCATGTGATCAGTGTATATCGACGGCCTGAAATTGGGCACACGATGGGTGTACACAAAATCATATGATTTATGTACATGCCGCCCTCGAGTGCTGATTGTCAGGGGGTCGTCGGCAAGAGGCGCGCGCGCAGGCTCAGCGCCGCGCGCTCGGCGGCATGGCCGTCCCACAGCGCCGGCCGCCGTCCCTGCGGCCAGCGGCCGGCGAGCGCCTCGCGGGCAGCGGCGGGCAGATCCTGGGGCTTCGCCAGGCGATTGGTGCCCTCGGTGAGCGTAATGGGGCGTTCGGTGTTCTCGCGCAGCGTCGCGCACGGGATCCCTAAGTAGGTGGTCTCCTCCTGCACGCCGCCCGAATCGGTGATGGCGATGGTGCAGCCCATCACGAGATTCATGAACTCGATGTAGCTCAGCGGCTCGGTGAGGATGATGGCGGGTGCGCCCGCGATCTGCTCGAGCAGCGCGAACTCCTCGAGCCGCCGCCGCGTGCGCGGATGCACCGCGAACACCACGCTGAGCTCGTGCGACAGCGCCACGAGCGCCTGCACCAGCTCCCCGAGGGCGCCGCGCTCATCGACGTTCGACGGCCGGTGCAGGGTCACGACCGCGAACGGCGCGGCGAGCGCGAGGCGCCGGCGCGTGTCGGCCGCGGCGATGCGCGGGCGCAGCATCTCGAACGAGTCGATCATGATGTTGCCGATGCACTCGATCGTGTGCGCCGGGATCCCTTCGGCGAGCAGGTTGGCGTCGGCATCCTTCGACGGGGTCCACAGGAGGTCGCTGATCGCATCGGTCACCAGGCGGTTGATCTCCTCGGGCATGCGGCGGTCGCGGCTGCGCAGGCCCGCCTCCAGGTGCACCACCCGGATCCACAGCTTCGCGCCCACCAGGGCGCAGGCGGCAGTCGCATTCACGTCCCCGACCACGACGATGGCGTCGGGCCGCTCGCGCTGGCACACCTGCTCGTACGCGATCATGGTGCGGCCGGTCTGCTCGGCATGCGTGCCGCTGCCGACCCCCAGGTGGTGTGCGGGCTCGGGCAGGAGCAGGTCGCGGAAGAAGGCTTCGGACATGTTCGCGTCGTAGTGCTGACCGGTGTGCACGATCCGCGGCTGGCACCAGTCCTGGCGCAGCAGCGCATGGTAGAGGGGCGCCACTTTCATGAAGTTCGGGCGCGCGGCGGCGATCAGGTGGACGATTTTCGGGCTCAAGCGCGCGCGCTCCCGGCGGGGGCCTTGCCCCCGGACCCCCCGGACTGAGAGGCCTGACATGCTGCGGACGCATACATAGGGCTAAACTTCCTCACCGGCCGGTTTGACGGCGGGCAACTCTACCCCGGCGGACTCATGTCTGCACACGGAGACACTGGCCCGGTATAGGATCGGCAGGTAAGTTCCACCGTTCAATCACCACAGGGATCAGCCATGGCGCTTTGGAAAGACTCGAACACCGGAACCGGCCCCGCCCCCACGAGCCCGGGAATTTCCCCCTCACCGGTCCACCCGCGGGAGCCTGAAAAGACCAACGTCGCGCCGTTGAGCCCGGAGACCGCCCGCCGCGCCGCCCCGGTGCAGCGCACCGACGTGAAGGAATCGCACATCTCCTCGGACCTCACGATCGAGGGCAAGATCGTCGGCACGGGACACATCCGCATCGCCGGACGCTTCAAGGGCGATGTGGCGGTGGACGGCAATGTGAGCCTGGACGCGGGCGCGCGCCTCGAGGGGCACGTGAAGGCGAGCGTCGTCAGTGTCGGCGGAGAACTGATCGGCAACATCGAGAACGCCAAGCGGGTCGAGCTGCTCGAGACCGGCGTCATCAACGGCGACGTGAAGGCGGGCTCGCTCACCGTGGCGGCCGGCTCGCGCATGCGCGGCCAGGTCGAGTTCGGTTACGAGGGCGAGACGGCGCGCGCCAAGACTGAGACCAAGGGCTTCGGGAACGCATGAACGTCGCCTCTCGCCCGGTCCCGGCGGGCAAGACGCGCACGTGTCCGCACTGCAAGGCGACGATCCTCGAGAGCCTGAGCATCTGCCCGGGCTGCCTGCACCACCTGCGCTTCGACCAGGAAGCTGCGAAGCGCCAGGT
>Ga0210393_10002586_pt1 | contig 14770 bp, 12 predicted proteins | sample IncBWC27OmetaG_FD_160068 | JGI IMG/M metagenome (GOLD analysis project Ga0210393, IMG submission 160068) | Forest soil microbial communities from Barre Woods Harvard Forest LTER site, Petersham, Massachusetts, United States - Inc-BW-C-27-O ... | reverse complement strand
GTGGGCGAACAGCTGCGACCTGCAGGCTCTAATGTTGGGTGCGACCTTTCCGAAGGCGGAGGGTCCGCATCCGATAAATCCGCTCGCGTCCGGCTACCTCACCCGCGACGCGAAAGTCTTCCTGCTCATTCAACTTGATCCGGATCACGAGTTCCCGCGCCTGTGCACGATGTTCGGTGCGCCCGAGCTCGCGACCGATCCGATGTTTGCGACCGACGCCGCTCGCACCGAACATGCCGCCGAGCTCGCCGCGATCCTGCAATCGCAATTCGAGTCGAAGGATCTGGCGGATTGGCGCAAGGCCTTCAGTCAGTACGACATCAAATGGTCGCTGCTGCCCGCGACCGCCGACGTCGTGAACGATCCCCAGATGCGCGCCGCCGGCGCCTTCGTCGATCTCGACTACCCCGGCCACGGCACCATCGCCACCATCGACAGCCCGCTGTTTGTTGCGGGCTGCGAGAAGCGCACCCCCGAAGCGGCCCCCAACGTCGGCGCCCACACTCGCGAAGTCCTCCGCACCCTCGGCTACGACGACTCCGCCATCGACGCGATGGTCAAACGCCGCAGCGCCGCCACCTGATCGGTTGAAGCAGATATTCGCCGATCACTTCGCGATCGCCTTCTGGATCCAGCCCAGCAGATCGCGCATCACCTCGTCGCGATTCGTTTCGTTCAGCATCTCGTGCCGGCCATCGGGATAGTATTTCTCGCTGACGTTGGCGATTCCGGCCGCGCGATACCGCTCGGCCAGCGGCTTAATAAACTCGAGGTCGTGATTAAGCGGATCTTTATCGCCGGCGAAAATGTAAATCGGAAGGTCCTTGCGAATTTTCGCCAGCTCGGCTGGATCGATTAGCCGGATCGCCGACGCCACCATCGTCGCCATCGCCTGCTTGTTTATTCCAAAACCACACAGCGGGTCCGCCTCGTATGCATCCACCGCTGCCATATCGCGGCTTAGCCAATCGTGCTGAGTCCGCGCCGGCTCGAACCCACGATTGAATGCGGTCAGGTCGGCCTCCTTCGACGGATCGATCGGCAGCTTGTCTATCGCCGCCGATCCCGACAGCACCAGTCCCGCGATCAACGCGCTGTTGTCGATTACGTATTGCTGCGCCGCGAACGAGCCCATGCTGTGGCCCAGCAAGATCACCGGCATTCCGCCTTCTCGCGTTCGCGCGAGCCGAGTCAGCGTCACCATGTCTGCCACCAGCGCGTTCCATCCGCCGGCGCCGAAGTCGCCGAGCAAATCGCGAGCCTTCACGCTCTGCCCATGCCCACGATGGTCGTTGGCATAAACATGAAACCCGGCCTGGTTGAGAAACTCCGCCACGTGCGCATAGCGCAATGTGTGCTCACCCATGCCGTGCGCAATCTGCACAATTCCCACAGCCCGCGCGGGCGCCCGCCATCGAAAGTACGGGATCTCGAGTCCATCCTCGCTGTTGAAAGAAAAGTCTTCGCGCCGCATGACGTGTACCTCTCCGTTCGGCAAACCCTCTAGTCAGCGCAATACTACAAATTGAATCGCCCCGTCGATTCCCCTTTTGACGATACCGCCATTGGCGCGGTAGCTTTCAGATTCAATCGACTCAACGTGGCCATCCGGGAGTGACGTCATGAAAGATCCGGCATACGAAGCAGGCTTGTTCGTTCGGCGCCGCGTCCTGGGCGACGCGCACGTCGATCGCGCTTTGAAAAACGCGACAACCTTCGACGAAGACTTTCAGGATCTCGCCACGCGCCATGCATGGGGTGACATCTGGACGCGGCCTGGTCTCGACCATCGAACGCGCAGCCTCGTCACAATCGCGATGCTGGCCGCGGCCGGCCGCCGCGAAGAACTCGACCTTCACGTCCGCGCTACGCGCAACACCGGTGCGACTCCGGCGGAAGTGAAGGAAGTCCTGCTCCAAGTGGCCGTCTATGCTGGCGTGCCGGCCGCCGCCTCCGCCTTTCGCATCGCAAAATCCGCCTTCGAGGAAATGGCGAAAGAGGACGCGAGATGAGTCTGCCCGCAGGCTATCGTCGCGAGACCCAGGACGGTCACCCTCCCTACAACGCACCGGCTTACGCGAGCACCCACAAGCGCGCCCCGCGACACGCGCCGATCCAGCTGGAACACACGCTGTCGGAAATCACCGGCCCTCTCTTCGAGCGCGATCAACCCGCGCCCGGCGACGACGACATGACGCACTTCGACGGCGGCGAAGCCCTCGGCGAGCGAATCATCGTCACCGGCCGCGTGCTCGACGAAGATGGTCGCGCAATTCCGCACACCATGATCGAAATCTGGCAGGCGAATGCCGCCGGCCGCTACGCTCACGACGAAGACCAGCACGATGCGCCGCTCGATCCGCACTTCGCGGGCATCGGCCGGGTGATTACCGACGACCACGGCGCCTACCGCTTCATGACCGTCAAGCCCGGCGCGTATCCGTGGCGCAATCATCGCAACGCATGGCGGCCGAATCACATTCACTTCAGCCTGTTCGGCCCAAGCTTCGCCACTCGCCTCATCACTCAGATGTATTTCCCGGGCGATCCGCTGCTGGCGCTCGATCCGATCTTCAACAGCGTCCCCGACCGTTCCGCGCGCGAGCGTCTGATAGCTACTTTCGATATCGAAGTTACTATTCCAGATTATGCACTCGGCTATCGATTCGACTTTGTGCTCCGGGGCCGCGCCGCTACTCCGCCGCTGAGTTGAAATGCGCCTGCCGCAGACGCCATCGCAGACGGTCGGCCCATTCTTCAAGCCGGCGTTGATCCGTTCCGGACAGGAATCACTCGTGACCGCCAGCACCCGCGGCGAGCGCGTCGCGATCGAGGGATGCGTTCTCGACGGCGACGCCGCCGCCGTGAGCGATGCGATGATCGAACTCTGGCAAGCCAACGCCGATGGCTGCTACGACCACCCGGAAGAATTTCAGGAAAAAATCTACGATCCCGATTTTCGCGGCTTCGGTCGCTCCGCGACCGACGAGCGCGGCCGCTTCCGCTTCCACACCATCAAGCCCGGTCCGGTTGCGGGTCCCGGAACCGTTCTTCAAGCGCCGCACATCAACGTTTCCATTTTCGCGCGCGGTTTGCTGAAACGCCTCGTCACCAGGATCTACTTTCCCGACGAGCCGCTGAATGCCGGCGACGCAGTGCTGAACGCCGTCGCGCCCGCGCGACGCTCGACCCTGGTCGCGCAAGTCGATCGGCCCGGTGTGCTGCGCTTCGACATCGTATTGCAGGGAGAACACGAGACCGTGTTCTTCGACGTATGAGCATTCATCCTGCCGACTCTCAAATTTTCGGCGCGCTCTACGGCACTGACGAAACCCGCGCGCTGTTCTCCGACAATGCTCACCTGCAGTTCATGCTCGACGTCGAAGCCGCTTTGGCGCGCGCCGAATCCGGGCTCGGTTTGATTCCGGCGCCGGTCGCCGATGCGATCAGCCGCGCCGCTCGAGCCGAGAGCCTGCGGCTCGACTATATCGCCGAAAGCACTCGCCGCGTCGGCTACCCGATCGTCGCGCTCGTCAAGGAACTGGGCCGGGTCGCGGGCGACGAGGCCGCGCGCTTCATCCATCTCGGCGCGACGACTCAGGACATTCTCGACACCGCACTCGTGCTGCAACTTCAGCGCGCCTTCACGATCCTGCGGCGCGACTTGATCGCGATCGCACGTGCGCTCGCTGATCGAGCCGTGCGCTTTCGCGACACGCCGATTGCCGGCCGCACCCATCTTCAGCACGCCGTCCCGACCACCTTCGGACTCAAGTGCGCGACCTGGGCGTCGCCATTGATCACTCATATCGAGCGATTGGATCAGGCTGCGCCGCGAATTCTGGTCGTTCAATTCGGTGGCGCGGCGGGAACGCTGGCGTCGCTCGGTGCGGACGGACCCGCCGTCGTCGAATCACTCGCGCGCGAACTCTCACTCGGCGTTCCTGCCTTGCCGTGGCACGCTCAGCGCGACGGATTTTCCGAAACAGTTTCAATCCTTGCATTGATTTGCGGCAGCCTCTCGAAATTCGCGCTCGACATCAGCTTGATGATGCAAACGGAAGTCGGCGAGCTGTCTGAGCCGCACGAAGACGGCCGAGGCGGGTCGTCGACGCTGCCGCAAAAGCGCAATCCCATCGCGAGCGAGTACATCCTGGCGGCGACTCGTGCCGTGCACGCATTGACACCGGTGATGTTCGGTTCGATGACCGCGGATCACGAGCGCGCCACCGGACCGTGGCAGAGCGAATCACTCGCACTACCGCAATGCGTAGCTCTCACCGCGGGCGCGCTCGCTCAAGCTCGTTCAATTGCGGAAGGGATGACAGTCGACGCCGCGCGCATGCACCGAAACCTCGACCTGACCGGCGGATTGATAATGGCTGAAGCGATTGCGACCGCGCTCGTCCCCTCGATAGGTCGCGCAGCAGCCGAGGCGGCGGTCGCGCGCGCCTGCGATCGATCGCTCGCCGAAGCTACACCGTTTGCCTCAGTTCTTCGCACTGACACCGAATTGCGGCCGCACTTGTCGGACGCCGATATCGATCGGCTCACCAACCCTGCCCTGTACCTTGGATCGGCCGGCGTCTTCATCGACCGAGTCGTCGCGCGGGTTGCCGCGCTCCGTTAGCTGAATCTGATCAATCAACGAGGCTCCTATGGCACCCGAATCACCGCACGATCCTCCTTTCCGAGCCGACCACGTCGGCAGTCTGCTGCGACCGCCCGAATTGCTGAAGGCGCGCGGCGATCGCGCGAGCGGCAAAATCTCCGCCGAGGAATTGCGCGCCGTCGAAGACGCATCGATTCGCGACGTGATCGCGTTTCAAGAAAGCGTCGGGCTTCAGTCGATCACTGACGGCGAATATCGCCGCGAGATTTTCTATTCCGACTTTTATTTCCGCGGCCTCGGCGGCGGTACGGTCGCTTACGACCCGTCATCGATCGACGAAGTTTATTTCGTCGACCGCGAAGGCCATAAGCTTCCGCTGCTGGTCCCCCGCGTGCAGTCGCGGATGCGCTGGCACGCTCCGATTCACGTCGACGACTTCAAATTTCTTCGCGCTGCAACCCGGCGCACGCCCAAGATAACGATTCCGTCGCCGACCATAATCCATTTCCGTGCCGGCCGCGCGAATATCAGCCGCGACGCGTATCCCGACATCGATCTTTTCTGGGACGATATCGTCGACGCCTTCCATCGAGAGTTGAAGGTGCTCGCCGACGCCGGTTGCACCTACGTGCAGATCGATGAAACCACGCTCGCGTCATTGAGCGACCCGAAAATCTGGGGGCCAATCCGAAAGCGCGGCGATGATGCTCGCACGCTGTTGCTCGACACCTATCCGAACGTGATGAACCGCGCTTTTGCCGGACGCCCCGCGACACTGCATCTGGCGATGCATATCTGCCGCGGCAACAATCAGAGTCACTGGAGCGCCGAGGGCGGTTACGACCTTGTGGCTGATACGCTCTTCAACAAAATCGACGTTGACTCTTACTTTCTCGAATATGATACGGCGCGCGCCGGAACTTTCGAACCGTTGCGGCTGGTGCCGAAAAACAAAACCGTCGTGCTCGGATTGGTCTCGAGCAAATTCCCCGAGCTTGAATCGAAGGATTCACTCAAGCGCCGAATCGACGAGGCCGCCAAATTCATCGGACTTGACCAGCTCTCTATCAGCCCGCAATGCGGATTCGCGAGCACGGCGCCGGGCAATCGCATTGCAGTGGCGGACCAGCGTGCCAAGCTCGAGCTGGTGGTTGAAGTTGCAAAGGAAGTTTGGGGTTAACCGCAGAAGTTCTTCAGAAAAGATGACGCCCGCCGTCAACCCGAATGAACTCGCCGGTGACGAAGTCCGTCTCGACAAAGAACATCACCGTCTTCGCGATCTCCTCGGCCCCGCCCCATCGTGCGAGCGGTGTGGCCTCGATCACTTGCGCATTTTCTTCGGCCGTCAGGTTAGGTGGCGCGAGAATTGGCCCCGGCGCGATCGCGTTGACCAGTATCTCGGGCGCGAGTTGCAACGCCAGCGCTTCAGTCAGCGCGGCGACCGAAGCCTTGGACACATAGTACGGAACGTAATCCTTGTAGCGCGGTCTTCCAGTCACCGGCAGCCAATCGGAAAAGTTTACGATTCGCCCTACGCCGTTTTTTTTCATGATCGGCGCCGCGTGATGCGAATACATGAACGCGCTCTTCGCATTCGTATCCTGGATAGATGACCAAAGCGCGCCGTCCGGGTTCGGCGTCTTCTCGTAGATCGCTGCCATGTTGATCAGAATATCCAGACGTCCCAGCGACTTCGCCGTTTCGCCAACCGCCGCGACTATCTGACTCTCGTCGGTTGCGTCCGCCTGAAAAACCGCAGCCTTGACGCCCGCCGCTCTTGCCGCCGCCGCGGTCTGGTCGGCGGCGTCGCGCGAGCCCCGGTAGGTCAACGCCAGCGAGCATCCACGTTTTGCCAGCGCAGCCGCGACGACTTGCCCGATTCGCGCACCACCTGTGATCAACGCCACTTTTCCGTTGGGGTCCATTAGTGCCTCTCTCCGCGGTACTCCTTGTAGCTCGTACAAACTACTGGATGCTTCGCTGGAGTGACACCCGAGCGTATTTCTCCACTTGCTCGCGGCGCGAGTGACCGCCTATCGTCGAACAGCGGAGGCGCGACATGGAAACGGTGAATGTGGGCGAGAAATTCGGTCTGTTCAGCGACTACTGGAGTCCTAAAATCGCAGCCGAGTTGAACGACTCCTACGTCAAGCTGGCGAAATTTAGGGGCGAGTTCGTCTGGCATCATCACGAAAACGAAGACGAGCTATTTTTCGTGATTAAGGGTCAGCTACTCATAAAACTTCGGGACGGCGAGGTCAGAATAGGCCCCGGGGAGTTCGTCGTCATTCCTCGCGGTATCGATCACTTGCCGGTGGCTGAAGACGAGGTCCACGTCATTTTGATCGAGCCGAAAGACACCCTGAACACCGGCAACGTCGTTGGCGACAGAACCGTGGCCAATCCTGGGAAGGTATAGCCACCCCGTTCACGCAGACATTCTTTCCAACATGAACCTGGCTTGCTGAAGATCCGGTGTATCAAGACCTTCGGTAAACCAGCCGAAAATTTCGGCTAGCGCGTCGCGGGCCTCGGCTTTTCCCGTCGAATGCTCCAGCAGCTGCGCGAGACTTACGGTAGCTCGCAGCTCCAGCATCTTTGAACCCTGCGCTCGCGCGGTTTCGACCGCGTTTCGAAAACAGACCTCCGCTTCTTCTCGTGAAGCAGGTCCAATCGATCGCCCGTCCTTTGAACCAAGGCGAAGTACCAGGTCTCCCTTCACGCGCCAGGTGTCGGGCTCGGTCATTCTTTGATCGGTCTCGAGGATGCCTGAAACTGCTTGCTCGATCATTGATAGTCCGAGCTCCGGCTGGTTCAGCACGCCGCAGCACTCCGCGAGAACGGTACAATTCGTAGGCCGGTAGAGCTTCGCTTCGGACGCGAAATAATCGTCGAACCCTTCTTTCACCTGATCGATTTCCGTTCGTTCAGATCCGAGCGTTTGACACGCATACAGGGACCAGACAATTGACGTCCGCAGCCACTCGAATTTCTTTTCCTCTATAATGCGCAAGGCGCGCTCAGCGATCTCGCTGGCTTTTGCGAACTCGCGCCGAAACTGGACTACTGTGTGGAGGTTGATCAGCGCGAAGGCCAGACCGTATGGATTCCCCGACTCCTGCGCCGCTCGCACTCCTTCCTCCGCTGAACTGACGGCTTGATCGGGATAACCCAAAATCCAGAGCGCGATGCCATCGATTCCCAGGGCATCAATCTTTGCACCCTTGCCGGCACTCGCCGACGCCGGCATCGCGTTTCGAAGTCGGACTGCTTCAGTGAGACGACCGTGGGCTTCACTAAAATCTCCGCGACAGCACAGTGCATGGCCCAACAGATAATTTGCTGAAGCGGCCCATTCCGGCTTTGAGGAACCCGCCGAGAGTTCCAGAATTCTGTGCGCGTACTCCGCGGTCAGATCGAGTTCGGCTCTCCCAAGATGAAATACGGCGGACCCTTGCAATAGCCGATACATGCGCTGGCTCTGGCCGAGGCTCTCGCACAGTTCGCGCGCTCTTGCATACCGCGTCCCCGCCTCCGACGTAGTCCAGCGGTTGGTGATGCTGAGTACCTGCAGAAACTCGATACTCAATTCCAGTTCGAGTTGCGCGCGTTCCCTGGTGTCCGGCATTTGACCGAGCAACTCGAACGCATTCCTGAGATGTGCGAGCGCCGTATCGTTGGCGCTTTGCTCACGCGCCCGCCGCGCAGCCGAACGCAGGTATCCTATCGTCTTGGCCGGTTCCGCTGCCGAGCCCGCCTGCCACATGTGATAGGCGAGGTCGTTGATTCTGGCGTCGGGCGCTTGCGAGTCCAGCCGCTCGATCGTATTGGCGATCCGCAGATGCAGGCGCTGGCGGCGAGGGACCAGGAGATCGGCGAGGACAGACTGCCGAATAAGATCGTGAGAAAACTGAAAGCGCGCTTGCGGATATTCGAACGTCGACGATATGAGACCCAATTCTTCCGCCTCTTCGACGAAATCGAGCAGCTTATCGGTGTCGATTTCGGTAGCCGCTTCGAGCAGATCAAAAGTGAACGCGCGACCGATGACGGCCGCCGTATCCAGCATCTTTCGCGGTTCAACACCAAGACGGGCCAGGCGTCGATCGATAATCATCCGCACATTGCGGGGAACGTCGAGTCGCTCGAGCTTCATGCCTCGTTGAAATTGTCCGTTGGAGTCGAAAAGGTTACCTCGCTCCGTGAGATGGCGGAACAGCTCTTCAACAAAAAATGGATTTCCTTCACTGCCCGAATAAAACAGATCCCTGATTTCGCGGGGCGGCTCTCGTTGGCATAGCGCCGCGGTCATTTCAGCGGTCGCGCTCTCCGAAAGATTGGGCAAATTTATCTGCTTGAGTACGTTGAGCCGAGTGCACGCGTAGAGCGCCGCAGCCAAGCCGCTCGATTGTGCAAATTCGCTGTCCCGATAGGTACCCACCAGCAGGATAGGAATCTCCGAAACGAATCTTGCAATGTGACTCAGCAACGAAAACGTTCCCTCGTCGCCCCACTGCAAGTCGTCGATCACCAGCAGCACCGGTCCGTTGCCAGCTGTACGACTAAGGAAGTCGACAAACGCGGTGAGCAATAGTCGCCGCGACTGTTCTGGCGAAACGTCGCCCAGCGCCGGTGCTTCTCCAGGGTTTCGCCGCAATAGCGGAATCAGGCGGCTCAACTCTCCCGCGCCACTTCCGATCATCCGCCGAAATACCTCTTCGCTCGGCGCCTGGGCCTGGGCAGACTCCAGGATTTCCACAAAGGGAATGAACGGAACCGAATCGTAACGGTCGTAGCAGGCGCCCGCTAGCGTCAGCAGACCCCGACGCGATGCCTCAGTGGCGATTTCGCCGGCGAGTCGCGTCTTCCCGATTCCCGGAGCACCCGCGATCATCGCGATCGAACCTCGTCCCGCGCACGCCAAATCGAGATACTCACAAAGCTTGCGAAGTTCCGCGTCGCGACCTACCAACCTGGTGCGATCTGTCTTGACTTGCAGCAGGCTCGGTTGGGGCTTGAGCGGTTGTGGCGCGCTGTCGGCTCGCTTCAGTTCCGGCAGGCGATCATCTATCGAGAATTTCCACCTCACCCGCGCCGTGCTATCGCCCAAGTATGAGCAAAACGAGCCGGTTCGAATCGCGTCATCGAGCCATTTTCCAAAACCGGCATCGTACTCGGCGATCTTTTGCAGCGCAGCTCTGATGGCGCGGCTTACGTTTAGTCTCGCGCGTTCAGCTGCTGCGCCCGCTCGGCGATCGCGCCTCCCGATGCCCGCCGAATCGCCGAGACCCCCGAGAGGCATCGAGTCCGATGAAGCGTACTCAGGACTCGCGCTGTTCGAGACGAATACGGGGTCCGCTCCTCTAAGTAGGTCGAGCGAGTGAAATTCTTCGCCGGGATGCTGTAGCAGCCGATGAATGTAGGCAAGACCCTTGGAGGCTTTGAACGAGAAGGTGCGGTCGCGATAGCCTACCGTCCAGTACTCGCCGCTTGGAACGAATACTGCCTCAGCCATCACGCCGGCTGATACAGAATCGGACCGATCTCCGCGACTCTGGTTCGACACCGAATCCCCTTGAGCGCACCAAAGTATTCCACTACGCCAGTTGACGAATTACCGCAAAGAAGAAAATCAGTCGTCGCTCCAAAATGCCGCAAATCTTCAGCAGCCTGGAGCAGGCTCCCAGACTGCCTGTGAGGATAGGCGGCCAGCCGAAACGTCAAACGACGAACTCGAACAGTCAAAGTAGAATTCAGATTTGCGCTAAAAGTGAGGTCCGCTTATTCTCTGCTCGACGGCCGTTTGTTCGCAGGTAACCCCCGTTAAGGAGAAGTTCGATGACGACGCCTGATCGCTCCTCGGCGCCGGCCCATGTCGCGCCCGTCACGCATCATCGCACGACCAAGGTCGACGGATTGAACGTCTTTTATCGTGAGGCCGGCCCGGCGAATGCGCCGGTCGTCCTGCTGCTGCATGGATTTCCGACCTCGTCGCACATGTTCCACAACCTCATCCCCGCCCTCGCCGACCTCTATCACGTGATCGCACCCGACTATCCGGGGTACGGCCAGAGCGAGATGCCGGACCGAACTAAATTCTCGTACACCTTCGACCGGGTCGCTGAGTTGGTCGACGGCCTCCTCGATCAACTAAGTGTCAAGCGCTATGTCATGTACGTCATGGACTACGGCGCTCCGGTGGGCTGGCGGCTCGCGCTCAAACATCCCGAGCGCGTCACCGGACTCATTGTGCAGAACGGCAACGCCTATGTGGAGGGATTGACGGACTTCTGGAATTCGATCAAGGCATATTGGTCCGATCGTTCGGAGGCGCACCGTCAGGCGCTGAGCGGACTGGTATCTCCCGAGACCACCAAGTTTCAGTACACCGACGGCGTCTCGGATGTCAGTCGCATCTCGCCCGACAACTGGGTTCACGATCAGGCGCTGCTCGATCGCCCGGGCAATGCCGACATCCAACTCGAGATGCTCTACGACTACCGGACCAACTTGCCGCTCTATCCGGCCGTGCAGGATTACTTTCGAAGATATCTGCCGCCGACCTTAATCGTCTGGGGCAAGAACGACAAAATCTTCCCGGCCGATGGCGCGTATCCATACAAGCGCGATCTGCCCGACGTCGAGTTTCACCTCATCGACACCGGCCATTTCGCGCTCGAGGACAAGGCCGATGAGATGGTCCCGCTCATTCGCGATTTTCTCAATAGAAAGATCGCGCGCCAATGAGCTCTCTTATGAGAGCGTGAGCTTTCCTTGTGCGTCGAAACCTCAACGAGAGACTGAATCCGCTGCCTAGCTAAGCGTCACGATAGGCGATGCCGTCCGAGTTTCCAAAACCCAATGGTCCGAAACGGCGTTCAGCGTTCCGAAGATTCCAACGACGCGAGTAGCTGGATCCCTACGCTTGCGCCAATGGGCCGCGCAGTAACTTGCCGGGCAACGCTCCTGTATGCTCGTTCTTCCGCAGAACGACTTGGCCGTTGACTACTGTCGCTAGCAGTCCGTCCGATTTCTGCTTCAGCCGCCGGGCGCCCGCTGGCAGATCATAGGTCAGCTCCGGCAACTGCGGATTGATCTTCTCCGGATCGAAAATGATAACGTCGGCAAAGTTGCCTTCGCGCAAGAGTCCACGCCCCTTGAGACCCCAGTGATAGGCCGGGACGAAGCTGAGCAAACGGATTGCCTGCTCGAGAGTGAGCGCTTCCTTTTCCCGCACCCAATGACTCAGCACGTGGGTTTGCAACGATGAATCCATAATCTGCGACACGTGAGCGCCCGAATCGGAGAACGTCACCACGGAACGCGGATGCTTCATCATCTCGAGAACGTGATCCTGATTCTCGTTTACCAGGGTCTGCATAAAAAATTTCTTGAGATTTTTTTCGAGCGCGAGATCTATAATGACATCGACCGGGTCTTTGCTTTCGGCGGCCGCGATCTCGGCTATCGAGCGATACGGCGGTGTCGGCCGGTCGAGCGGGAAGATCCAGTTGTAGTTCGCGTCGCGCGCTTCCGCACCCACTGCGCGCTCGCCCGGTGATCGCTCGCTGGCCGCTTGCACCAGCTTGCGACGGATATCCGGATTGCGGAGCGCGGCTTCCTGTTCTGCCAGCGGGAGTTTGCGAATCTCGCGCCACGCCGGAACTCGATCGAACGGCATGTTGGTTTCGAACGACAGCAACACGTTGAGTGAGCGGCTGTGGACCTGGACGAACATGCGGCCGCCCGCCGCAGCAGTCTCATCGGCGGTTTCGAAATATCGGCGCCAAAAGTTCGGCGCCCGCCGCGAGCTGAACATTCCGAATGTCACCGGCACTGAGCTCTCAACCGCGAGCGACTTCAGACGGCCGAGGTAATCATCGAGACGCGGACCCTCGAAACCAGTATTTTCACCTGCGATCTCGAAAATGCCGGCGCCCAACGCGCCCATTACTCCGACCAGTTGCCGCACTTCGTCCCAGTTGGCGATTCTGCTCGCTACCGGCCGGCCGTCAGGTGTTTGATGATTGCTGGTCCGCGACGTAGTGAACCCAATCGCGCCCGCCCGAATGCCGTCGCGCAGCTCATCGCGCATGAGCTGAAGGTCTTCGGTCCTCGCTTCCTCGTCGAAGGCGCGCTCACCCATCACGTAGGTGCGGAGCGCCGAGTGCCCCATGTACGAGGCGTAGTTAATCCCTTTGGGCAGGTGATCAACCGCGTCCAGATATTGCGCAAAGGTGGTCCAGGACCATTTGATCCCCGCCTGCATCGCTTCCGGCGAGATATCTTCGGCCCGTTCCAGATTTCGCATGACGAGCAGCTTGTCCTTCTCACCGCACGGCGCGAGTGAGAACCCGCAGTTGCCCATCACCACCGACGTGACGCCGTGCCAGCACGAGCAGGTTCCCAACGCGTCCCAGAAAACCTGGGCGTCCATGTGCGTGTGCGCATCGACCAGGCCGGGCGACACGATGTGCCCGTCCGCATCGATCGTTTCCCGCGCGCTCTCGCGGATTTTCCCGATGGCAGCGATCTTGCCGCCTTCAATCCCGACATCGCCTCTGTATCGCGGCATCCCGCTTCCATCGACGATCGTGCCGTTACGGATTATCAGGTCGTACATGGTTCGCTCCTTTTCGGACTCTTAGAGTGAAGGCTTGGCCTCGACGCGCTGGGCGTCGGGATAGTTTATAGCGGCCTCGCTTGCGGGGTCACCGGCTATTCGGCTGTGCCACATCACTCGAGGCTCGGTCATGTCCCACGGCGTCGCCTGATGCAGCAGGCATCGATTGTCCCACACGACCGCATCCCCCGGCGTCCAGATATGATGATAGATGCGCGGCGGACGACACGCGAAATCCACCAGCTCCTGCAGGAATCGCTCGGACTCGGTCCCGTCCATATCCGGAATATTGTGCGCGTGGCGGCCAATCACCAGCGACTTTCTGCCAGTTTCAGGATGCACCTTCACCAACGGGCGCAATGGAACGGGGCCGTCGTGAAAGCCGTAGCCGCTATACGCGCTACCGGCTTTCGGCTGATGCCCGAGCTTCGACTGGCTGTAGTAAAGCGAGTGGTGCGCGGCGAGGCTTTCCACTTTCGCACGCAGAGCGTCATCGAGAGCGTCGTATGCGGCCCGCATGTCGGCCCAGCCGGTCGTGCCTCCCGAGTTCGGCACAATTTCGGCGGTGAAGACCGCGCCCTTGGCCTGCACAGGCATGTAGGTGCTGTCGCAGTGCCAGCCCATGTTGCCCTTGAGCACTTTGATGATGTCGTTGTCCGGGTCGACGATCAGCGTGCCGTCGGCCTTCACGTTGCTGAGCGCTGCGAGGTTAAACTCGAGCGGTCCAAATCGCCTGGCGAAGGCGACCTGCTCATCGCGACTGAGGTGCTGACCGGGGAAGATGAGAAGCGCGTACTTCAGCCACGCGGCGTAGAGATCGCGCCACGTCGCGTCGTCCAGCGCGGCGAGCCTGATGCCCGTCACTACCGCGCCGAATGTCGCGTCGAGAGGTTTGATGTCGAATGCGCGTGCCACGCGGGCCTCCGATCGATCTCAAAATCGCTCAAGCGCCCGAACAAAGGCTATCGAACCCTTCGCTGACTCGTCAAACCAATCGCTGCGGTGTTCCTTCATTGAAAAAGAATTCATTCCAAACTAGCGTGACGCTTGAACGATCGGTATGCGGAGGCAGTGTATGGAACTCCGACCATTTGGCCAAACCGGCATTCAGATCTCGGCCGTCGGCTTCGGATGCTGGGAGATTGGCGGCGGCTACGGCAGCATCGAGGAATCTGACTTCATCAAAGCGGTTAATCGCGCGCTCGATCTGGGCATCAACTGCTTCGATACCGCCGAGGCGTACGGCTTCGGCGCGTCGGAAAAATCGCTGGCGAAAGCGCTCGGCTCGCGGCGCAAGGAAGCCGTCATCACAACCAAGTTCGGAGTCGGCTATCCCGACGCTCCCAACTATCGCGACAGCACCCGCAAGCGCGTCGTCGAGTCGATCGACAAAAGTCTCAAGGCGCTCAACACCGACTACGTCGACGTCTATCTCATCCACTGGCCCGATCGAATCACGCCGTTCGAAGAGCCGATGCAGGCGCTCGACGAACTGTTGAAGCAAGGCAAAGTAAGAGCGGTCGGCCTGTCGAATT
>Ga0210393_10002585_pt1 | contig 14777 bp, 13 predicted proteins | sample IncBWC27OmetaG_FD_160068 | JGI IMG/M metagenome (GOLD analysis project Ga0210393, IMG submission 160068) | Forest soil microbial communities from Barre Woods Harvard Forest LTER site, Petersham, Massachusetts, United States - Inc-BW-C-27-O ... | reverse complement strand
CTCGGCGCGCTCGATTTTCGCCACCAGAAGCCCGTGCCCGCCGGCCTGGCGCAGCAAGCCGCGCGCTTCATCCATATCGGCGGCGTCGCGCGGAAAGGACACGCCCAGGTAGTCCACTTTCAGGCGCGCCGCAGTGACGATGTCTTCGCGATCCTTGTCAGTCAGCGCCCCGGCGGACAGTCCACCACCCTGCCGATTGATGCCTTTGTTATTGCCGAGCTCCCCGCCCACCAGGACCTTGGTCTTGATTCGCGGCCCGTCGATGCTCAACACCTGCAGGCTGATTTGACCATCGTTGAGCAGCAGCACATCGCCGGCGAAGACATCGCTCGGCAGTTTCTTGTAGGCAATGCCCACCGAGCTCTCGGTGCCGGCATCGACCGCCAAAGACGCATCCAGTGTAAATTCCGCGCCGTCCTGCAGCGTAATCTTCCCCGCCACGAATCGGTCGATGCGGATTTTCGGCCCCTGCAGATCGCCGAGCACGCCCACGTAGCGGCCGGCTTGGCGCGCGGCCTCGCGCACCAGCTCGATCCGTCGCGCATGATCGGCAACGACGCCGTGAGAGAAATTCAGTCGCACCACATCCACGCCGGCGCGTACCATTTCCGACAGCGCCCCGGGTTCGTCCGTGGCTGGCCCTAAGGTTGCAACAATCTTGGTACGCCGGAGGCCGGAATTCATGGAATTCATGCTGCGCGCTGCTCGAGTATTTCCACAGCGGGGAGTTTCTTGCCTTCGACAAATTCCAGGAAAGCGCCGCCGCCCGTGGATATGTAGGAAATGCTGTCCTCGATGCCGTACTTTTCGATGGCGGCCAGGGTGTCACCGCCGCCCGCGAGAGAAAAAGCCTTGCTGCGCGCGATCGCCGTCGCCAGCGTCCGCGTGCCCTCGCCGAACTGCGCGAACTCGAACACTCCCACAGGGCCATTCCAAAGAATCGTGCCGGCGGAAGCCACAAGCGCGGCGATGGCCTCGGCCGAGTCCGGTCCGATGTCCAAAATCATATCGTCGGCGGACACCTGGCGAACGTCTTTGACGTCGGCTTCCGCCTTGGCGGAGAACTCGGTGGCGACCACGACATCGGTCGGCATGGGAATGACGATGCCGCGCTTCTTGGATTGCTCGAGCAGGCGCTTGCAGATGTCCAGCATATTGGGCTCGTACAGGGACTTGCCCACGTTGAAGCCGAGCGCCGCAAGAAAGGTATTCGTGATGCCGCCGCCGACGATGAGCTGATCCACCTTGCTCAACAGGGATTCCAGCACGGTAAGCTTGGTCGACACCTTGGAGCCGGCAACGATGGCAAGCAAGGGACGGGCAGGTTTCTCCAGAGCGGTTTCGAGCGCCGACAGTTCGCTCACCAGCAAGGGGCCCGCGCACACAATGGGCGCGTATTTCGCGACGCCATGCGTGCTGGCTTCGGCGCGATGCGCCGTGCCGAACGCGTCCATGACGTAGATGTCGCACAGCGCCGCCATGCGCCGCGACAGATCATCCGCATCCTTCTTCTCACCCTTGTTGAAGCGCACATTTTCCAGCAGCACGACCTCACCGGGACCGACTTCGACGCCGTCCAGCCAATCCTTCTTCAGAGCCACCGGAACGCCCAGCAGCTGAGCGAGGCGCTTGGCCACCGGCGCCAAGGAAAACTCCTCGGCAAACTTGCCCTCCTCGGGGCGTCCAAGATGAGACATGATGAGGACACGGGCTTTCGCAGTCAGCGCCGCCTGAATGGTGGGCAACGCGGCGCGAATTCGCGCGTCGCTGCTTACCGAGCCGCCCTGGATGGGCACATTCAAGTCTTCGCGTATCAGCACCCGCTTGCCGCGCAGATCGAGACTCGACATTTTTGTGATCTTCAAGTGCGGCTCTTAAGAGGCCTTCGACCAGGCCAGCGTGGTATCGACCATGCGATTGGAAAACCCCCACTCATTGTCGTACCAGGCGCACACCTTCACCAGCGTTCCTTCGATGACCTTGGTCAACGTCGCATCATAGGTGGATGAGGCAGGATCATGATTGAAATCCACCGACACCAGCGGCTGATCGTTGTAAGCCAGGATACCCTTCAGCGCGCCGTTCGCAGCCGCCTTGATGGCGCCGTGAATCTCTTCCACCGTGGTCTTGCGCGCCGCCGTGAAGGTCAAATCCACGAATGACACATTGATGGTCGGCACCCGAATCGAGAAGCCGTCGATCTTGCCCTTGAGCTCCGGCATGACCAAGCCCACAGCCGCAGCGGCGCCGGTCTTCGTGGGAATCATCGACATGGTCGCCGAGCGTGCACGGCGCAGGTCCGAGTGATACACATCCGTCAATACTTGGTCGTTGGTGTAGGAATGCACGGTGTTCATCACGCCGGCGAGGACGCCGATCTTGTCGTGCAGCACTTTGACCAGGGGAACCAGGCAATTGGTGGTGCAGGACGCATTGGAAATGACCGTCATGCCGGATTTCAGAATGCCGTCATTCACGCCGTACACGATGGTGGCATCGACATCGTCGCCGCCCGGCGCGGAAATCACCACTTTCTTGGCACCTGCCGCAATATGGGCGGATGCCTTGGCCTTGCTGGTGAACAAGCCCGTGCACTCGAGTACAAAATCCACGCCCATCTCGCCCCAGGGCAGTTTGCTCGGATCGCGCTGCGCGACCACGCGGATGCGATCGCCGTTGACCACCATGGAATCGCCTTCGACGTGAACCTCACCGCGAAAGCGGCCGTGCACGGTATCGAAGCGGGTCAGGTGCGCATTGGTATTGGCGTCGCCCAAATCGTTGATGGCGACAATCTTGAAATCACCGCCGTGCTTGCCTTCGTAGAGCGCGCGCAGAATATTTCGTCCGATTCGCCCATAACCGTTGATGCCCACTTTGATTGTCATGTTGTCTCGCTTCGCGACCTATCAACGGGGCCGAAGCGGCCCCGACCTTTGGGCGCTCGCTACGCGAGCGTTGAAACCCAGATATACCCACACCAAACCGCTACCTCAGTACTTTCTCGACTGCTTCCACGACCTTTTCCGCGGTGAAACCGAACTGCGGAAACAGCACCTTGGCCGGTGCCGAGGCGCCGAAATGATCGATGCCGACGATCTGCCCCTTCAAGCCCACGTAGCGCCACCAGGCGGCGCGTACGCCCGCCTCCACGGCTACGCGTCGCGTGACCGCCGCGGGCAGCACGCTCTCCTTGTAGGCATCGTCCTGAGCGTCGAACTTGTTCGTGCTCGGCATCGACACCAGCCGCACCTTGCCCCCCTTGGCGTTCACGGTGCGGACCGCCTCGGCGGCAATCCCGACTTCGGACCCCGTGGCAATCACGATCGCCTCCGGTCCCCTTTCGGGTTCGATCAACACATAGCCGCCGCGCGCGATATTGGCCACCTGAGCAGGTTCGCGCGGCTGGTGCGAACAAGCTTGACGCGTCAAGATGAGCAGCGTCGGACCATCGCGATTATCGACAGCCGCACCCCACGCCGCCGCGGTTTCGACCGCATCGCACGGGCGCCACACGTCGATATGCGGGATGACTCGAAGACTTGCAAGATGCTCGATGGGCTGATGTGTCGGGCCATCCTCGCCCAAGCCGATGGAATCGTGCGTATAGACGAATATCACGCGGATGCGCATCAAACAGGCCATGCGCACGGCGTTGCGCGCGTAATCGGAAAAAGTCAGGAACGTGCCGCCGTACGGAATAAAGCCCCCGTGGGCGGTGATGCCGTTCATGATGGCCGACATCCCAAACTCGCGCACGCCGTAATGGATATAGTTTCCGGCGGGGACGGTGGGAATCAAGGTCACGGAGTCCTTGCGCCACGTGCCGTTCGAGGGCGTGAGATCCGCCGAGCCGCCCAGCAATTCGGGTAAGGACGGACCGATGGCATTCAGCGCCGCCTGCGAGGACTGGCGCGTGGCGAGTACCTTGGCCTCGGCTTGCGCGCCGCCGACCAAGGCGCGCGCCAGCTCGTCGAAACCGGCAGGCAGATCGCCGGCCATGCGCCGCTCCAGTTCTGCGGCCAAGGCGGGAAATTCCTGTTTGTAAGCGGCAAACCGCGTGCGCCACTGCTGTTCGGCCTTCGCTCCCTTGTCGCGTCGATCCCATTCGGCGCGAATATCGGCCGGTATTTCGAATGGCGGAGAATTCCATCCCAGGGTTTTGCGTGTAGCGGCGATGTCTTCGGCGCCCATCGCCTCGCCGTGCATGGTTTGGGTGCCTTGCTTGGGCGCGCCAAAGCCGATCATGGTCTTGGCACAAATGAATGAGGGTTTGTCGGCGACTGCTCGCGCCGCGGCCAGCGCCGCGGCCACCGCGTCGCTGCTTTGACCGTCAACGTGCGGGATGACATGCCAGCCGTACGCTTCGAATCGATGCGCAGTGTCGTCGTCGAACCAGCCGACCACTTTGCCGTCGATTGAAATCCCGTTATCGTCGTAGATCGCAATGAGTTTGCCGAGCTGCTGCATCCCGGCGAATGACGCAGCCTCGTGAGAAATGCCCTCCATCATGCAACCGTCGCCGACAAAAACGTAGGTGTGATGATCGATGATGGCGTGGCCCGGCCGATTGAACGTGGCAGCCAGCGAGCGCTCGGCGAGCGCCATGCCGACGGCATTGGCAAATCCCTGCCCCAGCGGCCCCGTGGTGGTCTCGATGCCGAGATGAATTTCACGCTCCGGGTGGCCGGCGGTCTTGGAGCCCCATTGGCGGAAATTCTTGATTTCCTCCATCGACAAGGGATAACCGGTGAGGTGTAGGACTGAGTACAGCAACATGGATGCGTGACCGTTCGAAAGCACGAACCGGTCACGATCCAGCCACGTCGGATTGCCCGGATTGAACTTAAGCACGTCTCGCCACAACACTTCGGCGATATCCGCCATGCCCATCGGTGCGCCCGGATGGCCTGAATTCGCCTTTTGGACCGCGTCCATGGAGAGGGCTCGAATGGCATTGGCAAGATCGCGGCGGGTCGGCATACGGAGGCTTCTTCTTTAGCGAGACAAGCCGCGTATTGTCTCCGATGAGCCCCCCGCCAGCAATGGCGCGTGATACCGGTCGCATTCCTGGCTGACGTAGTCGATTTGCGACGGAACACGGTCACATATCGGCACTCTGTATATGTATAACGCATTGAAGCGTTGGCATGACCCAGTTCACCGTCGAGGCGGTGGTGCTTTGCTACCATTTAAATGATGCATATTCTACAAATCACCGACCCTCATCTTTACGGCAGCGCCAGCGGGCGATTGCGCGGCGTGGAAACCGACTCGAGCCTGCGCGTCGCGCTTGCTGATGCGATTGCGCGGGTTCCTGACTATGAGGCAATGCTGGTCACCGGCGATTTGGTGCAGGACGATAAAAGCGGCTATCTGCGCTTTCGCAGCTTTTTCGGCGGCATTAAAAAACCGGTGTTGTGCATCCCCGGCAATCATGATGAGCCTGAGGCAATGCACAAAGAACTGACGGGCGCACCCTTTGAGATTTGCGGCACGCACACCATCGGCGATTGGGTGTTTGTCATGCTCGACAGTTACGATCCCGGCCATGTCGGCGGCCGCCTGACGAAGAACGAACTCGCGCGTCTCGACAACGCTCTGGCCGGCTCGCCCAAGCATGCCATGGTGTGCCTGCATCATCATCCGATTCCGATGGGCAGCCGCTGGCTGGACGGGGTGGGTCTCGCCGAAGCGCATGAATTTTGGCGCATTATTGAGGCGCACAGGAATGTGCGCGCGGTGGTGTGGGGTCACGTTCACCAGGCGTTTGAGGGCAAGCGCGGCGATGTGAGCTTGTTCGCCACACCGTCGACGGGCGCGCAATTTCTCCCCAAGAGCGATCGCTACGCGGTGGATGCGCTTCCGCCCGCCTATCGTAGTTTCGAGTTGCACACAGATGGCCGTATCGACTCCCAAGTACACTGGGTAGAATCCGCAGAATTGCGCCAGACGGCGAGCTAGGCTCTAAATCTTCAATGCGACGACCTGTCATCCGCTGGCGCTTAGCAGGACTGGCGCTTTCGTGCGTGGCTCTTGCGGCCACGGTCCGCGCCGACACGGCGCTGCATGCCTTGTGGGAATTGCACGGCAAGCACAATACCGTCTACCTACTAGGGTCGATTCACGTCCTGCGTCCGACCGACTACCCTCTTGCGCCGGCCGTGCTCAATGCATACGGCAATGCCAAGTCGATTTTCATGGAAGTGAATTTGCAAGAGATCGATATGCAGCGAATGCAAATCGAACTGCTCGCCAGCGCGCGGCTGCCTGAGGGTAAGACCTTGCCCTCAATCATGGGCAAGGAGCGCTACGATCGCGCCGGCGCGCTGGCGCGCGAGGTGGGCGTCGACATCTCCATTTTCGACGCGTTCGCGCCTTGGTTCGTCGCCGAGGCGATCTCCGAGCTGCAATTGCAGCAGCTCGGCTTTCAGCCGCAGTCGGGCGTCGAAATGTTCTTCTTGGAGCGTGCGCGCAGCGACGGAAAGCCGGTGGCGGGATTGGAAACGGTGCACGATCAGATCGCACTATTCGACGCCCTGTCCTTGGACGAACAAGCCGACTACCTGGTGTCGAGCCTCGAGGAGGCGCACGATTTGCCGAAGGAAGTGGACGGCATGGTGCGCGCGTGGCACCGCGGCGACATGGTCTGGTTCGCAGATCAGTTAAAGTCCGAGCTAGGCCGCGATCCGGTGCTGTATCAATCCGTCTTGGTGGCGCGCAATCGCAAGTGGGTGCCCAAAATCGAGGCCCTGCTCAACGATGACAAGAATTACTTGGTCATCGTGGGTACCGGACATCTGGTCGGCCGGGGCAGCGTGATCGATCTGCTCGGAAAAGACGGGATCGTCGCCACCCAACGATAGGCTCATCGCCAAGGTTACCAATGTGACGGGATTCCGATGGACTCGTTGATCACTGCCGCGGCGCGCGCACTCGCGGCAGGTGACCCCTTGAGCGCATTGAAGCGGATCGCCCTGCGCGACGACGCGCCCGGTCTCGCGCTGCGAGGCATCGCGATGGCACAGCTCGGCGATCACGTTCGAGCGAAGGCTCTGCTGCGAAGTGCTGCGCGCGCCTTCGGACCGAAAGAGGCCGTGGCCCGCGCGAGGTGCGTGGTTGCCGAGGCCGAGATCGCCCTCGTCTCGCGCGACTTGGGCTGGCCCGCGAAGGCGCTCGACGCGGCGCGGGCGACGCTTGAAGAACATGGCGACCGGGTGAACGCCGCGCACGCTCAGTATCTTAAGGTCCGGCGTCTCCTCCTGATCGGGCACCTCGATGAGGCCGAGCGTGCGCTCGCAGAGCTCAACCCCGCGCCCTTCCCGCCCGCCTCGAGGGCTGCCCACGAGCTGGTGGTTGCAGGCATCGCGATGCGGCGTCTGCGGACGAAGACGGCGCGCGCTGCGCTCACCCGGGCCGAACGAGCAGCGCGCCAAGCACGCATCCCGGCGCTGATGGCGGAGGTCGAAAGCGCCTTCACGGTCCTGAACGCGCCCGCTGCACGCCTGATTGCGAGTGGCGGGGAACGACTCCTCCTGCTCGAGGAGGTCGAAGCGTTGCTCGCGTCGAAGAGACTCGTCGTGGACGCTTGCCGTCATGTGGTGCGCGAAGAGAGCAGGGTGGTCTCGCTCGCCAAGCGTCCGGTGTTGTTCGCGCTCGCACGCGCACTGGGCGAAGCCTGGCCTGGAGACGTATCCAGGGACTCGCTCGTCGCGCGCGTATTCCGATCGAAGCGCGCCGATGAATCGCATCGCGCGCGGTTGCGAGTCGAGGTAGGGCGGCTTCGCACGGTGCTTCGGACGCTGGCTGACGTGAGCGCGACCAAGCGAGGTTTTGCGCTGGCGCCGCAGCGGGCACTCGAGGTGGTTGTTCTGGCGCGGCCCGTCGAAGATGAGCATGCGGCCGTGCTCGCCTTCCTCGCCGACGGTGAATCGTGGTCGAGCTCAGCCCTGGCGCTTGCGCTTGGAACGAGCCAGCGTACCGTGCAGCGGGCGCTCGACTCAGCGGCGGCAGAAGCCAAGGTGCAGTCCTTCGGTCGCGGGCGAGCACGTCGTTGGATGAGCCCGCCGGTGCTGGGATTCACGACGACTTTGTTACTCCCCGCTCCCCTGCCGATTGACTAAAATGCAAACATGACTCGATCGAACGCCGAGATCGTCCGTGAATATGGACCCTTTCCAGGTGCCGACCGCGTGGGCGGCGTCACGTATGACGGTCAGAGCGTCTGGTTTGCCGCCGGAGACAAGCTGAAGGCATTTGATCCTGCGAGCGGGAAGACGCTGCGCTCGATCGACGTCGCCGCCCATGCAGGAACGGCCTTCGATGGCGAGCATCTGTTTCAACTCGCCGAGGATCGCATCCAGAAAATCGATCCGCAGACCGGCCGTGTGCTGGCCACCATCCCGGCGCCCGGCCGCGGCGGGGACTCGGGGCTCGCGTGGGCCGAGGGGACGCTCTGGGTGGGGCAGTATCGTGACCGCAAGATCCACCAAATCGATCCCGAAACAGGAGCGATTCTTCGCACCATCGAGTCCAACCGCTTCGTCACCGGGGTTACCTGGGTCGACGGAGAACTCTGGCACGCGACCCTGGAAGGCGACGAGAGCGAGTTGCGGCGAATCGATCCCGGGACCGGAGACGTCCTGGAGTGCCTCGAGATGCCGCCCGGAGTGGGCGTTTCGGGGCTCGAGTCCGACGGCGCCGATCAGTTCTTCTGCGGCGGAGGAAACAGCGGCAAGGTGAGGGCCGTCCGCCGGCCCAAGCGGGCCGCCACCTAGCAACCGAAGCGGCGCTATTGCGCCGCGCGCGGGCCCCCGCGAGATTGCATGCGGGCTTGCATCTGCGCCTGCATCTGTGCCTGCAGTGCGGCGAGCTGCGTTTGCTGCGCCGGCGTCAACACCTTGAACACTTGCGCGCGCACCGCCTCTCTTTGCGTAATCATCTGCGAGTGCAGCGAGCCGTTTGCCTGGGTGACTTGAGCCACGACATTGGCATAGTTCGGGTCATTCGGCTGGGTCTGTCTCAGCTTCAGCGAGTTGGCGCGCATTTCCTGATGAATGCCCTTCATCTGCGGGCCGGCATTCGCCATGATGGTCTTCACTGCGGCCTGCTGCTCCGCACTCAAGTTAAGCTTGGCCAGCAAGTGCCCGAAGCCATGATGGTGATGCCACGCGTGCCCGCCCGCCGCAGGCGGCGCGGCCGTCGTAGCCTCATCGGCCGCAGTCGCGATCGAAATACTCGTAGCAGCCGCCAATAGCGCTCCGGCCGCCAGGAGACTTCCGGCCAGCAAGTTGCGATTCGATTTCATGTTCGTAGCTCCGATGGAGTGAAGAATGATCTGTAGGGCTATCCTAAGCTGGCGCCATGTAAATATGTGTCAGAGGCAACGCAGAGTTCTGTCAAGAATTGCAAATTCGAGGGCTGAGCGCATCGCGGAGCACCGACTGTGCCAGAGTATGGGGTATCGATCATGACCGTCACCAATACGCCACACGCCGATCTTGGCTCCGCGCGCGCGCCACGCGTGCTGCTGGTCGATGACGATCGCGAATTATGCCAAATGCTGTCCGAATATTTGGACGCCGAGCATTTCGACGTCAAGAGCGTGCACGACGGCAGCGATGCACTTGCGGAATTGCAGCTCAGCGATTTCGAAATAGTCATTCTCGATGTCATGTTGCCGAGCGTCGGCGGCCTCGATGTGTTGCGCAAGCTCGGCGCCTCCTATTCCACGCCGATATTGATGCTCACCGCCCGCGGCGACGATGTGGACCGCATCGTCGGCCTGGAGCTCGGTGCCGACGACTATTTGAGCAAACCATTCAACCCACGCGAATTGGTGGCGCGAATTCGCGCGATCCTGCGCCGCGCGAGCAGCCGTTCGGCGCGAGGCAATGTGCCCGATGAGCTCATAATCGGTCCCATCACCCTGAACTCGGGGACTCGCCAAGTGCACGTCTCGGATAAGGCGGTGGCGCTCACGGGCGCCGAATTTCGCGTGCTCGAATTGCTCATGCGCTCCGCGGGCCAGGTCATTTCGCGCGCCTCGATGACGGAGCAGGCGCTGGGCCGCAAGCTTGCAGCCTACGATCGCAGCATCGACACACACATCAGCAACTTGCGCCGCAAGCTCGATCTGGAGACCGGCAAGAACCCCGAAATCAAGAACGTTCGCGGATCGGGCTACACCCTCACCTGGGCGCATGCATAGTCTCTTTTTAAGAATATTTCTGCTGTTCTTGCTGGCGATGACGCTCATCGTCGGCAGCAGCATCGCGACGACTTTTACGATTGCCTCCCGCGACCGCGACGCTGAGCCGCCGGAGTTGCAGCGCCGGCCGTCCGTGGCCATTCAAGCGTCGGAGATTCTCGCGGGCGGCGGAATCGGTGCCCTGAAGAGCTGGCTGGAAGGCAACCGGAATGCGCTGGGCGACCGGGAGCTGTTCGTCGTCGGGCCCAATGGCCAGGATATTCTCGGCAGACCGCTGCCGGAAAGCGCATCGCGCCGTTTCGCACTCCTCGGCCGTGATCCGCTCCCAGGCAACTTTCGCCCCTCGCGCGTCGCGCCGCAAATCGTCGGCGCCGACGGCGCGATCTACACCGTACTGTTGACGCCGCGCCGGCCCAGCATCTTCGGCGCGCTCAGCCTGCCCGCCATTTCGCTTACGATCTTGATCATTGCTCTGGTCGTGAGCGCCCTCACCAGTTGGTGGCTGGCCGAGCATTTGACCGCTCCCATCCGCCGCATTCAAGAAGGTGCGCGCGCTCTCGCCTCCGAGAATCTCGATGTTCGCGTCAGCGCAGGCTTGGAAGGGCGCAAGGACGAACTCGCCGTGCTGGCGCGCGATTTCGACGCCATGGCCGATCAGTTGCGCGCCAATCGCAGTGCGACCACGCAGTTGCTGCGCGACATCTCCCACGAGCTGCGTTCGCCTCTGGCCAGAATGCGTGTGGCATTGGGACTCGCGCGTCAGCCGCCGGCGGACTTCCCGCGCCAGCTGGATCGATTGGAACGGGAAGTCGAACGCCTCGACGCCATGATCAGCCAGGTGCTCAAGCTCGCGCGGCTGCATGGCACCGATGCGCTGCAGGAGCGTGAACCGTTTGAACTCGACGAGGTCATCGAAGAGGTGGTGCGCGACGCCAATTTTGAAGGAGCCATGAAAAATTGCCGGGTCAATCTGCAGGGCGCGACGAATGAGGCCGTCCTCGGCAACCGCGAGCTGCTGCGCAGCGCGATCGAGAATGTGCTGCGTAACGCGGTTCGCTACAGTCCGAATGACACGCCGGTCGACGTGCATGTTGCGAGGGCGCGTTCCGGTTTGGAAATTCTGATCCGCGATCATGGGCCGGGGGTACCCCCGGCCGATTTGGAGCGCATCTTTGAGCCGTTTTACCGGGTCGCCGAGTCGCGCGATCGCGATAGCGGCGGCGAGGGCATCGGTCTCGCCATCACGTCTCATGTCATGAAGGCTCACGGCGGCGGCGCCAAGGCCGTGAATGCGCAGGGCGGCGGCTTCGAAGTTCGACTGAGCTTGCCCGAGACCGCCATCGCTGTTTAGATGCTCGGCCATGAGCCTGTTTCAAGAAGCCTGCAAGTACATTCCGGGCGGCGTCAACTCGCCCGTTCGCGCTTTTAACGGCGTCGGCGGCGAGCCGATTTTCTTCAAGAAAGCCAAGGGCGCGACCGTGGTCGCCGCGGATGATCGGCGCTACATCGATTACGTCGGCTCCTGGGGACCCATGATCTTGGGTCACGCTCATCCGCAGGTCATCCAAGCCGTGCAAGATGTCGCCGCCCTCGGCTTGAGCTTTGGCGCCCCGACGACGCTTGAAACGGAGCTTGCGCGCCGCGTCGTAGCGCTGATGCCGTCGATCGAGTTGGTGCGCTTCGTGAGCTCCGGCACCGAAGCAACCATGAGTGCGATCCGGCTGGCGCGCGGCTTCACCGGGCGCGACACCATCGTGAAGTTCGAGGGCTGTTATCACGGGCATTCCGATTCGCTGCTGATCAAGGCGGGCTCAGGCGCATTGACTCTCGGGGTGCCCACCTCTCCCGGCGTGCCCAAGGCGCTGGCGAGCCATACGGTGACGCTCAACTACAACGATAGCGATCAAGTTCAGCGCGTGTTCAGGCAGATCGGCGGGCAAGTCGCCTGCATCATCGTCGAACCCGTGGCAGGCAACATGAATTGCGTGCCCCCGGCGCCGGATTTTTTGCAGACTCTGCGCCGCGAATGCGATCGGGCCGGCGCGCTGCTGGTTTTCGACGAGGTGATGACGGGCTTTCGCGTCGCCTTGGGAGGCGCACAGGCGCTCTACGGGGTGCGGCCGGACTTGACGACACTCGGCAAAATCATCGGCGGCGGCATGCCGGTCGGCGCGTTCGGCGGGCGGCGCGAGATCATGGAACAGCTCGCACCCCTGGGTCCCGTTTACCAAGCGGGCACGCTGTCCGGAAATCCGGTGGCGATGATGGCCGGCATCACCACGCTCGATCTGATCAGCGAACCGGGATTTCATCAACGCCTGAGTGCCATGACGGACGTATTGGTGGAGCAGCTGGCCGCGGCGGCGGCCGACGCCGGCGTCGCGCTCGCCACCAATCACGTTTGCGGCATGTTCGGATTCTTCTTCACGGCCGAACGCGAGGTCGATCGCTACGGCAAGGTGATGGCCTGCGATGTCGAGCGCTTCAAGAAATTTTTCCATCGTATGCTGCAAGAAGGGATTTATTTCGCGCCCTCCGCCTTTGAGGCGGGATTTTTGTCGGCGGCACACTCGGCCGCGGACATCGAAGCCACCGTCGCCGCCGCCGCGCGCGTTTTCGCGTCACTGGGATAAGCGATGCGCGCGTTCGCCTGGTTCTTGGCGGCGATATTGCTCGCCGGCTTGATCAGCGCGCTGCTCGCCTATCCCGCGTATGAGCTGACCTCGACCTTCGCCAGTTTTAAGTTTCACCGCGTTGCGGGCCGCGTTGCCATGTTGGTGCTGGCGCTGGAACTCGTGTGGTTGTGCCGGCACCTGAATCTTATGCGCAAGCGCGATTATGGCTATGGCCTGCCGTGGCGCAGATTTCTGAAAGTAAGTTTCGCGTCGGGAGCCATCGGCATGGCCACCGCCGGCGTCGGCGCTTGGTTCTTATTGTCCTCGCACTTGCGGATCATCAGCCCGGGTTTCGCGCCCACCGCGTTGAATTTCGCGCGAATTTTCCTGATGGGCTTAGGTTCAGGCATCGCCGTCGCACTCATCGAGGACACCGTGATGCGCGGCGCGATGCACACCGCCATCGAACGCGAATCGGGGCCGTGGACTGCCGCGCTGCTCACCGCGCCCCTGTTCGCCGTGCTGCATTTTACCGCCAAGGCTGCAATCCCGCCGCAGGATATCGGTTGGGGCAGCGGCTTCGATCTGCTGCTGCGCTCATTCGCGCCTCTGGCCCAGCCGTCGCTGGTCTTCGATTCATTTCTGTCGTGGCTGATCGTGGGTCTGATCTTGAGCCTCACGCGCGTCCTCACCGGCAACATTGCCGTGGCGATCGGACTGCACGCCGGCTGGGTCGTCGTGCTGCGCATGCTGCAGGAAGGAACCATCACCGGCCCTGCGGCGGCGACTTCCATGTGGGTCGGACGGTTCGACGGCCTGCTGGGCTACTGGCTGGTGCCCTGGGGAATCTGCATAGCCGCCGCGCTGTGGTTCGCGCGCGCGCGTTGGGTTCCCGCGGCTAGTTAGCCGGCCCTTGCGCCAGCGGGCTTAAGACGTCGAGGCGCTGGATCGGGTCCGCAAGTTCAAGGCAGAATTGTTTCTCCGTCGCGGCAATCGGCAGAATTTCCGCAAGCCGGTGCCCCACCCAAGCGGCGTCATCCAAGTGCATCTCGATGCCGGCGTACACTTCGCCGAGTTCCGGGAGCACGGATTTCAACAGTTCGGCCAAGCGCGAGTGGCGCTCCGGCACAGGGATGGTGGGCTCCGCGGCCACCCAATCGATTTGCGCCAAGTTCAGGCCGTCGGCCTGGCGGCTGCGGGTGACGATGCGAAATCGCTGCTCGCCGACACAGGAGAGGCCGAGAAAACCATCCGACAATTGATGAAAATCGATGATTTTCGCCATCGTCCCGACGTCGAAGGTCTCCGCAGGACCGACCTCGCCGCCTTCGCGAATCAACGCCACGCCGAAGCGCTGATCACCCCGCATGCAGCTTCGCACCATGTCGAGGTAGCGCGTTTCAAAGATTCGCAAAGGCAACGGACCGCCCGGAAACAGCACAATGTTGAGCGGGAATAGCGCAATCGACGGCAGCATCAGCGTGCCCGCAGCGCTGCGAGCAACTTGTCGTGCAGTCCGCCGAAGCCGCCGTTGCTCATCACGAGCACATGATCGCCCGCGCGAGCTTGCGCGGCCAGTCCCTGCACCAGCGTATCGACACTCCCCGCCAGACTCGCATCATCCCCCATGCTCAAAACCGCGCCGGCCAAATCCCAGCCCAGGTCCGGCGAATTCAGGAACCAGGTCTTGTCGGCTGCGGCCAACGAAGGCGCCAGTTGTTCGCGGTGCACGCCCATCTTCATGGTATTGGAGCGCGGCTCGAGCACGGCGATGATGCGTGCCGCGCCCACCCGCGCGCGCAGGCCCTTGAGCGTGGTCTCAATGGCCGTTGGATGATGGGCGAAGTCGTCGTACACCGTCACGCCCGCGACCTCGCCGCGAACTTCCATGCGCCGCTTGACCCCGCGAAATGCGTTCAGCGCTTGCGCGGCGTGTGCCGGGGGCACCCCGG
>Ga0210393_10002584_pt1 | contig 14779 bp, 10 predicted proteins | sample IncBWC27OmetaG_FD_160068 | JGI IMG/M metagenome (GOLD analysis project Ga0210393, IMG submission 160068) | Forest soil microbial communities from Barre Woods Harvard Forest LTER site, Petersham, Massachusetts, United States - Inc-BW-C-27-O ... | reverse complement strand
GAGTGTAGTTCAGTGTTCCCCACACCTACTCCGAGTACTCAGGCTTTACGGACATCACCTTCCATGTCACCGACACCTTCGATGTGCAGCTCGGAGCACGCGACAGCCGGATCGATCAATCCTCTTCGGAGGCTCAATTCGGAGCGAAATATGCCGCTCAGTATGGATTGCCCAACCCCGTCATCTATCCTTCAATCTCTTCGAATGCGAATGCGTTCACCTATCTTTTGACACCGCAATGGAAGATCACGCCCGATTGGATGGCCTATGCAAGGCTCGCATCGGGCTATCGCCCCGGCGGTCCTAATGTGGCTCCCGGCACCCCCGCTCAGTATGAACCTGACAAAACCGAAAATTACGAGCTCGGTGTCAAAGGCAACGCACTCGGGAACCGGATCACCGTCGATGGATCGGCCTACTATATCGATTGGAAGAACATCCAGTTAACCCTCTTAGATCCCCAAAACGATCAGGGTTATACCGCCAACGCGAGTCGCGCCAAGAGTCAGGGCATCGAACTGTCGGTCAGCGCGACGCCGGTGAGCGGCTTGACGGCATCCGCTTGGGTTGATTGGAACACTGCGGTGTTGAAGCAAGGCTTTCCCTACAGCAATTTGCCTTACGAAGCTTATGGCGCCGCAGGCGACCGCCTTCCCTTCGGAAGCCGATTTTCCGGCAACGTGACCATTACCGACGAGTTCGCACTCACTTCGCGAATGACAGCCTCCGTCGCCATCGTTGAAAGCTACGTCGGCAATCAACTTGGAGGATTCCAGTACACGGTCACTCCCGGAATAGTTCCGGCTCGGCAGTATTACGCCCCCTATGCACGAACGGATCTCCGTGCCGCAGTCAAGTTCGATACTTGGAGCGCTAATCTCTTTGCGAACAATGTCACCAACCGATTCGCGTCGGTCCCCTTGGGCGGGTTGGATGGGCCGCCGTTACCTCCGAACTACTACTCGGTACTTCAACCGAGGCTCGTAGGAATCAACCTGACGAAGACCTTTTAGCGGCTATCTCTCGCCAGCGTATGAAGGTACAGGCGATCGTCAACGCCGTGGTGATCGACGGGACTGGTCGACCGCCGATTCGCGGAGGCGTCGTCGTAACCCGTGGCGACAGGATTCTCGCGGTAGGTGATAGCACGGTGACAGTGCCTGCAGACGCGACGCTCATCGACACCGCTGGTCGCTATGTGATCCCGGGACTCATGGACGCCAACGTTCATTTGATATTGGATTTCTGGCCCCTAACGTTGGCCCGATACGAAGACCGATATCATGAGCTCGCCGTCGAGGCCGCGCAGGTGGCGCTGCGTGCGGGCGTCACGACCGTGTTCGACTCCTGGGGACCGCGAGCGGCGCTCATGCGCGCTCGCCATCAGATCGCGAGCGGAGAGTTGCCCGGTGCGAGGATCTATCTGGCTGGGAACATTGTTGGCCTCGGCGGCCCCCTCTCGGAGGACTTCTTCCCCCAAGGGCGCGAGAGTCTACTCGAAGCATTCTCCGATCGAATCAACTTGCTCTGGCAGGAAAATGTCGGACTCGATCTCATGTGGATGTCTCCAACTCAGGTCCGCGACGAGATTCGCAGGCATGTGGATAGCGGTATCGATTTTTTAAAATACGCAGTGACCGGACATGGCCTGAAAACTGCGCAGTATCTGCAATTCTCGCCCCGCGTCCAGGCGGTCATCGTCGAGGAAGCTCACCGGGCGGGATTGACTGCGCAGACGCACACCACGTCCAACGAGGGACTGCATCTTGCGATCGAAGCCGGTGTCGATCTGATGCAACACGCCGATGTCACTTTCGGTCCATACCCCATTCCGGAGGAAACTCTTGCTCTGATCGCCGCGCATCGAATACCGTGCGCCTTGCTTCCGCGCACTCAATCCGCATTGGGCTGGTATGAGGAGCGTGCTCGATCCGTCCCAGCACTGCGCCACTTCGCCATCGACGATGTCAATGATCGGGCGCTTCTCGAAGCCGGTGCGATCCTGCTGCTGTCGACCGACGGCGGACTGTTCAGTCACAACACGCTGACTAGTAAGTCCTGGGACAGCTGGAATCCACCTGAAGAGAACTTGATCTTTCTAGGGCAAGGCCATCTCCATTGGCTCGCCGCCATGGAACAGAAGGGGATGGCGCCGATGGCAGCACTCATGGCGGCGACGTCCAACATTGCCCGCGCCTATCGCGTAGAACACGATCTAGGCACATTGGAGGTGGGCAAGATCGCGGATCTTGTCGTGTTGGACGACGATCCTCTCGTCTCGGCAAAGCATTACCAGAGCGTTCGGCTCGTCATGAAGGACGGCATCGTCATCGATCGAGATAACTTGCCGACACGACGGCTCCTGACAGGTCCCAAATGAGATGCGGGTACGACAGTGCCCTCTGAGACTTATAAGCGCTACGTGCTATCCATTCTCACGCTGGTTTACACGCTCAACTACGTCGACCGAGGCCTCATAACGCTGTTATTGCCGAATATCCAGGCGGACCTCAAGCTCTCAGACACTCAGCTCGGATTCTTGACGGGCATCGCCTTTGGACTCTTTTATGCCACGCTGGGTATCCCCTTGGCCCGATGGTCCGATCGGGGCGATCGAGGCCTGATCACATCGCTCGCGATCGGACTCTGGGGGCTGACCGTCATGACGTGTCTCTTCGTAGGCAATTTTATCCAGCTTGTGGCGGCGCGTGTTGCAGCGGCCGTTGGCGAGGCCGGCTGCATGCCCCCAACCTATTCGCTGGTGGGTGACTACTTTCCGGAGCCGGCGGAGCGAATGCGCGCGATCTCGATTTACATGCTGGCGAATCCACTCTCGATACTGCTCAGTTTCGTTTTTGGTGGCTGGCTTGCAACGCGTTACGGGTGGCGCCTGACGTTCTTTCTGATGGGATTCCCCGCCCTTCTCATAGCAGTTGTCGTCAAGCTGACCGTTCGCGATCCACGTAGGTCGAAAAATGCAGATTCAAAGACTGTGGCCCGGCTGCCGCGCTTGGATCGAGTTGTCGTTGATCTCTGGCGCCGCCAAGTGACGCGTCATCTCACTCTTGCGATTATTTTATTGCTCACAATGGGTGCGGGACTCGGACCATGGTATGCCACATTTCTCACCCGCTATCACGGACTTTCGACGTCCAGCTTAGGACTCTGGCTTGGGCTGATCTTCTCAATGGGAGGATTGGCGGGCATTTCGCTTGGCGGCTACCTTAGCACGTCGCGCTTTGCTGACGACGAACCCGGGCAGATGAAGGTGACCGCCCTTGCAGTGGCCTGTTTGTGCCCGGCATTCCTCTTATTTCTGCTTTTACGCCCGACGGCGGCGGCATTGGGCGCGCTTGCTGTACTCTGGACGCTGTTCAATTTCTTCATCGGGCCAACATTCACGTTGCTCCAGCGGCTTGTGCCCCCTGACACACGCGCCACATCCCTAGCGCTGGTAATGATGTTCGCGAATCTGATCGGCATGGGACTCGGCCCGCAGATCGTCGGTGTGCTCAGTGATCTCTTTAAACCCGCCCTGGGCCTCCAGTCGCTACGATACGCCATGCTGACGCTCTCGGTCGTAGCTCTGTGGGCGGCGTGGCACTTCTGGTGCGTAGGACGTTGTGTCCGCGCGGATCTCGAAGCAGCAGCGGTTTTATGATTTCGTTTCGCACATTTGTTGGCCGAGCGCTCCTCTTTGCGATCTATGCTGTTCTTTATGGGCCAGAGCCCATCTATGCCGAAGACGCGCCTCAGGTTGACCCCGACGGCACCATTCATGTCCCCGCGTTCATACTCCCCGAATCTTCACTTCTGAGTGCAGAGTCGCGTGCCGAACTGGCTAAACAGCGTGAACCGGCTCTCGATGCCTTTGCTATTGCTGCCACCGCCTGCCCGTCCGTCTCGACGGCAAACCCTGATCAGTTGGAGGCTATCCGTCAATGTCAGGCGCGAGCCTTTGAGGCTACCGCGTTCTACCGGAGCATGCTGACGCGCTACCCGGTGACAGTGACGCCGAAGACGATCGGTGGCGTATACACAGAGATAGTCATACCGCGACAGAGGGTCGCACCGACCAACCGCCGACGTGTGCTCATCAATCTGCATGGCGGTAGCTTCTTTAGCGGCTCGCGTACAAACAGTAAAGCGGAATCTATTCCAGTGGCATCTGTCGGCGGAATCGAGGTCATCAGCGTCGATTATCGCCTCGCTCCCGAGTACAGATTCCCTGCGGCGGTAGTAGATGTCGTTGCCGTCTATCGGGAGATGCTGAAGCGCTATCCGCCACGGAACATCGGCCTATATGGCTGTTCTGCAGGAGGCGCGCTCGCGGCGCAGACTATTTCTTGGCTTCTAAACCATGACTTGCCGCTGCCCGGAGCTGTCGGCCTTTTCTGCTATGGCGCCGGCAGAGCACTCGATGCAACATCTGAGCGCTGGGTTCATAGCGATTCAGCGTACTTCGCGGGTGCACTAACGGGCACCTACGATCAGCTGCTAAGGCCTCTCACTTACTATCAGGGCATAGATTTGCAGGGTCCACTTATCAATCCGGGTGACCACGATGAAATAATGCGTCTCTTTCCTCCAACCCTCCTCATTAGTGGCACAAGAGACTATCTCCTGAGCTCGGTCGTAAGCACGCACTCGCAGCTGGTCAGGCTCGGGGTGGCCGTCGACCTTCACGTATGGGAGGGAATGCAGCATGCATTCATTTACTACCCAGAATTGCCGGAGTCACGCGAGGCGTACCGTGTCATTAATCGCTTCTTCGATCGCTACTTAGGGCGGTAAATTGCGTCATGCAGGCTTGCGAGTATCTTGAACAAAATAAGTAAGCAGGTGATGGAGAGCGATCTTCGTCAAACCGACCTCTATCGCGAAACAGAGGAGCTGTACAGGGCGTTGCGAAAGCCTGGTACCGGGCAGATTAGCGATGCGACGGAAGTCCACAGTTCTCCGGATGGTCGGTACGCCGTTGTAAGCGCCGCGATCGTTGAAAAGCTTGAGGGTATCCCTCCAACTCGCATCTGTCTGATTGATATTTTGACGGGCGATACGCAAGTCCTGACCTTCGGACCGAATAACGACCGACTACCTAGATTTTCCCCGAGCGGTCGGCATATTGCGTTTCTCTCAGATCGAAATAAGGCTTCAGACTTTCAGCTGTATTTGCTTGATCCTCGGGAAAGGACCACCAGCGCTGGACCTGTCGTCGAGGGATGGGTCGAGTACCTGGACTGGTCTCCTGACGGCAAGAGAATTCTGCTCGGCGTCGCCGAGTACGGCGCGGATATCGCTGGAGCGCAAGGTGCGACTAGCACCAAACAGGCAACCCAGAATCAACCATGCTGGGCTCCAACGGTACAAGCCGGGGACTATAGCTGCGGCTGGCGAAGCGTATGGGTCTACGACCTCGCCTCGGATAAGATCCATCGCGTCAGCGCCACTGACATCAACATCTGGGAAGCCACTTGGAGCGGAAACCATGCCATCGCTACAGTCGCTTCGCCGGGTCCAGGTGAGGGCCTCTGGTACTCAGCGAGGTTGACACTTATCGATCTTCGATCGGGGGAGGCGCGTGAACTCTACCGCCCAAGCAATCAGCTTGGCTGGCCCACAGGATCTCCGTCAGGCCAGCACGTCGCGATCGTTGAAGCTCTCTGTAGCGATCGTGGAATCGTGGCGGGTGATATGCTTCTTATCGAAACCTCAAGCGGTCGCGTCCAGCGTGTTGATACTCATCGAGTTGACATCTCGTACATTGAGTGGCGCTCGGACCAAGCTCTTCTTGTTGCTGGACATCGAGGTTTGGATACCGTCTTCGGCACGGCAAACCTTACATCGGGAAGATTCCAGGAGACATGGGTCAGCCAGGATGTGACGACCGGCGGACGACATGCGAGCGTGTCGGGCCTGGATGATCTCGGAAATTGCGTGTTCGCTGCCGAGGGCTTCACGCTCGCTCCGGAACTCGCCATCGTGCGGAACGGAAAGTATAAATGCGTGCGCTCGTTCGATCTGGGGTACGCGCGGGCAGCCAAGGTGATCGACCGCGTAGACGCCATGCGGTGGGACGCGCCCGATGGGCTCGAAATCCAGGGATGGCTGCTGCTGCCGAAAGGTGAAGCGCCGCATCCGGTGGTCGTTATGATCCATGGAGGTCCGGTGTGGCATTTCCGCCCGTTTTGGCTCGGGCGTTATGCTGTCGCCCTTCTCCTGCTTATTAGTCTCGGCTATGCGATCTTCCTGCCTAATCCCCGTGGCAGCACAGGGCGCGGACAAGAGTTCGTGCGGCTCGAAGTCGGTGATCTGGGCGGGATGGAGACGTTCGACCATCTTTCTGGGATTGATCATCTCGTGAAGCTGGGAATCGCCGATCCCACGCGCCTAGGTGTCACAGGAGGTAGCCATGGGGGCTACATGACGTCCTGGCTTATTGGGCAAGACATGCGCTTTGCTGCGGCGGTCTCCGTCGCGCCCGTGACCAACTGGGTATCGGAGCACTTAGTATCAAACATTCCGCACTTCTGCATGCTCGCCCTCAACGACAGGTATATCAATCCTTCAGGTAAGTACTTCATGCGCTCGCCAATCATGCACGCGCATAAGGTAAAGACTCCCACGCTCAACATATGCGGAGCGCTCGATCGGTGTACGCCGCCGGAAGAAGCGAGGCAGTTTCACAATGCGTTGTTGGAAAGCGGTGTGAAGTCGGTGCTTGTGACGTATCCCGAGGAAGGACATGGCGTGCGGAATTTTCCGGCCGTTATCGACTACGCCTCACGTGTGGTGAGGTGGTTTCAGGAACAGATGCCTCCATAGTAGGGAGTCTTGTAAGTCGGTTCGATCCGAGTTGCGATGAACGTTGCTAGCCATTCCTAACCGTCACCAGGGATGTTTTTCAACTTGCGTAGTTGAACAGCACTACGCGCTGCTTACTGTCAAAGGTCAATTATCTAGTGAAGAGTCACGTGCGCGCTGCAGTCATTGGGGGAGGGGTCGTCGGCTGTAGCGTCCTGTACCACCTTACCAAGCTGGGTTGGTCGGATGTTGTCCTCTGCGAGCGCAAAGAGCTCACAGCCGGTTCGAGCTGGCATGCAGCTGGCGGATTTCACGCCCTCAACAGCGACCCGAGCATCGCACGCCTCCAAGCCTATACAATTTCACTGTACGAGGAGATCCAGCGCCTCTCGGGACAGGTCGTGGGACTTCATTTTACGGGGGGCCTCAATATTGCCGCTACGCCTGAGCGTTGGGACTTCTTGCGCGCGGACTGGGCGCGCCATCGGGTGCTAGGACTTGAAACAGAACTAGTCACGCCTGAGGAGATTGGCAAGCTGTGCCCAATCATGGATACGAGCGCAGTCTTAGGCGCCATCTACGATCCGAGAGAAGGCCATCTCGACCCCTACGGGGCTACTCACGCTTTCGCCAAGGCCGCGCGGCGGCTAGGCGCCGAGATTTCCCTCCACAATCGGGTGCTGGAACTGCATCCAACGGGTGCAGGCAGCTGGTCTGTCGTCACGGAGCACGGTACGTTTGAAGCCGAGCACGTCGTCAATGCCGCGGGACTCTGGGCGCGCGAAGTCGGGCAACTAGTCGGTGTGGGACTGCCCCTGGTGCCGATGGAGCACCACTATCTGCTTACTGAGGACCTGCCCGAGCTCATCACCGCGAAGCACGAGATCCCTCTGGTGCTCGATCTCGACGGCGAGATCTACTTGCGACAGGAGCGAAAAGGTGTCCTCCTCGGCGTGTACGAGAAGCAGGCCACGCCGTGGTCGCTTCGCGGCACGCCCTGGGACTATGCTGAGGATGAGCTCCTGCCGCCTAACCTCGGGCGCCTCGAGGAATCTCTTGAAAAGGGGTTTGCTCGCTTCCCCTCACTTGCAAACGCGGGTATCCGGCGCATCGTGAACGGCCCTTTCACTTTCACACCGGACGGCAACCCGCTCGTGGGACCCGTGCCCGGTGCCCCAAACTACTGGGCGGCCTGCGGCGTGATGGCCGGTTTTGCCCAGGGCGGCGGAATCGGCTTGGCGCTCGCGCAGTGGATGACGGCGGGCGAACCGGAAACGGATATCTACGCCATGGATGTCGCGCGCTTCGGGGATTACGCGAGTGCGAGCTATACGGTCGAGAAAGCGAAAGAGTTCTACTCTCGCCGATTTCAGATCGCGTACCCGAATGAGCACTGCCCCGCGGGTCGGCCCGCCAAAACCTCTCCGCTTTACGACATCCTCAAAAGCGGTCACGCGGTCATGGGAGTGAGCTTCGGCCTCGAGGTACCCCTCTATTTTGCCGAGGACCAGAACCGCGCGGCGGAAGTGCCCAGCCTGCGACGCTCCAATGCCTTCCTGCGCATCGCCGGGGAATGCCGCGCCGCCCGCGAGGCGGTGGCGCTCCTTGATATCTCCTCCTTCGGCAAATACGAGGTGCGCGGGCCGCAGGCCGCTACGAAGCTCAACCGATTGCTCGCGGGGCGTCTCCCTGCCGTCGGCCGTCTGCGACTGACGCCGATGCTGTCACCGACTGGACGACTCCTAGGGGACCTGACGACGGCATGTATCGATGACAACCAATTTCTCATTTTTGGATCGGGCTACTTGCAAACCTGGCACATACGCTGGTTCGCGCAGCACCTAGCCAGCCCAGGCGTCACGGTGACCAACGTCTCTGACGACCTCCTTGGCATTGCTGCCTTCGGACCCTGCTCGCGCGCGCTTCTGGCACGCCTCACGACTGAGAATCTCGATAATGCCGCGTTCCCGTTCATGAGTCTTAAGCGGCTGGGCATTGCGCGTATTCCGGCTCTCGTCGCGCGGCTCTCGGTCACAGGCGAGCTAGGCTATGAGATTTACGTGCGCGCGCCTTACTTGAGGTCGCTTTACCAGAGCCTCTACGGCGCGATGAATGGACTGAACGGGCGCGCCGCCGGGATGTACGCACTGAATTCGCTCCGTCTCGAGAAGGGCTACGGCACGTGGTCGCGCGAGTTCTCGCGGGATTACACCCCCTCGATGGCGGGACTTACACGCCTCATTGCCTACGATAAGTCCGATTTCATCGGCAGAGAGGCAGCGCTGCGTGACCGCGAGGCATCACAGCCAATGCGCTTGGTGTGCCTCGAAGTATCTGCCGGTGATGCCGATGCATCCGGCTACGAGCCTATCTGGCAGGCCGAGCGCAGAGTCGGGTTCACGACCTCCGGGGGTTTTGGACACTGCGCTCAAAAGAGCCTGGCTCTGGGCTATGTGGAGACTTCCTTAATCGACGCGGGCGATTCCCTCGAGGTTAGCATCGTTGGGGTGCGTCGTCCGTGCCGCGTATTGACGCAAGCGGCGATCGATCCTGGCGGATCGCGTATGCGCAGTTAAAGGGGTAATTCAATGAGCGTAAAAGCCGCTTTGATTGGTCTGTCGATCCTCACTTTTCCACACGACACCTTGGGAGATTCAGCGGCCGGGCCGAAGGTCGGCGATAGCTCATGTTGCGCGCAGCAACGACCGGAATTGGACCCAAACGGAACCGTGCACATTCCGCATTTGGCGGTCCCACTGTCCCCCCACATGAGTGAAGAGGCGAAAAAGGCTTTTGTCGATCAGTTTACCTCCATGAGTAAATTGGTAGACCAAACGGGACAGGAAAGCGCGGAATCTCCAGCCGATCAGACCGGTTCTGGCCTCGCCACGACGCAGTGCCCGTTGCGTAAGTATATTGACGAATATTATCAGCCACTCCTCGCCCGAGCGAAGTCCATCTACCCCGTGCACATTGAGAAAAAGGCAATTGGCGGAATTGAGACTGAACTTGTGACGCCAAAGGCTGGCGTGGCATCTAGGAATAGGCACCGTGTTCTAATCAATCTACATGGCGGCGGATATAACTGTGCCACGGCAGGCGGACTGGCGGCGCTCGTAGAGGCTGTCCCGATTGCTGCAGTGGGAAAATTCAGGGTAATTGCCGTCGATTACCGAACTTCACCCAAATACCGATTTCCTGCGGCAACGGAGGATGTGACTACGGTGTACAAAGCGCTGCTGAAACGCTACAGACCCGAAAACATCGGTATGTTTGGTTGCTCCACCGGCGCTACACTCGCCGCTGGTTCGCTGGCATGGTTCCAAAAAGAGCACTTGCCACGACCCGGCGCCGTCGGCTTATTCGGCGATGGCGCGACAAAGGACGACCACGTGGATGGAGACGGCTGGTTTATTAACGTGCCGCTAGCTTGGGGTAAGACGCTGGCTCCCAATCAGAGCTACCAAGTTCTAAGCCCAGAACCCTACATGGCAGGTGCTGACTATAACGACCCACTGGTTGCGCCCATCGTTTCCCTCAGCGTGCTTTCAAAATTTCCGCCGACACTGGTGGTCTCCGGGACTCGGGATGTGGGATTGAGCGAAGCGTTATATACGCACACTCAGTTAGTCAAGGCGGGCGCCACTGCCGAACTGCACGTATGGGAGGGGATGTGGCACTGCTTTTTTTTCGATGTGAATCTTCCCGAGTCCAAAGACGAATACGACGTGGTCGCCACGTTTTTTGATCGTCATCTTGGCAAGCAGTAGGGCTATGACGTTGGATACGCCTAGCTCGGATGAATATGGTGCGAGAACAGTAAGCGTAAGGAAGTCATGAATACGATGCTGCCACACGAAGCCTGCGCAGCAGGCAAAGGCCCGCGGGCGGTGAGCTGTAGGCCCATTCTTGCGGTTCTTTGGCTTGCCGCGTCATTTGCCGTCGCGAGCCCGACTGGCCAGGCCAGCCTACAGGCATATGACCAGGCGCCGGTCGACTGGGCTGTGTATCGGAAGATGTGGCTTAAGAAGTTCTCCCGGGCTACACCCGCCGAGACCGTGCTCGGCGCCTACAGCGAGGAGAAAGCCAAGGTGTTCCTTGACGAAGTCTCATTGAAATGGGTAAGACAAAATCGATGCGGCACCTGCCACACGACGGTATCTTACCTGATGGCACGACCTCTCATCGGCAACGCAAGTGACCGTGCTGCGTGGAACGAAGTCCGGGCATCGGTTTCGGGTTTTGCCGCCGAACAAATCAAGACACATTCGTCAGCTGCCGCCTTCTTTGCCGCATCCACGGGCGCAGCATTGGCTGTAGGCGATGCCTCGATCGACCGTCCGCTGCAGCCTGATACCCGTGCCTTGTTCAACTATCTGTGGACATCGCAAGCAAGCGACGGTGCTTGGGACATTCCCCAAGAGGGCATGTTGCCGTTTCTCGAGCGCGATAGACCCTACTTGGCGGTCCTCGTCGCTCTGGCAATCGGATACGCGCCCGGTCATTACTATGAAGACCCTAGCGCGAGGGCTGGTTTTGCCAAACTGGAGACCTTCATCCGTAGCAATCTGCCCAGCAACATCCACGACAAGTCGGTTTTGCTGTGGGCATCCGTGCGTACGCCCGGACTCCTGAACGCTGAGGAGCAAGCAGCGTATGCCCGATCGCTTCTCGACCTGCAAAAGCAAGACGGCGGCTGGGCTTTGCCGTCACTCGGCGCATGGCCGAGGCACGACGGAGCGCCAAACGACGCGGCAAGCGACAGCGATGGGTACGCAACGTCGTTAGCAGCGCTGGTGCTCTGTCAGCGAGGCTACAGCACCAAGGACGCGCCGATCATGCGCGCAGTGACGTGGATTCGGCAACATCAACGGGTTTCGGGGCGGTGGTACACGCGATCGCTGTACTCGGACAGGTTCCAGAACTACCTCTCCAATATGGGCACTGCATACGCGGTAATGGCGTTGAGCAGCTGCCGAGCTACAGAACCTTAACACGGACCGTCTTGTACTGACGGGCCGAGCGCTCGTATACCCAAACGTAAATGTCGCGGAAAAGTTCGACACGTCAATGTAATGCGCCAAAAAAACATATTATTAGCGCATTAAACACCGCTATGCGCCAATCCCTCCCCGCCGCACCTGCGCCGGCGTCTTTCCAAGTCGCGTGCGAAACACGGCCCCCATGTATTCCTGATGCGTAAACCCGGCGCGTTCTGCAACGCTGGCGAGACTCAAGGTGCTTTTCGCCAGCAATTCGGCCGCGTACTTGACCCGGGTGTTGAGTATCTCCTGATGAATGGATCGGCGCAGTTGCAGGCGAAACCGCCGCTGCAGCACACTACGCGACAGTCCCACGTGACGCGCCAGCTCATCCACTCCGATGCCGGTGACCGCCTGTTCGCGGATCAGACGCAGCACGCGGCCGATCACCGGGTCAGTGACCGCGAGAATATCCGACGACAGGCGCGTGACAATCCCGTGCGGCGCAAGCAGTGCGGCGCCGTTGGCCGGTGCAATCCCACTTAGCAAGCGCTCCAGCGCCGCTGCCGCTTGATAGCCGACCTGCACATGTCCGGGAGCCACGCTCGACAGTGGCGGCAGGCACACTTCGCACAACGGCTCATCGTTGTCGACCCCGACGACGGCGAGGTCATCCGGCACCGCAACGCCCGCCCGACCGCAGGCCTCGAGAAAGTGCGAGCCCCGCTGGTCGCTGCAAATCATCACCCCCGCAGGCTTCGGCAGCGCCGCTATCCAACGCGCCAATTTGTTCTCGGCGCGCTCCCAAGAGCTGCGGCCTCGGGTATCGCGCGGCAGGCGATAGATGGGCACCGGCGCATGCAGATGCGCCACCGCGGCACAAAACGCGGCGCAGCGTTGCTCCGACCAGTTCTCGTCCTCGATCCCGAAGTATCCGAAGCGCTGCAAGCCTCGCTCCATCAGATGCTCGGCCGCCATGCGCGCGATCGCCGCATTGTCCACATGCACCAAGGCAAAGGGTAGGTTGGGAACCACCCCCAGCACGTCGATGACGGGAATGCCGCTGGCGGCGAGTTCCCGGGCCATCCGCGCATTCTGGATACGCGCGATGATGCCGTCGCCGTTCCAGCGCCGCAGCCACTGCGGGACGGATTCCTCCAGACCGTGCGCCTCATGATACAGCGCCCAAGGTTCATGCTCGCGCACGTACTGCGCCACGCCGCGTAGAATGTCGCGCCCGGAGCCGAGCGAAGTCTCGATGATCAACGCCACCCGCGGACGGCGGCGGCGCATGGAGCCAAGGTGAGCGCGGTTGACCGGCATGGGGTTAACAGTAGCGGGGTGGCGACCCAATGTCTACAAGCATGGACCTATTGTCTCATTGTGACAGCGCCGTGACCAGATACACTACCTGCTCCGCGCTTTTTCAGGACGCGTCCATGCCCAAGATTGCTTCGTTCATTGCAGCACGTGCAGCGTTCATTGCAGCACCTGCCGCAATCTTGCTGATGGCAACAGGCGCCCAGCCGCTGAGGGCCGATTCCATGTCGCAGCATTTCACTCGGGACAGCATCGTGAAGTCCCCCTTCGGCCACACCCCGAGCGGTGCGGCGGTCGAGCTCTTCACCCTGCGCAATCAGCATGGCATGGAGGCGCGGATCGCGACTTACGGCGGCATCGTCACCAAGCTGACGGCGCCTGACTCTAAAGGCGATTACGCCGATGTGGTGCTGGGGTACGACTCACTCGACGGCTATCTGAAGGACAGTCCCTATTTCGGCGCCCTGATCGGCCGCTATGGCAATCGCATCGCCCAAGGCCGCTTCACACTGGATGGAGTCGAACATACGCTGGCCGTCAACAATGGGCCCAATGCCCTGCACGGCGGACGCATCGGCTTCGATAAAGTCGTGTGGACCGTGACCCGCGCGAGCGTGACGGCGGCGGGGCCACAGCTCGCCCTGAGCTACACCAGCCCCGATGGCGAGGAGGGCTACCCGGGCACCCTCGAGGTGACCGCGGTATACACCCTGACCGAGGGCGATGCCCTGCAACTCGAGTACACGGCGACGACGGATAAAGATACGGTGATCAACCTCACCCAGCACTCGTATTTCAACCTGCGCGGCCACGGCGATATCTTAGGTTCCGTGGTGCAGATCCACGCCAATGAGTTCACCCCGGTCGACTCAACCTTGATCCCCACCGGCGAGATCCGCTCCGTGGCAGGAACACCGTTCGACTTTCGCAAGCCCACCGCCATCGGCGCTCGCATCGAGGCGGACGATCCCCAGCTACGTTACGGCCAGGGCTACGATCACAACTGGATCATCGACAAGCCGGCGGGCGCCTTGAGTGTGGCCGCCACCGTGTACGAACCCGAGACCGGACGCCTGCTGCAAGTGTCCTCTACTGAACCGGGCTTACAGTTCTACAGCGGTAATTTCCTCGACGGCAGCATCACCGGCAAGGGCGGCTGGGTGTACGCGCGGCGCAATGCCTTCACCATGGAACCGCAGCACTATCCGGACTCGCCGAATCACGGCAATTTTCCATCGACGGTGCTGAAGCCCGGACGGATTTACAAGAACACCATCGTGTATCGATTCTTGGTGCATTAGTCGCCCCGAGGCGTCATTTCTTGCGCTTCGCTCCGCGGGGCGTTGAACGTCCGGGTCACCGGAGCGCGGTTGGTTCTGGGCTTGTGCACACAAGGATGGGGGTGGGGGCATTGCACGACTTCTTGCAATTACGAGCGATCGACTGGTCCATCATGATCCTGTACTTCGGATTCGTGTTAGGTGTTGGCGTCGTCCTCCGTCGCAGCATCCGCACCAGCACCGATTTCTTTCTGTCGGGGCGCGCCATTCCCGCCTGGGTGGCGGGCCTCGCCTTCATGTCCGCCAATTTGGGGGCCCAGGAAGTCATCGGCATGGCGGCCTCCGGCGCCAAGTACGGCATGGCCACCAGCCATTTTTACTGGGTGGGAGCCA
>Ga0210393_10002583_pt1 | contig 14779 bp, 13 predicted proteins | sample IncBWC27OmetaG_FD_160068 | JGI IMG/M metagenome (GOLD analysis project Ga0210393, IMG submission 160068) | Forest soil microbial communities from Barre Woods Harvard Forest LTER site, Petersham, Massachusetts, United States - Inc-BW-C-27-O ... | reverse complement strand
CGGATTGAGAGCTTGGCCTCCCACCCTTGTCGCAAAGTGCGCGACAAGAATGGGGCACCCTTTGTATTGGTTAGGTAAGATTTAAGAACCGGAAAAGGCTAGGCCTGCCCGGCCGTGTTAATCTGCGGGATCAGGCAGAACACAAGGTCCGTCCACTCCGCTTCGCATCGGTCGGGATGACATCATTGGAAATCGAATCCGGGTTGAGATTTTCGCCTCCCACCCTGTCGCAACGTACGCGACAAGGGTGGGGCACCCTTTGTGTTGGTTAGATAAGATTTAGCACCGGTGAAAGCTAGGGCTGCCCGCCATGTTAATCTGCCGGCGATGAGGAGAACGCAAGGTCCCTCCACTGCGCTTCGCTTCGGTCGGGATGACCTTGTTTTAGGAGTCAGTGCCGAAGCTAGTGCCGAAAAGTTGTCAAGCCCCTTCGGCAGCCTAATTTCTGCTAAAGCTCTGATTCGGTGGGAGAAATAAATCTGGAAAGCATGTCATAGTTACCTTCTGGATTTGTTATTCTGGAAATAGAGATCAAGTTTGGCGCAAGCTTTCCGGCTTGCGCCTTTTCTTTTGGTTAGCGTTTTTCTCTTCAGGGACATTCTTCCGAACACAATGAGCAAAGCCAAGGGCGGTTCAGGCGGGCGCACACCAGCGTCTGGCCAGATCTCCGTTCCGAAGCCAAGCGTCTACAGAGTGACAAACAATTGGCGAGGCGATGTGGGCGAGGCTGCGTTCGCTTATAAAGCGATGAGGCTCGGTTATGCGTTGTCGAAGCCACTGGGCAACATTCAGCGCTACGACTATGTGGTTGAAGGCAGCGGGAAGCTGTGGCGGGTGCAGGTGAAAACCACCGCCCACATGGAGGCGGGCCTTTATGCGCTGCGTACGCGGTGCTTTACGCATCAGCGTCAGGGGGCTTATACAGCGGCGGATATTGATTTCCTGGTGGCTTATGTCATGCCTGAGGATTGCTGCTATATATTCCCCGTGAGCGTGGTGGCCGGACGCACGAGCATTATGTTGCGTCCGAAGGAGTTCAAACGCAAGAGGTACTATCACCGCGATCCTTATGCACGCTATTTGAATGCATGGCACGAATTTGGTGAGCCGAGCGGGCCGGAGTTTTGAGGTTTTCCGTGCTTGGTTGACGACATCCGGGGCGGGAGGGGAAAGCTTTTTACCGCCGAGACGCCGAGACGGGCGAATCGGGAATGGTTCACAGGAGTATTTCTGGACGGGTCCTGTTGGTCTCATTGGTCTCAAATTTCGCGGGCAATGGCGTCCGGGCTACACCTGCAGCGTCGGGTATTTTCGAATTGAGATTTTCGCCTCCCACCCTTGTCGCAAGGCGTGCAACAAGAGTGGGGCACCCTTTGCGTAGGTTGATTGGGATTAACGACCGCCTAGGCTCGGGCCGCCTGCCGATGAGGCAGAACACAAGGTCCCTCCACTGCGCTTCCCTTCGGTCTGGATGACGTCGTTGAAATCGACCGCGCGAGATCCTTCGCTCCGCTGGAGAAAACGCGGGGTTTAGAGGATGACGCACTGAATCATTGTGTTTCGCGGTTGTGTTCATCGCGATCGCTGCCTGCGCGCGCGGTTGACCACTTTTCAACATAGCGCTTGACTTGTATGCAGAACCTTGCAATAACTATGCAGTCCCATTGGACGGGTTTGGGGGTGTAGTCCCGTTGGCAGAAGTGCGATTGCAAGAGGGTGAGTCCCTTGAGAATGCCCTGCGACGTTTTAAGCGCAAGGTGCAACAGGAGGACATCATCAAGGAGGTTAAGCGCCACTCCTTTTATCTGAAGCCCGGCGAGAAAAAGCGCGTAAAAGAAGCATTAGCGCGCAAACGCAGCCGGAAAAAAGCTCGGAAAGAACAAGACTGATCGAAATTGGGCCGTTTGTCCTCGTGGGCGCGGCCCTCTTCCCTTTTTCGCAGTGCATTTCCCTGGTCTGGGATATGCGCAACCACGGGGTTTCTTCAGGGTTAGTACGTCAGCAGTGATCCATGTCCTAGCCAAAGGCATGGCGGGCCGAATCCAGGGGCAGTTCAATTGAGGGGGATGAGATCAAAATTCCGCGCACTCGTGCGCGTGGTGGGCTTCGTCTGCTCATCCGTGCGTGAGTGGGGCGGGAATGGGCCGAAGGAGCATCCTCAATGGAATTCCAGGATAAGATGTTGAAGTGCGTTGACTGCGGCACGGATTTCGTTTTTACCTCCGGGGAGCAGTTGTTCTTCCACGATAAGCAATTCAGAAACGAACCCAAACGGTGCAAGACCTGCAAAGCGAAGCGAGTTGCGGTACTGGGAACTGTAAACTCGGCGCACCATGGTTTCTCGAGAACCGAGACTCAAGCGGTGTGTTCGCAATGCGGCAAAGAGACCACGGTTCCGTTTAGGCCGACGCAGGGACGTCCGGTGTTATGCCGGGAATGTTTCCAGCAGAGGCGACCGGCGGCGTCGGCATGACGATCTCGGCACTCTGATCCCCACCGAATGCCTGAGAACGCTCTCGGCGATGGCGCTGAGTCGTAGGGTTTTCTTTGGTATTCCCGATTCAATTCAGCGCTGCCTGTGCTTAAAGTGTGAGCAAAGGTTGCGAGAGCGGTTTTGCTGCGCGGGCCGAGAGTGTGATCGGGACAATCTCATGCTTGCGGGATAAGGGTGCCATGATCGTGACGGCATTCCAATCCGATGATCGTGAGACACGCATCGATCGCCTTTATGGGTGCGCGCAAACTCTCTTGCACCGGAACGTGATCCGATTGCAGGACTGAAAAGACGATAAGTTTGCGCTCATGCTGCAAGTTATTTCATCTTTCTTGAAAACTTTCTCTCCATTGAAAAAAAAAGTGTGGCGACGAGCAAGATCGCTTCGCATTTCACTTGACATTCTCCGCTATCAGGTTAGGATACGTCTCCGCGGGCTTGTTGGTTGGATCGCGCAGCCAAAATAGGCTCGACGACTTAAAAACCCAGTAAACTCCCAGGAGGAATCTAGTGAAGAAGACTTTTTTTGTTGTAGTGCTGGCTTCATGCCTCGCCAGCGTGGCGGTAGCAGCAGATCGAAACCCCCGCAGCGTGGCGCGCCCCGATGTAGTCGCGCCCGGACACATTTACACCCATCAGTTCGTCGACGTGAAAGGGATCCAGGAAGCGACCACAAAGATCTTCGTTTCTGACGCGGTCAACAACGTCGTGAACATCTACAACCCAGCCGGCAAGCAGCTCGCGCAGCTGACCGGTTTCAGCGAACCGCAGGGCTTGGCGACGGACTCCAAGGGTAACCTTTACGTCGCGGATACGGCCAACAGCCGCATTCAGATCTATGCCCCGCCGTATACGAAGACCCCGAAGTCGTTGAGCGATTCAGGCCAGTACCCGGCCGGCGTTTCTGTGAAGATTGTGGGCAAGGTGACCTACGTTGGCGTGACCAATATCATCAGCACCAGCGGTGGTCCTGGCAGCGTCACGATCTACAAGAATGGCAAAGCAGGGGCGGCAATCTCCAGTTCGGATTTCGGACGGGTGTATTTCGACTCATTCGATGCCAAAGGCAACCTCTACATCGATGGCGAGAACGGCTCGACCGGTGCGGTTGAAGTCGGCGAAATCGCTGCAGCAACCGGCAAAGGCAAGACAATTAAGACCCTGACCACCGGCAACTCGATCGAGTTCCCGGGCGGGGTTGAAGTAACCACCAAAGGCAAGATCGCTATCGACGACCAGGAAGGCTTCGCGGTCTACACCTACAACGCTCCGGTAAAAGGCTCGCTCGGCTCCCCGATCAAGACCACCGCACTCAGCGGCTCGGGCGACCCTGTGACGTATGCATTTACCAGCACCAATGCTGATTTGTGGACTGCTGACGCCTCTGACGCGGCTTCATTAGAGTTCGCGTATCCCAAGGGCGGAAGCGCACTGCATTCGATCCCGGTAACCGGCGGCGAACCAATCGGCGTCGCGATCGTTCCGGCGGAAGTCCCCGGGACATAGTTTTACGTTTCGTAGTCATGTGGGCGGGCGCGCAAGCGTCCGCCTTTTTTGTTTACTGAAACGCCCACGCCACTCGGATGGCAGTTACTATAAGAATGACGTCCTGTCTGGACGGCGAGGGAGGCCGTTCTCTTAATTGGACAAACATCATTGGACAAACATTGGAATTGCGACAAACATTGGGCAAAGCGATGACGGCGAGTTTCTACGTAGAGAATTTTGGCTGCCGCGCCACGCAGGCCGACGGCGCTGCGATTGAGCGCCAGTTCGAGGAACGCGGTCTGGTACGAGCCGCCGCGCCTGCCCGATCGGAAATCGTGATCTTGAATACGTGCACCGTCACCGCTTCGGCTGATCAGGATGCACGGGCCGCGATCCGCCGCATCCGTCGGGAAAACCCAGGCTGCCAAATTGTTGTCACGGGTTGCTACGCCCAGCGCGCGAGCGAGGAGGTTGCATCTCTTCCGGGGGTTACTTGCGTTGTCGGCAATTCCCACAAACATCAGTTGGCGGAAATCGTCGTTGCTTCGCGCCGACCCGAGAAGCGCGAAAGAATAACTTCACAAGCTGGCTTTGTCTCTTTGTCGAGCCTGATGCCCGAAGCCCAAAGCGAGATCTTCGTCTCCGACATTTTCGCGCACACGGAATTGCTGGCCGCGCCGGTTTTCGACGGTGCGGGGATTGGAACAAGTAACGACCGCACTCGTCCCAACCTGAAGGTGCAGGATGGCTGCGACAACCGCTGTTCTTTTTGTGTGATTCCCCAGGTGCGCGGGCAGAGCCGTTCCTTGCCATTAAGCCAAGTCGTTAGCGAGGTAAATGCCCTGGTCAGCTCCGGCTATCGCGAGGTCGTGATTTCTGGAATCAATTTAGGCCGATGGGGGCGCGATCTCGACGAACCCCTGCGATTCGAAAACATGATTCGTGAGATTCTCCATCGAACCAGTCTGGAGAAGCTGCGCATCTCGTCGGTGGAACCGATGGACTGGAGCGATGATCTGATTGGCTTGATGGCCGACTCTCCGCGCATTGCCAAGCACGCTCATGTGCCCATGCAATCGGGCAGCGATCGCGTGCTGCGAGCTATGCACCGCAAGTATCGTCCCTGGCATTATCGTGAGAAGCTCCAAAGAATTCGCGCGGCTATACCTACGGCGGCAGTTGGCGCTGACGTGATGGTGGGATTTCCCGGGGAGAGCGAAGCTGATTTCGAAGAAACGCGTCTGCTGATCGAAGAGCTGCCTTTCACTTACCTGCACGTGTTCACTTATTCCTCGCGTCCAGGGACGCCGTCAGCGCTCATGCGCGATCAAATCCCGGTGCAAGTTGCCCGTGAACGCAATCGCATTCTGCGCGAACTGGCCGCGCGGAAAAAACTGTCGTTCATGCAGTCGTTTGTAGGAAAGACCGTGGAAGCAATTACCTTGAATGTGTGCGACGGCAAGTCCGCCGAAGCGCTGACTGATAACTATCTGAAGTTGCTCCTGCAGGGACAGCACCAACCGAATCAGTGGATGAAAGCGCGGGTTGAGCTCGTTGCCGATAGCACGTTGATCGCGACCCGTGCGGCTGCATAATTTGTTGAGCGGTCATTCCCGATGCCTACCTATCTGGCAGGTCGTAGCAATCCAGTTCTGGCATGGGGAAGTCTTTACGATTGTCGGTCATTAGCGTGCATCGTTGTTCCATCGCAATGGCCGCGACGATGCTGTCCGCGAGAGTAAGAGTACGTCCCTTTCTTGCGTATTTGTATTTGAGACTTCCGGCTAACCGTCCCGCGGATGCAGTCAGCGCGTGGCAATCAAGGAGAGCAAGGAATTCTTTGGTTGGCACCTCCTCGTCTGGACGCATGCCCGCATACAGTTCGGCGATATTCAAAGCTGTAGTGGACAGTCTGTGCCCGCCACGGGCGAGTTCGGCGAGCAGTTCTCGCCGTCCGCGACGCAACCGCAGTACGTCGATGAGTACCGATGTGTCGAGCAAGAAGTGCATCAATCAGCATCAGGTCGAACGTTGCGACCGCCCCGGCTTCTTGGCTTTGCGCTGTGCTGCCCTACGGCCTTCACTCTCAGTTCTCAGTTTCCGCACCCAGGAGGCCGCGCCACCCGCCAGTTCAGGGTGATCCTTCGTCTTCCATGAGGGCTCCTTGCTATCCAGAAAATGCAGGAGCTTTTGCCGGCGAACTTCCTCGCGCGCCGTGTCGACCAGAAAAGAGCTGCGGCCTCGAGGACCAACCAAGGCGTCGATCTCCCGGAGCAAGTCTTCGGGCAACAGCACGTGGGCGCGTTTGGTGTTCATGTGTGCCTAGCCAGTGTGCCTACTCTATGTGCCTTTGTCAACCCACGCTGCGCTGCGCCTATAACACCAGCCAGAGGACTCAGTGAATCACGGATCCCTACGCCGAGCGGAAAAACCAGGTCATTCCCCAAGAATAGAAGGCGATGATGATCAAGATATTTACGGGCATGCCGAAAACTATGTAGAGCACCGGCATAAACAAAATCGTTTTTTGCAGAAACAGAGCTTGCAGAAGAATCTGCAGAGGCAGGAACAATGCCAGGTGAGTCATTGTGATCGCTGTGAGGAAGGCTTTTTTCAGCAAACCGAAATCGAATATGTAATACGTCAGTCCGAATAAAAGGGGAACGGTAGAAATCAAAGCAATTCCAGCGGTGACCAGTCCTTCCATATAGCTGTCGGGGGTGTGAGGAAAACGGGCAGGCAGAAGCGCGAAATATACAAGAGCTGTCGCAGGAACGACCAAAATCCCACGCAAGAGGTACATGACGGGGATCAACTTGGCGGACAGAAGAAAGCTCGCGGCAAACAGTGCCACGGTGGCGGCAAAGGTTAACCACCAGGTCTGCGGGTTCGGTAGCACGGGCTCCATGCGCAGGTAGGGAATGTCGAAGCGGATGAAAGGCGTCAGATGATGTTCGGCGAGTCCGAGATCAGCGCGCAGGGGCAAGACCCGAATCCCAAACGCCAAAACTCGATTCCAGACCTGGCAGACCTTCGGCAGAAATTCCAGCCAGATCGATGTGAAGAATAGAAAGAGAAAGATGGCGGTCACCAGATTCATGGGCCCAAGGCGAAAGTGGGCGAGCGCCCGGTGCATGGGAATGACACCACCGCGATGTCCGCGGGTCGGTGCGGGATTCGCCGCCTTCGAGACTTTAACTCGGCTGGCAGATTTCTGGTGAAGCTCAAAACTCGCGGAAGAATCCAAAGCTAGATCCACCTCTTCCGTAGTAAGGGCTGTGATAGTAGTCCCCCACCAGATTTACGCCCCAGCTCTCACCGACCCACCGCCGCCAGGTTAGGGTCACCGTCTGACTCTGAAAATCGTTGAGAGTCACGGTCGGCCCGACGAGCTGATATGCTTCTACGCCGAAGCCGGCGCGCAGAGTAAGGTACTGGCGCTGGTTTCGCCCACGGGTTACGGCGACGAAGCCTGCCGGCGAGAATACCGATCCCGGATTGCTGATATTGAAACGAATTCCTTCTTCCAGAATCCACGGTGTCGTGAAGTAGTACGTCGTACCGACAAAAAAGCTATGATCGCGGTGGACGTCTTTCGAGGCGTAGTAGCCAAAGCCGAGGGTAGTGATCAGTTGCTTGTGAGCCATCCATTTCTTGTTGAGGAATCCATCGCCGCGGAATCGGGGCCAGAAAAAGCCTCCCGCGCTCGAACCAACCGTCAACGAACCGTACCAGTCCTGATTGAAGTTATAGGTATCGCCGGCGGCGAAGTATACGCCGGCGTCGCCGAATTCGTGTTGACCGTTGATCTCGGCATTCCAGGTGTTTTTTCCCTGTGTGATGACGCCACGAGCATATCCGCCCGCCCAGTAGCCGAAGCCGTTGGTCAGGCTCAGGTAGTCGCCGCCGGCTTCGACGAAGTTGGTCAGTTGCTTCGGTCCGGTTTGCGGAGGGATATCAGTGGCCGGCTGTTGGGGTGAATCCTGCTGATCGCTCGATGAGGCAGCATTGACCAAAGCGGAGTTAAAAGAGGCGGGGTTGACGCAAGCAGCGCCGGAAGTCCCACTCTCCTGAGCCCCCGCGCCCGAAACCATGGCAAAACTTAAAAGCAGGAGCATTGCTGCAAATCGACTCAGTAATTGGTGAATGGTCCTCATTTCGCCAGCACCTCGGATTCAAAGCGAAGATCTTTTCCTTCGCCAGCAATGACCATCCACGCGTCATTGTCGCGAACCACCTTGGCGGAGCCCTCCAGAATTTTCGGCTGGGTAAAGCTGCTGGCGGGAATTCTCCACGTCTCGTGATCCAGGCTCTGGGGGTGACTTGCCTCGAACGTAATCAAGCCATTGCTGTCCGAGACCTTCCATTTCACTTGTTTGCGGGAATTCAAAAAGTCGGCAAGTTCCGTCATCGTATACCAGCGAAATCGTCCGTCAGCTTTCAGTTGGCCGGTTTGCTTCATCCAGCGATCTACCAGATCGTGGTATTGCAGAATTCCGGGGGGATGGAAATAGACCAGCCTTACCAATTGGTGCTCGGCTGCAAAGTCCGTGATCGCCGCCAGCCAGCGGTCGATTTCAGAGTTGGAATACCCTTCCGTACTCATCTCCTCGAAGCCCGCCGCCCGATCCAGATGAGAGATTGGAAACGCCCATACATTGCGGGCCTCGCGCTCGCCATTGCGATAGCCTTGGGTCGGGCCCATTCCGGTATCTCCGGTGAAGTAATAGGCGACGAAGCCATGGGCCTCCAACCAATGCGTGACCCATGGCGGCTGATTGCCATTCGGAGCGGAATACTCTTTCACTGGTTTCCCTGCGGCCCGCTCTAAGGAGTTCTGGTTCAGCGCGAGAAACTGCTCCAGGTCTTTCGGATTGTCGGTATCGACGTGGGCAGAAAAGTAATCATGAATCCAACCGCCGTGGCTGCCGATTTCATAACCTTGGTGCACGAATTGGTGGATCAGATTCTGGCTGACAGGATTGTGATCAACATCGAAGCCTTTTCTGTCGCCAAATGTTCCGGCATCGGGTCCGGCGGTGATGTGAATTGAGTATGGTCCCTGTTGCAGCAGAGTCCACGAACTCATTTCCTGCAGTGGCTTGATGGCGGCGTTCGAGTCAATGTGCCAGTTCAGCACCAGCCCGCCGACTCCATCCGGTACCGGCATTAAGTAAGGCAACGACAAGGCATGGTTGGCGAAATACCTGAGAAAAGCGTGCAGCAACAATCCGTCGGTGCTGGCTTTCAAGTATCCAAGCGGCAGATTCACGAACAGGACAGAACCCTTTTGATAGGCCTGTTGACCGGCGATGAGTCCGTTGCTGGAGCGAAACAAAACCTCACCGGTGTAGTTGCCGGAAGTGATAAAGCTGGGATATTGCAGATCTCCATATTTGTAGCGCCTGAGCTCGACCTCGAAATTCCCACCGGGGACAATTGGTGGGCCACCCTTTGGAGCGGAGGCGCCGCTTTTCGGATGGAAGGGATAGTACTTTCCAGGAGGTATTTCCATTTGACCAACAACGGCACTGGTGCTGGTGACCTTGCTCCATTGGGTGGTCTTATCACCAAGTTGGTCGTAAAGAGCGTAATCGACACCCGCCAGGTCTGACAGCCGGGAACGTCCGGCGGCATACGCGCCAGACAGAGAGAACGTGCCGGCATCGTAGACCAGCATGAGTTTCCCGCCATCGGCTACAAAGTGATGGAGGGTAGCGACGAAAACATCACTCGCCTGCTGGTGAATAGAGTCCGGCAGAATCACTCCTGCACACTTCGACTCTCCCCACAGAGGACGGAGAAACTCGGAGTCATGAACCGGAATCACATGAAGTCCTTCTTCGCTCCCGGCGTCAAGCCACATCGTGACTTTAGGATTGGAGAAACTGGTGCCGTCGGGAACCAGCAGGAGCAGGCGGTCGGCCGTGGATCGGGAACCGTCGTGAGTTGCCCACGACCATGCGATCAGAGCCCCGAGAACCAGACAACCGGTCGCCAAAATGATTCGTGTGCGCGTCATTGAGCGGCCACCACCAGCCCATCTTCGCGCGCCCACAGCGTGCCAAACACTGCCACACCTTCTTCGATTTCAATCTTTGGAGCACTGACCGTCGTAGGATGGTCGAAGGTGCCGCATTGGGATCCCGTTGCGATGGCTAGTTCGCGTTCGGCAATCACCGGCCCGTGAATCGCGCAGTGCGGGCCGATGCGCATTTTTTGCGAGCTGATCAGGCTTCCTTCGACCGCGACTCCGTCCGCGATTACCGCGTCTTCAACACTCTTTACGCTGCCGCAAATCCGCGCACCCGACCGAATTTGCAACTTGCCCCTGATCAGGATGTCGCCAACGATGACCTGACCGGCCTGAACTTCGAAATCCCCGTCGTGGAGGAAACGCGGAGGCCTTCCTGAACTTGCAAGCCTGTTAAGCTGCGGGAGGGATGCCTCCGGGTTGGCGGCGACAACTCCGATTTCAATCCGGGGAGCGTTCAGCCTTCGAAAGCCACAGTCGGTTTGCAGGCGAATGAGCGAATCCGAAGAGATACGCCCATAGAGCCCGCAGCTGGCGTCAGCGGTGAACTCCCCCACGGCATGAACCCAGCGCAACACGCGACTCGAAGCGCCCAGGTGAACATTTTTCTCTCCCAGAATCGCGCGAAAGTTATTCTCGATACCGCCGATGAATTGCCCGCCGGCATAGATGTCTTTCGAAAATCTGACTTCCGCCGGCAGGATAAGGTCAACATCAGCTCCCATGACCAGATGGGTTGTGTCACGCTGCTGTAGGGCCAGCACCAGCGGTTCGTCGACGCGGCCGAGCACAACATATTCCTCGCCGTCGGGAAGCGCACCGGTTGCCGTAGTCCCAGCCGCCACGCAGCCTTGCATGATGGGTTCGAGCCCGTTTATGTAGGCGCGAAAGCTGTCCGAGAAATAACGGATCTCTCCCGCATTTTGCTGAACCACGCTGAGCGGCAGTGCGTCCGACTTGCGGCGCAACTCCACCAGTGCGGGTACCAAAGGCAGCACGAACATCAGGCCCACGGTACAAACCAAAGCGGCTACTGCGAGGTACGGATTCACAAGACCTTCCGAAAGCGCTCGGTTTTGTCCCAGTGGAATTCGGCGCCCGTGACGAAGTCGCTTATCTGAACCGCCGCCGCGCGCGAGACCGAAAAAATACTGACGCCAAATCCTAGAATCAGAAATGGGAGCAGACAAATTCGTTTGCGCGTCCCATCCAGCCGAGCCGCCGCGGCAATCTCGAAAAAAGCCGCAAGATTGCCGATGGCCGCATAAGCCGTCAGAGAAAGCAGGGCGATGACTCCATGCAGCGGCGCCACTCCTTGGTAGAACACTCCCAGCGCCAGCCCCCAACCGACCAGCGTGATCGGCGCCATGGCATACACTCCCAGCAGCAAGGTCCCATCAATCCGCTCGCGCAGGGTGGCGCGATGCTTGCCCAGCAGCAAGTGCAGGCCGTAGGTGACCATGGCCTGGTTATGGCCCTTAGCCCAACGCATAATCTGCTTGATGCGAACCGGCCAAACTTCAGGAACTTCCTCGTAACACTCCGACCGATTCTGGTAGACGGTCTTCCAGCCATTCAGCAAGAGGCGATAAGTCAGATCGGTGTCTTCGGTCAGGGAATTCTCATTCCACCCGCCAATTTCCCGGAGCGCGCTCAACCGGACCCCGGCCACCGTGCCGCCATGCTGAGGTACCAGGCGGAGATTCATCCGCGCCTGCTGATCGACCTGATAGCCACCCGACCGCTCCAGATCCAACAAACGTGTGAGCAAATTCGTGCCCGCATTCATCGGCACCACTCGGCCCATTACGCCGCCCACTTCGATATCGAAGAACGGCGCGACCAGTTGTTTGATCAATCCTGCCCCTGGAATGTAGTCGGCATCGAAGATCAGGATGACCTCGGTCGTTACGTTTTCCATTGCGTCTTTCAACGCCGCAGCCTTGCCGCCTTTGCCCCCTGCACGATGAAACGGCTGTATCCGTCCGGGAAACTCCTCCACAAACTTGTCGATGATTTCGCGGGTACTGTCGGTTGAACGGTCGTTCACCGGAATCACCAGCATTTTGTCTGCCGGATATTTCACGGTCATCAAGGCTTCGAGAATATTTGCGATGACTTTCTCTTCGTTGTGGGCCGCCACCAGCACGGTGACCGGCGGCCAGTCGGCGCTGTCGATATCGATGTAAGGATGCCGCTGGAAACCAAAGAGACGATTCAGCGTGAAACAGTAGTGGCGACCAGTGTAGAGGCAAATGACGAAAACAATAATGTAGAGAACGTAAATCATGGCGCGCAACCACTGCCCGGATGCGGGTTTCCCCGGGTCACTCCTTACCTGCTGCGGCCTTCCGCGCATTCTCTTCGGCGTCGCTCTTTCGACGGCGCGGCTGTGGCCGAGGCGCCAGCTTGAACTGCTTGTCAGCTTCTAATAGCGGCGTCTTCTTCGCATACCAGCGAGCGACAGCCTCCACGATCCTTTCCGAACTGTGACCGTCTCCGTACGGATTCTCTCCCTCGGACATGTCCTGATACGCTTCCGCGTCGTTGAGCAGGCGGCTGGTCTCACTAACGATTGCTTCGTGCGACATGCCAATGATCTTGGCCATGCCAAACTGCGAGGCTTCCGGACGCTCCGTGAGTTTGCGCAGCACGAGCACCGGCTTGCCGAACGTGGGTGCTTCTTCCTGAATTCCCCCGGAATCCGTCAGCACAAGAAAACAACGCCGCAGCAGGCTGACGAAGGTGATGTAGTCGAGCGGCTCGGTCAAATGGATTCTGTCCGTGTTCTGCAGCAGCCCATTCACCGTAGCGCGCACATTGGGATTCAAATGCACCGGGTAGACGACGCGAATGTCGGGATGCTGCTTGACCAGATCTTTCAAAGCCCGGCACATGTTTTCTTGATCGGTGCCCAGGGATTCACGCCGGTGAGAGGTGACCAGAACCAGGCGGGAATTGTCGTCGGGAATCCCCGCCAGCGGCGTGTTCTCCCACGAATGCGGCAGCACACTGAGTGCACGCAGAGTGTCGATGACAGTGTTGCCCGTAACTACGATCTTCTCGTCGGGTACGCCCTCGGCCAGCAGGTTGTCCCTCGACAACGCGGTAGGAGCAAAGTGGATCTCGGTCAGAACCGAAGCCAGTCGGCGGTTGGCCTCTTCCGGAAACGGGTTGTATAAATCGTGGCTCCGCAGTCCCGCCTCGATGTGACCAACCGCAATCTTGCAGTAGTAGGCCGCTAGGGCGGAGGCAAATGCCGTCGTCGTGTCGCCTTGCACCAGCACCATGTTGGGCTCGAAGCGGTGGCACGCATTCTCCACCGTATCCAATACCCGCGCAGTCAGGGAATTCAGCGTCTGATTCGGACGCATCACATCCAGATCGAAGTCAGGCTTGATCTTGAAAAACTGCAGGGCATGGTCGAGCATCGTGCGATGTTGCCCGGTGTGAACTACAGCTGTTTCGAACTCTTGCGAACGCTGACGTAATCCATGAATCACCAGCGCCAATTTGATTGCTTCCGGCCTCGTGCCGAGGACCGCGATGATCCGACACTTCATGGAAATCGCCTGCCGCTTCTTCTAACCTAAATTCACTATCCAAGCCATGGAAGATCGTTCCGGCGTGGACACGTGGACAAGATTGGTATGTTCCGATGAACTTTCATTTTGTATTGCCGGCGCAGGTTCGCGAAAGATTACGAAGGTCACGAAGACTCGCTGAGACGAAGCCGCTGTCATCCTGCGCAAGCATAAGGATCTATGCATTTTGCCCGTCGCATCGACGCGTGGGGTGGGCCTGCCACCCTCGGCTTACTCCTGAGCGCGCGTGGTCGCGATTGCGGCCGGAATGCTTGCGTAGCGGCGGGAGAGCAGTGCGGTGATGGGGAAGAGAAGAATCGACAACATCCCCGCGCCTACGATGGCGGCGGCGTTGTCGGGCATCATGCGGCCGGTTTGGACGCCAATCTCCGCGATGGCGATTAACAGTGGCAGAGATGTCGCCGAATAGAACACGAACGGAATGCGGTCTTCTTTGGCCAGCTCGTATCGATAAAAAACAATTGGCACCGAGCGGGCAATCAGCATCAGCAGCAGGAACAGCGGCAGCCGCCACAGGGCGCGAGGACTCGCGGCCAGCGCGCGAATGTCGAAATGCATACCGCTGGCCACGAAGAACATGGGGATGAGAAAGCCGTATCCGATGGCTTCGAGGCGATGGACGAGCTTGGTTCCCTGCATGCATTTGCTACCCAGCGAGACGATCATACCGGCGGTAAAAGCGCCCAGAATCATGTCCAGGCCGAACTTCTCAGCGATCGCGATGAGAAGCGCGAGCACGAGGATCGCAATGCGAACCGGCAACTGGCTGGTGGAGTTCATGGTTTCTGCCAAAAAAGAAACGAAGCGCGGAGGCTTGGGCAGCAGCGCGATGACCGCGGCCAGCAGAGCGAGCAACACGAAGAACAGCATGAGCGCGGTTTGTATCCAGCGAGTGTGCTCGCGCGCCATCAGCACGGACAACAACACGATCGGGCCGAATTCTCCCATGGCTCCGGCCGCGACGACATAGGTTCCGAAGCGGGTGCCGAGTTCGCCGGAATCGCGGAGGATGGGCATCAGCGTACCCATCCCGGTTGTGGTCAAAGCTACCGCGATCAAAAGCGGCGCTTGAATGAAGTGCATCCAGTAGAGGAGCGCGGAGAACGCGAAAGCCACCGCGACCGAAAGACCCCAGCCCGTAACCGCAAGAGTCAGGGG
>Ga0210393_10002580_pt1 | contig 14787 bp, 16 predicted proteins | sample IncBWC27OmetaG_FD_160068 | JGI IMG/M metagenome (GOLD analysis project Ga0210393, IMG submission 160068) | Forest soil microbial communities from Barre Woods Harvard Forest LTER site, Petersham, Massachusetts, United States - Inc-BW-C-27-O ... | reverse complement strand
GCGCCGGCGCAACCACCAAGGTGCGGCTGTTGCTCGGCGAATGCCGGCTCGGGGCCTACGTTCCCGTCGATATATCGGGCGAATTCCTCAACGCCCAGGCCCAGACCCTGCGCGCGGATTATCCGGGTCTCGCCATTCATCCGGTCACAGCGGATTTCACCGCGCCGTTCGAGCTGCCGGAGGCGGTGCACGACATGCCGAAGGTCGGCTTTTTCCCGGGCTCGACGCTCGGCAATTTCGAACCGGGTGAAGCCTGCACTTTCCTGAAGAGCGCCCGCGCGATTCTGGGCAAAGGCGCCAGAATGGTGATCGGGGTCGATCTCGAAAAGGACGAGCGCACCCTTTACGACGCCTACAACGACACCGCCGGCGTCACCGCGCGCTTCAACCTTAATGTGCTGCACCGGATCAACCGTGAGCTCGGTGGCGATTTCGACGTCGGCGCGTTCATCCATCGCGCGATCTATAACCGCGAGCGCCATCGCATCGAGATGCATCTGATCAGTAAAAAGGCCCTGACCGCCGAGGTGCTCGGCAAGAAGTTTTCATTCCGTCCGGGCGAAAGCATCCATACCGAGAGCAGCTATAAATACAGCATCGACCGTTTCAACTTGCTGGCACGGGTCTCGGGCTGGACGTTGCTTGAATCCTGGACGGATGAAGCCGGCCTGTTCTCGGTTCACGCGCTGGTCGCTTCCGACTGAGATTCTTCCGACCGAGTCTTGGAGCGGGCAGCGTTGGATCGCAACGAGAGCGACTCCCAGGTCGCGACGATCACCATCAGAAGCGTGGTCGCGACCGAGAGCATCAGTGGCGACAGCCCGGCGCCAAACCAGCCGAGCACGCCGAGTACAATGATGCCGACGCCGTGGGACAACTGAAGCCAGCCACGAATGGCGTGTTTGAACAGGATCGCTCCGATCAAGAACAGCATCGGGCCGCCAATCGTGCTCACGACCACCCTGACATCGGAATGACCCGTGGGATGCTGGAGCACGAGGTCGTCGGCAACGGCCGATAGAATGATACCGGCAACGATCGGCAGATGCAGATAGGTATAAGCGAGCCGCGCCAGCCGCCCCGGTTCGTTTGAACTTGAGATCAGCTCCGAGCCGGCCTCCGCACCCTTGTGGAAGTAAAGCCACCACATCGCCAGCGCCGTCACGAAGGCCGACAGGAACGCGACGACGACCTCGCTGGTCCATCTCAGATCGGCAAAGGTCGCGCCGGTCACGACGATGGATTCGCCGAGCGCGATGATAATGAACCCGGCGCAGCGCTCGGCCAGATGACCGCCTTCGACGTACCAGTCGGCCACGGACGACGCGCCGTATTTCGGAATCCAGAACCGCACCGCGGGCGAGACATATTCAATGCCGAGCGCGACCGCCCACAGCAGCAGCCTCGTTTGGCTCTGCGCCAGTCCGCCGGCGATCCAGAACACGGCCGAGACCGACAGCCAGACCAGGATGCGGATGGTGTTCATCCGGGCGGCGGTGCGCGCCGGCGTCGATGCCAGCCAAAATGCGGTGCGGCCGACCTGCATCGCGGCATAGGCGATCGCAAACCACAGCCCGCGTGAATCGAAGGCCAGCGGGATCGAGGTCGACAGCACGAGCCCGCCCAGCATCAGCAGGAACAGGAGCACGCGAACCGGCGTCAACTCGGGATTGAGCCAGTTGGTGACCCAGGAGGTGTAGACCCAGACCCACCATACGCTGAGCAGCAGCAAGGTGGTCTCCACCGCGCCGAGCGGGGTGAAATGCGACAGCAGCGTGTGCGATACCTGCGTTACCGCAAACACAAACACCAGATCGAACAGCAATTCGGCGTAGGTGACCCGGCTGTGCTGATGCGGCACGATGGGACGAAACAACGGCCCGCGCTCGGTGTCCCACGGCATTCCGCTGCTCTGCTCCCTCGGCTTATGCCCCGCCTTAGCTGATCCCCTGGCCGATCGGCCGGGTCAGTCCGGTACGCCGGTCTGCAAGGCGAGCGCGTGGAGCACCCCGCCCATCTGGCCCCGAAGCGATTGATAGACGAGCTGGTGTTGCTGGACGCGCGACTTGCCGCGAAACGATTCCGAAATCACGGTGGCCGCGTAGTGGTCGCCGTCGCCGGCGAGATCCCGGATCGTCACCTCGGCGTCTGGAATCGCGGCCTTGATCATCGATTCGATATCGTGGGCGTCCATCGGCATCCCAGATTTCTCCTTTTCCCCTCGCCCCGCTCCAGCCCGGTCGACCGGCTGAAGTGCTTCAACTTAGCGCGAATGGCCTTCTGGGTCACGCTTTCTCGCACTATATTCGCTGTAAGATCGCAGCAAGGCCCGGTGCGATGCGGGCCGAAAGGTGGACAATCATGAAACTACCAGGTCCCGACCATCCGATTACGATCACGGCAAATCCGCGGCGCGTGCGCGTTTCCGCAGGCGGCGTCGTGATTGCCGAATCTACCGATGCCCTGACGCTGAAGGAAGCGAGCTATCCCGCCGTCAACTATCTGCCGCGCAAGGATGCGAACATGGCACTGCTTTCGCGCAGCGAGCGGGTGACGCATTGCCCCTACAAGGGAGATGCAAATTATTTCAGCATCAATGCCGACGGCAAAACCATCGCAGATGCGATCTGGACCTATGAAAGTCCGTTTCCGGCCATGACCGAAATTTCCGGCCACCTCGCCTTCTATCCCGACAAGGTCAAGATCGAGGAAGTGGCCTGAGTCGGTCTACTGCCGGCCCCCTATCGTCATTGCGAGCCAACGGGTCGCGCGAATGCGCGCCCGATGACAGGCTCCGCGAAGCAATCCAGTTCTTCGCGAAAGCTGGATTGCTTCGTCGCTTGCGCTCCTCGCAATGACGGAGACAAACTACGCCGCTATACCCGGAAGATCGTCAGGCCCAGGATCAGCAGGACCAGGAAGATCACCACGAAGACATAGAACAGAAACCGGGCAATATCCGCCGAGGCTGCCGATACGCCGGTAAAGCCGAGGATGCCGGCGATCACCGACACCACAAAGAAAATCAGCGCCCACTTCAGAAGCGTCATTGAATCCTCCACGCCGTCCGCCGGGCCGGCGGATGAGCTAATCTAACTTCAAGCCTTTCACGAAAGTTCCGCCGCCGGGACGCTCCGGTCACGGGGCGCGACCGGGTGTTTTTGCCTACCCCTCGGGCTTGCCGGCGTTATCCCATGCGCCGGAGTCCAAGAGGGTTGCGGCAGGTAATGCTTGTTGAATCAGCGTGCGCCCGGCAACATCCGCCTGACCAACCTGCCGGAAGGCGCATGACCGTCGCCGTAAACTCTTTAGCGGATGAGATCGCAACCAAACCGGTCTCGGGCAGGCGCGATGCGGCCTTCGACCGCGCACGCTCCTTCGTCATTGTCCTGGTCCTGATCCACCACTCGGTCATCCCCTACACGTACTACGGCCATACCGACCGGCAGTCGTTCCTGGGCTTCGATGCCGTCGTGACTTTCAACGACAGCTTCATGATGGTGGCGATGTTTCTGCTGTCGGGGCTATTCACCTGGCCCAGCCTGCAACGCAAGGGAATCGCCGCGTTCCTGCGTGGACGCTGGCTGCGGCTCGGCCTGCCGTTCGCCATCGGCGCCGTGATACTGATGCCTATCGCTTACTATGCGGTCGAGCTTCGTAACTCAGGCACGAGCTTCGGCGCGTATTTGGTGAAAACCGTGACGGTCGGCCCCTGGGAAAGTGGCCCGATCTGGTTCCTTGCCGTGCTGCTGGCCTTCGACATGCTGGCAGTCGTGGTCTATCGCGTCGCGCCCGGCATTGTCGAAGCCATCGGGCGTCTGTCGATGGCAAGCCTCCACCGTCCGGCCTATGCCTTCTGGGCGTTGCTCGCCGCGTCGGTCGTCGTCTACGTTCCGCTGGATCTTTATTTCGGCATCGGGCGATGGTTCACGTTGGGGCCGCTTGCAATCCAGGCGGACCGCATCCTTCTTTACGCCCTGTATTTCTTTGTCGGCGTCGGCATCGGATCGGTCCCCAGCCACCTTGGGCTTTTATCCAGGGATGGCGAACTGGCGCGGCGATGGCCGGTATGGCTTTTGGCCACGCTCGTGACCTTCGCCGGCCTTATCGGGCTTATCTATTACAAGCGCGAGTTCTTACCTGATCCCAACAATCCGCCGCCATGGTGGGACACCGCGCATGCCTTCTTCTTTGCCTGCTTCAGCGCCTCGCAAACGCTCAATCTGCTCGCGCTGTTTCTCAGATTTGAAAGCCATGGCCGGAGCATTCTCGATCCTTTAAGGGAAAGCTCGTTCGGAATCTTCCTGATTCACTATCTCCCGCTGCTCTGGCTGCAATATGCGCTGTACGGCATCACGCTCGCCCCGACCGTGCAAGAAACCGCAATCCTGAAAGCGCTGATCGTCTTTGTCCTGACGCTGGCGATCAGCTGGATCGCGACCAGCGCTTTACGCAAAATTCCGGGCGTGGCGCGCGTGCTCTAGAAACAATGTTTTGGATCAGGCCTTGCCGCCCATATAGGCCGGCAACCAGCTTTCGAAACCGTCCTTTAGCGCGGTCACCGAAAGGGCGTCCTCGCCGGCAATGGCGATCGCATCGCCGCCCGTCGTCCCGATCCGCACGCAAGGCACGCTGGCGCCCTTCATCTTGGCGAGCACGAGACCTGCCTGTTCGGCAGGGACAGTGACGACATAACGCGCCTGGTCTTCGCCGAACCAGAACGCATGCGGCACGATCGAGCCGGGTGCAGCCAGGAGCCGCGCGCCGATGCCACTTGCGATCGCCATCTCGGCGAGCGCCACCAACAGACCGCCATCGGAAATGTCGTGGGCCGCGGTCGCCGTGCCCGCGCGGATCATGCCGCGCACGACGTCACCATTGCGTTTTTCGGCCGCGAGGTCTACCGGCGGCGGCGCGCCCTCCTCGCGCCCGCAGACGTCGCGCAGATACACGGATTGGCCGAGCCAGCCTTGCGTGTCGCCGATCAACAGGATCGCTTCGCCCTCCGCCTTGAACGCGAGCGTGGCGGATTTGGTGAAATCGTCCAACAGGCCGACGCCGCCAATCGAGGGCGTCGGCAGGATGCCGCGGCCGTTGGTCTCGTTGTAGAGCGAGACGTTGCCGGACACGACCGGGAAGTCGAGCGCGCGGCAGGCTTCCGAAATGCCTTTCAGGCATCCGACGAACTGGCCCATGATCTCCGGCCGCTCCGGATTGCCGAAATTGAGGTTGTCCGTGATCGCAAGCGGTCGTCCGCCGACGGCTGTGATGTTGCGCCAGGCTTCGGCGACAGCCTGCTTGCCGCCTTCGAACGGATCGGCCTCGCAATAGCGCGGCGTGACGTCGACGGTGAGCGCGAGACCCTTGGGGCCATCCTCGACACGTACGACGGCGGCATCGCCACCCGGCCGCTGCACGGTATTGCCGAGGATGACGTGATCGTATTGCTCCCACACCCAGCGCTTCGAACACAGTTCAGGCGTTGCGATCAATTTTTCCAGCGCCTGCACGATGCCGATCGGCGGCTTCACTTCACGTGCGGCGATCACCGGTTTTGCTGGTTGCGCGACATGCGGCCGGTCGTAGAGCGGGGCTTCGTCACCCAATTCCTTGATCGGCAAGTCGGCCATCACGTCGCCGCCATGCTTGACGACAAAACGCTTGCTCGGCGTGGTGTAGCCGACCACCGCGAAATCGAGCCCCCATTTGCGGAAGATCGCTTCGGCCTCTTTTTCCTTCTCGGGCTTGAGCACCATGAGCATGCGCTCCTGGCTCTCCGAGAGCATCATCTCATAGGCGCTCATGCCGGTTTCGCGCGTCGGAACGGCGTCGAGATCGAGATCGACGCCGAGATCGCCCTTGGCGCCCATCTCGACCGCCGAACAGGTCAAGCCCGCCGCGCCCATGTCCTGGATCGCGATCACGCAATCGGCCGCCATGATTTCGAGGCACGCCTCTAACAACAGCTTCTCGGCGAAGGGATCGCCGACCTGCACCGTGGGCCGCTTCTCGGCCGAGTCATCGTCGAATTCGGCCGACGCCATCGAGGCGCCGTGGATGCCGTCACGTCCCGTCTTGGAGCCGAGATAGACGATCGGCATGTTAACGCCGGAAGCGGCCGCGTAGAAAATCTTGTCGGTGTCGGCCAAACCCACCGCCATCGCATTGACCAGGATGTTGCCGTCGTAGCGGGTGTGGAAACGCATTTGCCCGCCGACGGTCGGCACGCCGAACGAATTGCCGTAGCCGCCGATGCCGGCGACGACGCCCGAAACAAGATGACGCGTCTTGGGGTGTTCCGGCGCGCCGAAAGAGAGCGCGTTGAGGCACGCAATCGGCCGCGCCCCCATGGTGAAGACGTCGCGCAGGATGCCGCCGACGCCGGTGGTCGCGCCCTGATAGGGCTCGATGTAGCTCGGATGGTTGTGGCTTTCCATTTTGAACACCACCGCCTGGCCATCGCCAATGTCGATGACGCCGGCATTCTCGCCGGGGCCCTGGATCACCCAGGGCGCCTTGGTCGGCAGGCCCCGCAGATGGATGCGCGAGGATTTGTACGAGCAGTGCTCGTTCCACATCGCCGAGAAAATCCCGAGTTCCGTGAACGTCGGCACCCGTCCGATCAGCTTGAGAATGCGCTCATATTCGTCAGGCTTGAGACCGTGGGCGGCGACAAGTTCGGGGGTGATCTGCGGCTGGTTCATGAGGCCTTATTAGGAAGATCGGAGCGAAGGGAAAAGGTCTTTTATGGAGCATTTTCCCGCTGTCCATAGCTTTGCGGGCGCACCGATCCGCTGGAGTTGCGCACCGCAGACCGGATTTACAAGACCCCGCCATGGACGGAGTTGCGGTCAATACCCGCCGGGCTCAGGTCGATAGCTGCTTTTCCGCGATCGACAGCCATTCAGCCTGGGCGTTGCGCAGATACCGGGGCGCCCGCTTCATCTTGATCAGCAGTTCATTGAAGATGACGCGGGCCTCGGCGGTGCGTCCGGTCGTCTTGAGCAGCATTCCGTAGCGGACCGTCGCCTCCGCGCCCGGAAAATAGGCGGCCACGGCATGATATTCCTCCAGCGCCTCGTCGATGCGCCCGAGGTCGGCAAGCGTGCGGGCATAGAGCAAGTGTCCCTCGGCCGACTGGAAATCGGGCCAGCGCTTTTGCAGGTCATCCAACGTTGCCAGCGCATCGGCCAGTCGCTTGGCCGAAAACTGCGCCTGCGCCTTTCCCAATGCGTATTGCGGAACCTCACCCATCGGCAGCGCCAGAATGTGATCGTAATGGCGCTCGGCTTCGTCGAAGCGCGCAACGTTCAAGCATTCGGCCGCCAGGTTCGCGCGGTTGGCAATGGTGTCGCTGTCGGCAAGCCGGTCGGACAATTCACGATAGCGCTTGTCCGGATCGAGCCGGCTGGCGACGCGTTGACGCGCCTGCCGGGCGCCGGGACTGGAAAACCATTCCGGTATCAGCTCGACGCAGATATAGGCCATCGCGCCGAGGAACGGCACCATCAGGATAATGAAGGCCCAGGGCTGCATTCGCCCGGTGCGCGAGGCGTGATAAATCAGCGAGATGTCCAGCAGCAAAATGATGAGGGCAACAGGCATGGCGGAATTTTCCGGCAAACGATCGGTCGCTGGCTTCTGCATAACGCGACCCGCGTGACCAGACAATCCGAGGTTGCCGAAACAGCAAACTAGTGTGAATAGATTGTGACAGCGGAAGCGCAGTCCGAGCGGTAGAGGTCGGCGACTACGCCGCCTGCTCCAGATGCGCGACAAGGCCCGCGAACAGGCCGCGGCCATCGGTACAGCCCATGATGTCTTCGACGTGATTTTCCGGATGCGGCATCATGCCGAGCACGTTGCCGCGCTCGCTGAGGAGGCCCGCGATCGAATGCGCCGCGCCGTTGATATTGGTGGCGGGCTCGCCGACGTCGCCATCCGCCGAGCAATAACGGTAGAGCACCCGCCCCTCGCCTTCGATGCGCTTCAATGTCTCTTCATCGGCTTCGTAATTGCCCTCGCCGTGAGCGACCGGCACGCGAATGACCTGACCCGCGTTGTAGCCACGCGTGAACGGCGTGTCGGAACGCTCGACCCGCAGATGCACGTCCTTGCAGATGAATTTCAGCCGCGCGTTGCGCATGAGCACGCCGGGCAATAGGCCGGCCTCGCAGAGGATCTGAAAGCCATTGCAGACGCCGAGCACGAGGCCGCCTTTGGCGGCAAAGTCGCGCACGGCGTCCATGACCGGCGCGCGTGCCGCAATCGCGCCACAGCGCAGGTAATCGCCATAGGAAAATCCGCCCGGCACCACCACGAGATCAGTACCCGCGGGCAGCGACGTCTCGGCATGCCAGACCATCGCAGTCTCATTACCGGAGGCGAGTTTTAACGCGCGCGCCATGTCGCGCTCGCGATTGATTCCGGGAAAGACGAGAACGGCGGATTTCATTCCAAACGAGCCTGCTTCCTTCCCCTCTCCCCTTGCGGGAGAGGGTGGTTCGAAATGCCGCTTGCGGCATGGAGAACCGGGTGAGGGGTTACGTAAAAACGAGTCCTGCGAACCCCTCACCCGGCTCGCTCCGCTCGCCACCCTCTTCCGCAAGGGGAGAGGGAAAACTAACTCAAAACTTCAACCCGGTAATTCTCGATCACGGTGTTGGCGAGAAGTTTGTCGGCGGCGTCTTTCAACGCCGCCTCTGCCTTCGCCTTGTCCGCGCCAGCGAGCTCGATGTCGAAGACCTTGCCCTGGCGGACGCTGGCGACGCCGTCGACGCCGAGCGATTTCAGCGCGCCTTCGATGGCCTTGCCTTGCGGATCGAGAATGCCGGACTTCAGCGTGACGGTGACACGTGCCTTCACGAGAACACCCTCACCCCTTGACCAGCACCGGGCCTGAGCCCGCCGGCCGCTCGTTTTCCATCAGGATACCGAGGCGCTTGGCCACTTCGGTATAGGCCTCCAAGAGACCGCCGAGATCCCTGCGGAAGCGATCCTTGTCGAGCTTCTCGTTCGACTTGATGTCCCACAACCGGCAGGAATCCGGCGAGATCTCGTCGGCGACGATGATCCGCATCATTTCGTTCTCAAACAGGCGCCCGCATTCCATCTTGAAGTCGACCAGACGAATACCGATGCCGAGGAAGAGACCGGTGAGGAAATCATTGACGCGGATCGCCAGCGCCATGATGTCGTCGATCTCCTGCGGCGTGGCCCAGCCGAACGCCGTGATGTGTTCTTCGGAGACCATGGGATCGTTGAGCTGATCGTTCTTGTAATAGAACTCGATGATCGAGCGCGGCAGCTGGGTGCCTTCCTCGATGCCGAGGCGCTGCGACAGCGATCCCGCCGCCACGTTCCGCACCACGACTTCCAGCGGCACAATCTCCACCTCGCGAATCAGTTGCTCGCGCATGTTCAGACGGCGGATGAAGTGGGTCGGCACCCCGATGTCATTGAGGTGCTGAAACAGGTATTCCGAAATCCGGTTGTTGAGGACGCCCTTGCCCTCGATCACCTGGTGTTTTTGCTTGTTGAACGCGGTCGCATCGTCCTTGAAGTGCTGGATCAGGGTTCCCGGCTCCGGACCCTCGTAAAGAACCTTGGCCTTGCCTTCATAAATGCGGCGTCGACGGCTCATTGGGATGTACCGTGTGTTGTTGAAATCCATGAATTTGGTGTGCTCCGGATGCCAAGAGGGACGACCCACGACGGAGCTGCCGTGAAGGCCAGGGACCAAGAAACAGAACGAGAACCGGACCTAGAATCGAACCTATCCGATTGGCCTATCCAGCACAATCGATCCGGTCCCCAGGACCCGACTTTTACCGTGATTAACCAGCAGCTTTGGCGCTCTTTTTCCTTAAGAATTTCCTCTATCATGTAGGTATCAGGGAGCCTCGCCGCAACGCGACGGTGACAGGGTCAAAACCGCCGTCCGGAAGGAACTTTCGCCATGACCACTTTCGACAAACGCGAGGAAGCCTTCGAGAAGAAATTCGCCATCGACGAGGAGCTGAAATTCAAGGCGGAGGCGAGGCGCAACCGCCTGATCGGCCTGTGGGCAGCGGAGAAACTCGGAATCACGGGTGACGCGGCCACGGCCTATGCCAGAGAGGCGGTCGCCAGCGCCTTTGCCGAAGGCGGCGACAAAGCTGTCGTCGCCCGCTTGGCGCGCGACCTTTCGGCAAAGGGAGTGGCAGAAGACGAAATTCGCTCGCGCATGAGCGAATTGCTGACGCAAGCCATCGCCCAGGTGAAGGCCGGAACATAGGCGAATGCCACCCCTCATCCTGAGGCGCTAAATCGCGCCCCTCACCATGAGCTTTTTTTCGCAGTGGCCGCCTATTTCAAGGTAATTTGCAGGCTCATCGTGCCGTTGACGTTCAGACCTTCGGCCTGCTGCTGATTGAACTGCCGGTTATTGGCGTTGACATTGACGTTGACCGATTCCATCCGGCAATCCTTGGCGAGAATTTCCCGAAGAAGATCGCATTGACGCCCGGCCATTTCGTAGACCGAGCGCTGCGCCTTGTCGCGCAGCTTTTGCGCCTCATCACCATCACCTGTCGGCCCGGCCAAAAAGAAGCTGATGTTGTTCTGGACGCGCACCATGTTTTCCTGGCGCGGAGGGTTATTTCCCTGCTCGACAATAATCCGATTCTGCGCGACGACCGGCGAAACCAGAAACAGCGCGGCGCTCATCACAAGCGCTCTTTTCAAGGAAGCCATTGAATACTCCGCGATTGAAAACGTTTTACTTGAGGCGTCTTAGCAACCCCGGATTGCAGATTAGCGAAGCGCAGACGTTGTAATCGCGCGTTCCGCTTCACGACGAATTAACCAGTGGAACAGGTCGCTTCATCCGCGGCGGGCGCGAGGCGGTGCAGCCTGCCGTTTCGCCGCCTGACGGCGCGCGGGCTTGACGGTCGCGATCTTGTCCGCCGAGTAGTGCGCCCGGATGATATCAAGAAGATGACGTGACGCTGCGCTCAGGAATCCGCCTCGGCGCGTCACCGCCACGATGTGGTGACTGGCGGAGAGATCGCCGACATCGATCGTTGCGATGGCGGCTGCCTTGAGTTCGTCGGCAACCATGCTCTGCGCGAGCAGCGCGATCCCGAATCCGGATTCGATCAGGCGCCTTTGGGCGGTCAGGCTGTCGACCGGTGTCCAGTCGATCTCGCCGAGCCCGTGAGTCTGGAACAGCGCGAAGACATGCGAGGCGGTGATTTCACGGCGTCCGGGCACTTCCGGAAAGGCGATCCAGCGCTCGTTGCGAAGTTCGGCCAATTTCCTGACGCGGCCGCCGGCGCGCGGGTGATCGGGCGCGCATACGACCTTGAGCCGCTCGGCAAAGAGCCGCTCATTGTCGAGATCGGTCGACCGGTCGAAATCATACCGCAGGCCGATCGTCGCTTCGCCACGCCGGATCAAATCGCTGACCTCCGCGCTGCGGGCGGTACGCAGCGTGAGAGCGACATCGGGGTGTTCACGGGTGAAGCGTTTCATGATGGTGGCAAGGCCACCTCCCGCCAGCGTTCCAACAACCGCCAGCGCCACCGGACCGGCATTCGAGCTGATCAGTGAGCGAACCGCGTGCTCCGCATCCTGGGTCGCCGCAACCGCTCGCTCGGCATAGGGCACCATCACCCGGCCGGCATCGCTGAGCACCGTGCGGCCGGCGATGCGTTCGAACAAGGGAACGCCGAGTTCGTCTTCCAGAAGCGCGATGCGGCGTGAGATCGCAGGCTGCGAGCGATGCAGCATCTTTGCGGCGTTGGACACGCCCCCGCTTCGATAAACGGTGAGGAAAGTATTGAGCGCTTCGCTATCCACCCTCTTCTCCATGCAAAAAACTGATGCCGATGCCAAGAATAACAAATTTGCCTGATGATGCGAAGCGCCTTATCCGTGGCAATCATCCCCGCCCCGAGGATCAGACGCATGCACAGCCAACTCGAGAAAGCCAAATTGTTTCGCGCGCTGCACGAGCGGCCCGGCGCCTTCATCATCCCGAATCCCTGGGATGCCGGCACCGCGAAGCTTCTCGCCGCAACAGGGTTTGAGGCGCTTGCCACCACGAGCCTGGGCCTTGCCAATATGCTTGGCCGGAGCACGGTCAGCGTCGAGATGATTTTGCAGAACGCCCGCGAGATCGTCGCGGCAACCGAACTGCCGGTCAGCGTCGATCTTGAAAATTGTGGCGCAGACGCGCCCGGTCTTGCCGCCGAAGCAATCCGGCTCGCCGCCGAAGCCGGGGCCGTTGGCGGCTCGATTGAGGATTCGACGAAAAATCCGCAAGGCCCGATTTACGATTTTTCGCTGGCGCTGGAACGCGTGCAGGCCGCTGTAGAGGTCGCCCGCTCACTGCCGATCCCGTTCACGTTGACGGCACGGGCGGAAAATTTCCTTCATGGCCGCAAGGATGTCGAGGACACCATTCGCCGGCTACAGGCCTTCGAAGCCGCCGGCGCCGACGTTTTGTATGCGCCCGGCCTCTACGATCTGGCCACCATCAAGACCGTGGTGTCGGCACTGAAGAAGCCATTTAACCTCGTCATGGGCTTTGCCGACCCGACGCTGACCGTCGAGCAACTCTCCGCCGCTGGCGTCAAGCGCATCAGCGTCGGAGGCGCGCTGTCACGCGTCGCGCTCGCGGCGTTTCTTCGCTGTGCCCGCGAGATGAAGGACAAGGGATCCTTCACCTACGTTCCGGATATGGCGCCGATCAAAGAGCTGCGCGACGCGTTCGCGACGGTTACCCCTCCTTGAAGCCGTATTCCGGCACGTTGCCGCTCGCGCCGTAGTATTTATACGGCAGGAACTTGCCCGACATCGTGATCTTGACCCGGTCGCCCTTCGGATTGGGCAGGCGCTCCATCACCATGTCGAAATCGATCGCCGACATGATGCCGTCGCCATATTCCTCCTCGATCAGCGCCTTCCAGGCCGGACCGTTGACCATCACGAGTTCATAAAAGCGATAGATCAGCGGATCGGTCGGCGGCATCGGTATGCCGCGCATCGGCGTCTCGTTGAGCATCGCGGTCTCGGACTTGGAGAGCCCGAACAATTCGGCCGCGTTTGCGGCTTGCGGCTTGGTCAGCTTCATCTGTCCGAGGCAGGCGCCGACGATCAGCACTTCGGAATAGCCGCCGATCTTTTCGCAGATGTATTTCCAGGTCCAGCCCTTCTCGCGCTTGATGTCGAGCAGCTTTTCAGTGAGGTCAGATCGCTTCATGTGTCACTCCCTTGCAAAGTTGTCATCACCGGCCACCGCCGGATGTTATCGTCCATGTTGTTCTAGAGCGGCCGCGACAGGCTCGGCCGCGTGGTAGCTCTTGGCGTTTCCGGCAACCCTTCCGAACTCGCGGCGATCGCGAGGCCCGATTTTGCGATCTCGACCACCGACACGTGGCGCGGATCGTGATCGGGCGTATCGGTTGCGAAACTTCTGCTGCGGCTGACCAGAAAATCGACAATGTGGTTGCGCACCGCGTAGTAATAAGGATGGCGATGCAGATCGATGCGGCCGCGATCCTTCGGCAGCGGATTCTCGACGATCTCGGCCAGCACGGCGCCCGGACCGTTGGTCATCAGGAAGATCTTGTCGGCGAGATAGATCGCCTCATCGACATCGTGCGTGATCATGAACGCGGTCTGCCCGGTCTCAAGGCAAATGCGGCGGACTTCGTCCTGCAAGGTGCCGCGCGTCAACGCATCCAGCGCTGAAAACGGCTCGTCCATCAGCATGATTTTGGGCGCGATCGAGAGCGCGCGCGCAATGCCGACGCGCTGCTTCATGCCGCCGGATAGTTCAGACGGACGCTTGTGCTCGGAGCCCGTGAGGCCGACGAGATCAATGAATTTCTGCGCGTGCACTTTCACTTTGGCGCGGTCCCAGCCCCGCCACTTCGACGTCACGGCATAGGCCACGTTGCCCATCACCGTGCGCCACGGCAATAGCGCATGGCTCTGGAAGATCACCGCGCGGTCGAGGCTCGTGCCTTGAATGGCCTCGCCGTCGACGATCACCGCGCCCTCGCTCGGCGTATCAAGCCCGGCGAGGATGTTGAGCACGGTGGTCTTGCCGCAGCCGGAATGGCCGATCACGCACGCGAATTCGCCGCGCTGGATCGACAGCCAGAGATTTTCGAAAACCGCGACGTCGCCGCCTCCGGGATGCGGATATCGCTTGGCAATCGCCTCGATCGAAATGAATTTATCGGTCATCGCATCATTCCGGGAACGTCACCATGCGGGTGAAGCGCGCAAGGATCTGGTCGAGCAGCATGCCGACAAGACCGATCAGGAGAATGGCGATGATCACATTGGTGATCGAGAGGTTGTTCCACTCGTTCCAGACGAAGTAACCGATGCCGGTGCCGCCGACCAGCATTTCGGCGGCCACGATCACGAGCCACGCAATCCCGATCGAAATCCGCATGCCGGTCAGAATGGTTGGCGCCGCTGCCGGCAGGATCACGGTGAACGCGCGCCGCAAGGTACCGACTTCAAGCGTGCGCGCGACGTTGATCCATTCCTTGCGCACCGCGGCAACACCGAACGCCGTATTGAGCAGCATCGGCCAGACCGAGCAGATGAAGATCACGAAAATTGCCGACAGCCCGGAATCCTTGATGGTGTAGAGCGCAAGCGGCATCCAGGCGAGCGGCGAGATCGGCTTCAACACCTGGATGAACGGATCGAGCGCCCGGCTGATCAAAGGCGACATCCCGATCAGAAAACCGAGTGGAATCGCGACGAGCACAGCCAGAAAAT
>Ga0210393_10002579_pt1 | contig 14788 bp, 8 predicted proteins | sample IncBWC27OmetaG_FD_160068 | JGI IMG/M metagenome (GOLD analysis project Ga0210393, IMG submission 160068) | Forest soil microbial communities from Barre Woods Harvard Forest LTER site, Petersham, Massachusetts, United States - Inc-BW-C-27-O ... | reverse complement strand
CGGGCGCGCCGAAGAGATCCGGATCCCCCGCGGGACCCTCAAAATCCAACTCGATCGGCAACGTGGCATTCGCTACCGCCTGCAGCGCGGAAGTCTCCGTAGGCACCACATACAACGGAAAGCCCTGATTGCTCGGATTCGAGCCGAGCGGCAGGGGATAGCCGGCAGCGGTGGTCGACGGAGCCTGCGCCGCAAGCGCCAGGCTGGTGAGTTTGTTGAGCCGCGCGTCGATGAAGAAGTCGCCGGGGGCCGCGCTTGTGTTCTTGATCCGCACCGGAACCCTGAGGGGTTGGCCGGCCGGCAGATGGATGAAGGGGGTGTTCGGCAGTCCCTGGGCCTCGGCCCGGGTGGCATCGAGGCGGATGTTGCCAGTGAAGGGCTCGGAGATCTCGTTGCCGGTGATCGGGTCTGCGAAATCGACGACCAGCGTCCAGCGACCCGGCACCGGGTTGAGTGCGTATGCGGTGGCCGCAAGTCCCGGTGTGCCCGTGGAGCTGTCCGTGTTCTGACCAAAGCCGACGGCGACACCGTCTGGATTCACCAGGTACAAGCCGAATGCGTCCGTGGCATCGTTCGCGAGCACCACATTGGCCATGAGACTCGAATGGCCCGGGCCCACATCGAACTCGTAAAAGTTCTCCTGTCCCTCACCGCCACGCCCGTTGCCGCCGGTCAGCATGCCGGAGAAATTGCCCCCTTGGGACAGCTTGACAAGGCTACGTAGCGTGACGGCGATCGAGTTGCGTTCGGTGCCAATGTACTTGTCCGAGTCATCGCCGGAGGCGCTCACTACGATCGAGCCGGCGGCATCACCGGGGCGGTCGGGAGTGGTAGCCGTGATCTCCACGGTCTCGCTCTGAGAAGGGGCGAGCTCGAGGAAAGCCGGCGACACGGACCCGAAGGGGACAAAGCGCTGGGTGGCCACGCGCCAGGGGACGGGTCCGTTGGTACCGCCCTCCGATGCCACGATGCCGAAGATCACCCCCGTCCAGGTGCCTGCCAGGGGCTGGCGCACATCCACGACCCCGAAATTCCCCGGACCCTGGGGCAGCGAATGCGCCGCGAAACGCCCAGCCGGATCAATGAGGCTCAGGCGAATGCGCGCATTGATGTCATTATTGGCAAAAGCCCCAGCCGGGGACTGGTAGGCGATCTCGCCGGTGAGACGCTCTTGCCCGGGGGCCACCTGGAATTGGAACGTCGCATAATTGACCTGCAGCCCGAGATAGTTCTCGAGCTGCGGACTCACGCCGTCCGTGAGCGTCACCGAGCCGGTCTGGACGTAGCGATCCGGACCGATCGTGCGGCCGGTGAGCTTGACCCGCTGAACGGAAGCGCCGGTATTGGTCACGGTCACCGGCCAGGTCCTGGTGGTGCCGGGCGGGGCGATCTCCGTTAGCTGATTGCTCGAGAAGAGCAGCGTTGGTCCGACCGGGCCGCCGACCCTTCCCAGCGAAACGCCATTGTCGATCGATTGCGCGAGCAGGACGGCCCTGTAAGTATTGAGCAGTCCCGCACCCTGCTCGGACGCGGGTGCGCCCAGGTCGGTGGCCGTGCTGGTCAGAATCCGCTTGACCATCGCGGGGGTCGGGGAGGCGCCGAAGTGGGTCTTGCGATAGGCCTCTATGACGAGCGCCGCGGCTCCTGCGGTGAGCGGTGAAGACTCACTCGTGCCGCCGCTATCCTCGATGTCAGATAACTGCGTCTCGTCGTTCTGGAAGTCGAGACAGCCACTGAACACCGGGTTTTTGTCGCAGGAAGCATATGTGCTGTCGCCAGGAGCCACGAGGTCGACAGTGCGGCCGGTCTCATTGAAGCCACTCGAGCTCAGCGCACTGATGTTGTCATCGAGCCAGCCGCTGGTCGCGAAGTAGCGCGCGAGGCCGTCGTTGGCCTGCGCATAGAAGCGGAAGGTCGTCGTCGCGCCGACGGCGATCAACTTCGGATCGCTGGAGGGGCTGGCCTGCGTGTTGCTGACGCCGGAGTCGCCGCTCGCGGCGACGACCACGACACCCGCTTCGATTGCGGCGTCATTGAAGATGTTGGTGATGTCGATCGCCGTTACGTCGGGGAAGGGGTTGCTGCCGAAGGACTCGTTGATGACGTCGACATGATCAACGGTCACAGCGTATTCGATCGCCTCGAGGACACTGGATTCGACGATGTCCTCGTAGTAGCCATCAACATTGAAGCCGGCCAGCGAGGCGCCCGGCGCTACACCCTCGATACGGACCCTGCACGGACCCGGCAGCGACTGCGTACTGAAATTCTGCACGTTATAAACCACGCGTCCCTGTCCGGCGATGGCATTGGAATCGGTGAATGCCTCACCCCCGCCAGTGAGCCGCCCGGGGCCATCGCCGCTGAAATCCTGATAGTCGAAGAAGACCGACGTGCCGTCCTGGCGGATGAAATTCACGTTGTGCGGATCGATGCCGTCGGCAATGTAGGCGATCTTGACTCCCTTGCCGGTGAAGCCCAGGGCGTGCGCCGTGTGCGGGTTCGAATCGTTCGAGTCTGTGTGCGTCACCTCGAGCTCCTCGCCGATCCATGACTTGCCCGCTGGTGCGCAGGCGCCAGGGATGTTGCGGAGTTCGAGCGCTGCGGCGGCGGCCGGATTCGATGTGCTCGGGCTAGCACTCCTCGCGGAAGCGGCGCTTTGGGCATGTCGCGTGCGACGAATGAGCACGTCGGGGGCCACGAGGGCTACTGAGGGGTTGGCCTTGAGCCGTTCGACTTCACCATCCGACACGGTGGCGGCGAAAGCGTTGACCAGGTGAAAGGAGTTCACACGAGTCGCCCCCACCTGACCGAGCTCGCGCATGACGGGGGCCTGATCGTTGACCGCGTCCGCATCCTTCAAGTGCAAGTTCTTCATCACCACGATCACCGGCCGAGTCACGTTCTTAGACAACTGAGACGCGACCTCCGGTGCGAGGAGCGCCGTCGGATCAATGCCGGCGGATTCGGCGACCCCGCTCCAGCTCGTCGCCGACGCGAAGGCGAGAAGCCCAGCGCTCACCGTGGAGACCTCTGAGCGACGTGACATGGATTTCCCCCAGACTCGAGATAGTGACTTGTGGTCGCTCCACTCGACGTGCGACGTACGCGGCTCGTTGTTCCTTGGTTCTTCGGGAGTCGAAAGCACTGCGCCGTCTTGCGGGCGCTTGCAGCGGAGCGTGTCGGTTATTGATTCATGCAACACGTTGCCGGGCTGCTGGCAGACAAACGTGATGGGATTATCTGCTCCTTCCGCTCACTCGGCAATGGCGTCTACTCTGAGGACGAAGCAGGCCCTCTGGCACTGGCCGCTCGCCCATGAGTCGCACCGCGCCGCAGTCTGTTCATGAACTTGTTCAGCGATACGTTGGGCGAGAGAAACGTCGAGGCGGGTTGTGGACGTCGGCACCCAAAGGCATCAGTCATCGAGAGTCGTAGCGGCGGTTGCACAATACAAAGTTGGTGCCTTTCAATTGGTGGCGCAGCGCGCCATCGATCAACGGGTGGTTTCGGCAGACCGTGCGGCGGTGACCAGTTATGACCGGCTCCCGACGCTCTTGGCGTCGTCGCGGCCTTTACACTGCCGTCTATGAGCCGGGAAGGGTGCCTCACGGACCCATGGCTGCCGCAGGAACGTCTGGTGCTGACGGTCCGGTATCCAACAAAGCTGCTATTGCGCGAAAGCGGAAATTGCACAGATACTTCGGCTTAGAACCGTTGTGCGAGAGTTTCAGAAATCCGTGCGATCAGAACGTAGCCGTGATCTCCGGTGCATCGACTGAAACGCGATATGCGGAAACTTACGCCGGAGGCCCAGCTCCGATCCTTCATCGATAGATTTGATCCTAAGGATCAGAAGCTCATTCGATCGGTTCGGGCTGCTGTACGAAAGCGATTCCTAACGGCCAACGAGTTGGCGTATGACTACAGCCCTTCCTTCGTTATCGCCTACTCGCCGACGGACCGAGGAATCGATGCCATCGTATCGATCACCGCGCGTGCCGCCGGTGTGGATCTGTACTTCAATGATGGTCCGCAATTGCCCGACCCGAAGAAGCTTCTGCTGGGATCGGGCAAGCAGACACGCTTCATTCGCGTCGATGCGGCCAGCCGGTTGGTGCATCCTGACGTAAAGGCGCTGATTGCCGCAGCGATTGACTATGCAATCGTTCCGTTGCCATCCACAGCGAAGGGCAGCCTCATCATCAAAACGAATAAGGCCGGTACCGCGAAGCAACGACCGCGCCGAAGGCCTACGACATGACGGCGTCAAATTCCCCCCAAGCTCATCGCACAAGATTGGACTCTATGACTTGCTGACGACCTCGGAAGCCGACATTGACATGTCCGGGGTGGAGGAAATTGGTCAACTGTCCTTGAAGTGCGTTGCTGGCCGCTATGATGAATCGCCTCTCACCAGTTGGGTGACCGCTGAGGCGGCAGAGGGAGCGGTCGGCAGCCGCGTGGTTACTGTCCGACGCGCGTGCCATCGTAGATCCAGTTGACTTCCCAGGTCTTGCCACCGTCCTGCGAGAAAGCTTGCTCGAAGTGCGTCTTGTCGTGGCTCACGGCATCCCACACAAAACGGACAGTCACGGTACGCCCTTCCCAAGTGTCCTGGCCATAGAACTCGCCGTGGCCATTGTTGAACTGGCCAACCTGGGGCGGATCGAACACACCGGTCTTGACGCTGGAGCCGTAGATGCTCCATTGACGCGATACGGGGTTGTACACGCGCACGGCGAGGATCTCGATACGCCTATGGGTGGTGGAACTATCCACGCGCATTTCGGACTCATTCCAGCCCTCGAGCATGGGCAGCGAGCGGGTCACGACCGTGCCGTCCAACTCCTCCCAGTCATTCAGGCCGGTGAGTCGGTGCACCATCGTGCGCACGTGCGCTTTCCAAGTGCCGACTTCAAAATCGAAGTCGTGTCGGCCATCGTGCAGTACCGGCTGCAGCGGTGGACTGGGCGCCGCGGTCTGCGGCAGAGCGGGGAACGCGGCAATTCCCAGCGCGACCGCGGGCAGACAAACAAACATGCGGATGCGTGAATTCACGGATAAACCTCCCTCAGTCAGCGGTGGCGAAGAAGTCGACCCGATCCGTTGCACGTCGGACGGTAGATGTAGTAGGATCTACGGACACTGTAGGAGATGTCAATAGCCACCCGACTGTCGAAGGCCGAGATGCGCGTTCTGGAGCAATATTGGAAGCTCGGAACCTGCTCGGTCCGCGAAATCCTTGAGAGCCTGCCAGAGGATGAGCGTGTCGCGTATACCACGGTGCAAACCCTCGTATACCGGCTCGAGCAAAAAGGGGCGGTGCGGCGCGTGAAGAAGATTGGCAATGCGCAGCTATTCGAGCCGGCGATTGATCGCGGCGCCTTCCGCAATGGCCTGGTGCGCGAGCTACTTGACCTGTTCGGCGGCTCTCCGCAGCTGCTGGTCTCGAACCTCCTCGAGGCGGGCACCATCACGCTGAAGGATCTCAAGGTTCTGCAGAATGCGGCCGGCAAGCGCGGCCCGGGGAGCAAGGAGCGTGCGTGAGCATCTCGCGCCCGCCCTGTACTTCCTGCAGGTCCACCTGCTGTACGCCACGCTAGTGGGCTTGGGTGCCTGGGCGCTCACCTCACTGCGCAGCGCGAGCGTCACGGCGAAACTCCGGATCTGGACTGCTGCGTCTCTCAATTTCGCGCTTCCGGTTGGTGGCTTCATCGACCGCTTCGGGGCTACGGATCTGCCAGGCGCACACCAGCTCGGGCCGCTGGCGGCTTTCGACCAGGCGTTGGCGCAGCATCTGCCGCTCGCCGCGCTGCTGTGCGCGCTGTGGCTGAGCGGCGCCGTCCTGATGCTGCTGCGGCTCTGGGTGCGCGTCGTCGGCGAACGCCGCGAGGAACGCGGCCGGGATCGGCGCCGCGTGCCGGATTTCTACGTGCACGGCGTCCCGGTGCACCTTATTGCCGGGGGCTGCAGCCCTGCAGTTGGCGGCATGGTCCGCACCCACATCTGCCTGCCGCGCGGCATCGAGCGGCTGCTGAGCGGACGCGAACTGGATGCCGTGCTGCTGCACGAGGTTACTCATGCCAAGCGCCGCGACAACCTGCTGCGGCTGATCCACGAATTAGCATTGTGCTTGCTGTGGTTTCATCCGCTGTTGTGGCTCACCGGTGCCCGTCTGGCGATGTATCGCGAGCTCTCCTGCGACGAGTCGGTACTCAGCGTGAATTGCGGCCGATTCCTGGTTTCGGCGCTGGCCAAGCTGGCTAGACCTGAAAGTTCCTGCGTGCTGCGCTCGGCGGCAATCTCACTGGTCAGTCATCGCCTCGACCGCCTGCTGGCGCCCGCGCTGCCCGCCGGGAACCGCCTGCTCAACGGGCTGACGGTCGTCGCTTTCGGCGTGCTGCTGCTGAGCGGCGTGTTTCTCACCGTCGCCCATACCGCGTGCTGCCTGGTGCCGGTGGGCTGAAAGCCCCGAAGGCCTGGCGCGGCCTTAGCCGGCGGCGAGATCACCGGCGGCATATCTCCTTCGGCACTTTCTTCGGCATTCTTCGACGATCCACCTCGGGGCCGTGCTGAGCCAACTTTCCGCACGTTCGTTAGACAAGACGCGTCCTGCCACAATGGTTCCGGCCATGCCTGCCGCAACGATGCCGCGATCAAGAGTCGCAACGGGCCGCGTGTCGTAGAATGTTCCCGCATGTCAAGTTCCATCACGCCGCGTCCGGTTACCTGGCACCTTTACGTTCCGAAACTGGTCACCGTTCTGCGGCTCGGCTACACGCGCCGCGACTTGCGCGCCGACCTGGTCGCCGGCCTCACGGTCTCGATCGTCGCCCTGCCATTGGCGATGGCGCTCGCGATTGCTTCCGGCGCCACGCCGGAGAAGGGCCTATACACCGCGATCGTGGCCGGCTTTCTCATATCGCTCCTGGGCGGCTCGCGCGTGCAGATCGGCGGGCCCACCGCGGCCTTTGTTCCGGTGGTATTCAACGTCATCGACAAATTCGGCTATGGGGGCCTGATCCTGTGCACGCTGCTTGCCGGCATCATGCTGATCGCCGCCGGCGTGCTGCGTATCGGCACGCTGCTCAAGTACATCCCGCAGCCCGTGATCACCGGCTTTACCTCCGGAATCGCCGTCAGCATCTTCTCCAGCCAGATAAAGGACCTGCTCGGCCTGCACATGGACAAAGTGCCCGCTGATTTCTTTGCGCGCTGGTCCGTCTACTTCACCAACCTGCCAACTCTCAGCGGTCTTACCGTGGCGCTCGCCGCCGGAAGTCTTGTGCTGATAGTCGCGTTGCGTCGCCTTCGGCCGAAGTGGCCGGGGTTTTTGATCGTCGTGGTTGCCGGCGCGCTCCTTGTCGCCGTGGTCCACCTGCCTGTGGCGACGATCGGTACGCGTTTTGGAGGCATTCCTGCGACCTGGCCGCATTTCTCGTTTCCGCACATTCCGCTTGAACGCACGCGCGAACTTTTCCCCAGCTCGTTCACCATCGCGTTCCTCGCCGGCGTCGAATCCCTGCTCTCGGCGGTGGTGGCCGACGGCATGATCGGTGGTCGGCATCGCTCCAATTGCGAGCTCGTCGCACAGGGCGTAGCTAACATCGCCTCCGCGCTGTTCGGTGGCCTGCCCGCGACGGGGGCGATTGCCCGCACGGCGACGAATATCCGCTCAGGAGCGCGGTCCCCGGTTGCCGGCATGGCGCATGCGCTCTTTCTGCTGCTATTCGCCATGACGCTGGCACCCCTCATGAGCTACGTGCCGCTCGCGGTGCTGGCGGCCGTACTGGTGATGGTGGCCTGGTACATGGCTGAGGTTGAGAGCTTCCGCCACCTGCTGCGCGGGCCAATGGGTGATCGCATGGTGCTGCTCGTCACCTTCGGACTGACCGTGGTGTTCGATCTCACCGTGGCCATCGAGGTCGGCATCGTGCTCGCCGCGTTCCTCTTCATGCACTCCATGAGTGAAGTCGTGGCCGTCGAATCGCACGTGTCATTGGTCGAGGAAGACGAGGACGATCTCACCCATGCGCCGCACGCGGACCAGCGCGGCCAACTGCCCCCAGGAGTCGAAGCTTTCCAGATTTCCGGCCCGTTGTTTTTCGCCGTCGCGAATCGCCTGGATGATGTGCTCAGCCAGTTCACCACGGCACCACGGGTATTCATCCTGCGCATGCGCCTGGTGCCGCTGATTGACGTCAGCGGTGTGCGAGCGCTGCGCCAGATGATCGAGCGTTGCAGGCGCAATGGCACCCGGGTGATCCTCTCGGGCCTGCGCCCGCAACCAAGTGAGATTCTGGCGCAGATGGGCCTTAAGGCGGATGAGCAGGCGCTGCAGTTTGCCGAGAACTTTGCTGCGGCAATCCAACTCGCAGCAGTGCCCGCGCGCACCAAAGCGAGCGAGATATAGTCCGTACGACGAAGGAGACCCCGGAAGTTCGACAGTCGTTGTGATTACGCGGATCTCAGTATCCCACTTCGGACCCGCCGCGGAGCCGCAGAGCCCGTTCCTCGGGCCGTGTCGAATCGTGCCCCCGTCGTTCGTCGTAGCTCTGTGAAGGGACCAAATTGGTACAAGGCGTCCTAATACTACGAACCATCGCAAGACTCAGGAGAAATGGTGGCTACCGCAACGGCAACAAAAAGAAAGCTCGTGTTGAAGATGTCCGTCTCCCTGGACGGCTTTGTCGGCGGACCGAACGGCGAGCTTGACTGGATATTTCGGACAATGGGCGGCGATTCTACGGCGTGGGTAGTCGATACCCTTCGAAACGCCGGCGTGCACATCATGGGGAGCCGGACCTATTACGACATGGCGGCGTTCTGGCCGTATACGGACTCCCCACTTGCCCCGGCGATGAATGACACCCCCAAGGTCATCTTTTCGCGGAGCGGTATCAAGGACGGTAGCGTGGTGGATCGGACGACGCGAGCGCTCGCCGATGCAAAAAACGATCGCATTGGGCACCGGACAGGCGTTACACCGACAGCAGCGATCCTGCGGTCCTGGGCTGAACCCAGGGTGGCCCGCGGCGATCTCGCGGAGGAAGTCGTTCGACTGAAGGAACAGCCGGGCAATTTCGTCCTTGCGCATGGAGGCGCCGGATTCGCCCGAAGCCTGGTTGCGTCCGGCCTCATTGACGAATATCGACTAGTCATTCATCCGGTTGTGCTGGGCCGCGGGCAACCGCTGTTCTCCGGACTGCACAGCCCGGTTGATCTGCGACTAATCAGCGCGACCCCCTTCGGCTCTGGCGTCGTGGCAGCCGTCTACCAACCGGCATGAACCGTTGACGCCTGTGTCGTCATACCAAAGACAAATCACGTTCTTGGCCATCGTCTGTCTCCGTTCGTTGTCAGAGGAGAACGCGTCTGGACTACAACGAATTAGAAATCGCGTCGCTTCAATCGAAGCGGAGGCCACCGCGCTCGTATGAACTAGATTATCGAGCGAGAGGCGACGATCCGCCGGGAAATGCAAGCGCCGCCTCGCACCTGAACCAGCCGAGCCGGCCGTGGAAGACGTGGCCGGTTCGCGGCACGGCACGCCGGTGCAGCTGGCACCGGCTGCCGCACGCGATGTTCTCGGCCAACGCGCTGCGGAGCTGCGCGATGGAACGCAGTAACGCGAGGTCTAGGCTTTCTTCAAGAGCCGGGTGATCCACACAAGGAGCACCGCACCGATGAAGGCGACGATGATCGAGCCGACCATTCCTCCGCCGGGCCAGATGCCCAACATTCCGAAAACCCAGCCCCCGACGATGCCGCCCAGGATTCCCAGGATGATGTCAACCAAGACGCCGTAGCCGCCGCCCTTCATGACCTGCCCTGCAAGCCATCCGGCAATGAGTCCCACGATAATCCAGTACACCAGACCCATAAGTCGTCCCTCCGTTTTTGCTCCCAACATGACTGCTGTGGAAACCGAGTCTCAGTCTATCGTTTCCAACTTGGTCCGTGGCCGCGGCCAATGCAAGTCAATTTGCCGGCTCGGGTCGGGTTGTAAGACTCGTCCTACGTGCAGAGTCGGGCTTTGTGGGGAGGGTGGCGCAAACCACAGGCGTATGCTCTCCCAGTAACATTCCACTCCGTCGAGTGGGAAACCGGAGGATTCAAATGAGACTAGCATTAAGCAGCGCGTTGCTTGCCAGCGCATTACTGTGCCTGTCTGCGTGCAACAAGGCCGAACCTCCCGACAAGGTTCAAGCGGATGTCGCCAAAGCCCAGAGCGATGCGGCCGAGGCGAACGCCAAGGCGGACGAGAAACAGAAGCAAGTCGAGGCCGAGGCAGCTAAGGATCGCGCCGATGCGCAAGCCAAGGCGGCCGATAAGAGTGTCGGCGCTTTAGCGGACTCTGCGGTTACTCAAGCTGAGGGCGAAACAAGAGTCGCCCTGGCGAAGTGCGAAGCGCTGGAAGGTGATGCTCAAAAAGCGTGCAAGGACCAGGCAAACGCCCATCTGGACGCGGTAAAAGAGAAAGCGAAAGCAGTCAAGTCCGACTGAGTGCCATCCGCTGGCGGATTTCAAACGCCGCTGCGGTTGAGCGTTACGAGACTCGATCGCAGCCGGCTCGCGCCCTGCTGCGGGCCCGCTTTTCCTCTGGTCAGGGAGACCGGAGTCCCTGGCGGCGTGCCGGTTTACCCTTGCCGGGAGTCGAAATGCTATTCCGCGAACTGCACCGGGAGGAGCCGGTCGTATTCCACTTTGACCACGGCATAACACTCGCACACGCGCTGCTCCAGCCCCTTCCGGTCTAACACCTTGATGCGGCCGCGCGAATAGCTAATCAGCCCGGCTTTCTGCAATTTGAGAGCGCCCCCTGTCACACCCTCGCGACGCACGCCAAGCATGTTGGCAATCAGTTCCTGCGTCATCATGAGTTCGCTTCCCCGTAGACGGTCCACACTCATCAGCAGCCAGCGGCACAGTTGCTGGTCCAACGAATGGTGCCGGTTGCACACCGCCGTTTGCGACATTTGGGTGATCAGCGCTTGTGTATAACGCAGAAGCAGACGCGCTACGGGACCGGCTCGGTCAAACTCGTCCTTCAATATCTGGGCGTTCACCAGAAAACCTCTGCCGCCGCTTTGCACCACGGCGCGGCTTGGCGTCGACTCCCCTCCCAGGAACAATGAAATACCGACCATCCCCTCGTTCCCGATGACCGCGATCTCGGCTGCGTCACCATTGGCCATGACATATAGCAACGAAACGATCGCCGAGGTCGGAAAGTACACGTTTTTCTCAACGCCGCCCGACTCGTAAAGCACGTAACCCAGCGGCATCTCGACATACTTAAGATGAGGCAACAAACGCCTCAATTCGGCGTCCGGTAGCGCGGCGAGTAACTGATTCAGTTTTGTTTCGTGCGAACTGGAAACCACGGATCTCGGATCTAAGCCTGAAGAGCTCTCCACGAGAGCGATCCTTCTTTGGCCACGCACAGTAGGCATCCCGACCCCTAGAGATGAGCCCACTATCAAAGATCGCGAAGTGCGCTCCCGACAGGACCCTCACCATAAAGATAGGATGCGAACGTTTCCTTGTATGTTCGACACCGCACATGCGACGAACTAGGCCTCATTAAGGAAGAGTCTGCACGGCTTGGCGCTGCCGAAGAATCCCCGTCTCCGAGCTGCCCCGTCGCACCCGTTGAGATCCTCGTGCTTTGCGAGCAGCAACGCCGCACGAGCAGCAACCCGACGGAATACTCGGGCCAACGCCGTTGATCGGCCCCTTCATCGGTAATGAACGTGTGGCGCGTCACAGATTGATGCGAGGGGTTACCCGATAGCGGCCGGTACGTTTGCCACCGAACAGAGCCGCCTTTCTGCCATGGAGATAGATGGCTAATTAAATCAATTCGCTCGGGAATTAGTGCCGCCGGTCATTCCGGGGAGACCAGGTGGTCAATGATTAAAGTGCGCGCGAGCATGGCCGAAAAGTCATCCGGTAGGGGTTAGCTCGATGAATCGCCATGCGTCGATGAACCGCATCTACCGTCTGATCTGGAACATGGCACGCAATGTCTGGATCCCAGTGGCGGAAAACACACGCGGGCGGGGCAAGCGCGCCTCCCGCATGCTGCTCGCCGCGACGCTGTCACTGGCGGCAGCCTATGCGCACGCGGGGGGTCCTTCCGGCGGACAGATTACCGCCGGTACCGGCAACATCGCCCAGTCTGGCGCCATCACTACCATTACGCAGGGGAGCCCAAAGCTCTCGCTGACGTGGACAAGCTTCAACATCGCGCCGCAACAGACCGTGGACTTCATGCAGCCATCGGCGAGTGCGATTGCGGTCAACCGCATCTTCGACACCAACGGCACGCAGATCCTTGGGCACTTGAACGCCAACGGTCAGGTGTTTCTGATTAATCCGAACGGCATCCTGTTTGGGCCCGGCGCGCAGGTCAACGTCGGTGGTCTGGTGGCCGCGACGCTGGATCTCAATGCCCCCGTCTCCGATGCCAATGGCAAGCTCTTCAGCGGCAACAGTACCGCGAGCATCGTCAACGAAGGCACGATCAACGCTGCCCCGGGCGGCTATGTGGTGCTGCAGGGTAGTCATGTCAGCAACCAGGGCGTGATCACCGCCCAGCTGGGCACGGTCGCTCTGGCAGCCGGCAGCGCCGCAACGCTGACGTTCAGCGACAACAGTCTCGTGCACTTGCAGGTGGATCGGAGCGTTTGGCACAGTCTTGCCGAAAACGGCGGCCTGATCCGGGCTGACGGCGGACAGGTCATCATGACAGCCGGCGCCAAAGATGCGCTGGTCGCCAGCGTGGTCAACAACACGGGCGTGATCGAGGCCCGCACGGTGGAAAACCATGACGGCACCATCACGTTGCTGGGCGGCATGATGGCAGGCACCGTCAGTGTCGGCGGCAGGCTTGACGCCTCTGCGCCGAACGGCGGTAACGGTGGCTTCATCGAGACTTCCGCGGCGCACGTCGAGGTGGCCGCGGACGCCAAGATCACGACCGCCGCGGTGATGGGGCGGTACGGGAACTGGCTCATCGATCCGCAGGACTTCACCATCGCAGCCAGCGGCGGGGATATCACCGGCGCGGCGCTCTCGAGCGACCTCGGCACGACTCCTATGGTGGTGCAAAGCAGCACCGGGCTCACCGCGGGAGCGGGCAATATCAATGTGAACGATGCAGTCACGTGGAGCGCGAACACCGCACTGACACTCACCGCCTCCAACAACGTCAATATCAACGCTAACATCACAGCTACCGGCAACACCGCCGGTCTCGTCATCAATCCTGACACCACGAACGGTGCCGCAACGGCGAGCGGGACCGGAATCTACATTTTGCACAGCGGCGTGTCGATCACGTTGCCCGGAGCGACGCCGAGCCTGTCCATCGCGGGCACGGACTACACCGTGATCAACACCCTCGGCTTGTCCGGCAGCATGACCGGTACGGACTTGCAGGGAATCAACGTGCTCCTGTCCGGAGATTATGTCCTAGGCAGCAACATCAACGCCGCCGCGACTGCCGGCTGGAACGGAGGCGCAGGCTTCACGCCAATCGGTACCCTCGGGACGCCCTTTATCGGAACCTTCGACGGATTGGGTCACACGATCAGCAATCTCACGATCAGTCTGACGACGCCCAATGTTGGTCTGTTCGGTGCCACCGGCGGCGGTGCCACCATCCGCAACGTGGGCCTGGTTGGTGACAGTGTGACCGGTGGTGCGGGGACCGGCGGACTGGTCGGAAACAATGCGCCCGGCGTTGCCATCAGCGGCAGCTATACCACGGGTCCCGTGAACGGCGCTGCCGGGACCGGCGGCCTCGTCGGATCCAACACAACCGGCGCAATCAGCGACAGCTACTCGACGGGGAGCGTCAGTGGGGCTGCCGGCGCCGGCGGTTTGGTCGGGAGCAACACAAGCGGCGCAATCAGCGACAGCTACTCGACGGGAAGCGTCAGCGGCGCTGCTGGCACCGGCGGCTTGATCGGCAGCAGCACGTCGGGAGCGATCACCGACAGCTACGCCACGGGCAGCGTAAACGGCGCCGCCGGCACCGGCGGGCTGATTGGAAGCAGCACATCAGGACCGATCAGCAACAGCTACGCCACGGGCAACGTGAATGGGGGTACCGGCGCAGGTGTCGGCGGGCTGATCGGGAGCAACACTTCAGGCACCGTGACCAATTCCTATGCTGCCGGAGGCGTCAGCGGAACCGGCGCCAGCGTCGGCGCGCTGCTCGGGAGTAGTGGCGTTGGCGTGGTTACCGATAGCTACTGGGACAAAACGACGTCGCTGGTGCAAATTTCAGCAGGCGGTGGCATTGGCATGACCACCGCACAGATGATGACGCAAGCCAATTTTGTTTCGGCGACTGCAGCCAACAGTCCGGACAACCCGATGTGGGACTTCGCCAACACGTGGGTGATGTATGAGGGACTCACCTATCCTCTTCTGAGCGGTTTCATGACCCCGCTGACGGTGACAGCGAACAACATCAGCAGGACTTACGGTCAGTCCAACCCAGCATTTGGTGTGAGCTATTCGGTCACACCCAGCGCTAACCTGCTCGGCACTGTGAGCTACAGCGGTACTGCACAAACCGCGACCAATATCGGCAGCTACGTCATCACACCAGGTGGGCTGTATTCCAACCAGGGCGGATACCTCGTTAGTTACGCTAACGGCACGCTGACGATTGACTCGCTGGCGCTGACCGGCACGATTGCGACCGGTTCTTCGGTTTATGGCGCGGCGCTTAATCCCGGTGCCGTGACCTTCACCAATCTGGTTGGAT
>Ga0210393_10002578_pt1 | contig 14790 bp, 13 predicted proteins | sample IncBWC27OmetaG_FD_160068 | JGI IMG/M metagenome (GOLD analysis project Ga0210393, IMG submission 160068) | Forest soil microbial communities from Barre Woods Harvard Forest LTER site, Petersham, Massachusetts, United States - Inc-BW-C-27-O ... | reverse complement strand
TGAAGGGCTACTGGAAGTGGATCCCGAAGACATCGCAGGCATCCTCGAAGTGGATGTTGAACGAGCTCGTGAGATTCACGACGCCGCGCGCAGAGAATACGAGAAAAAAATGGCTTCCATCTAAATGAGGTGGAGCAATGAAATTTTTAGAGAGACAGATTCATGGCTACACGCGCGAGCAGCAAAAAAGAGCCTTCCCAGAAAGCGAAGCCTAAGGCTGATCCGCCAGCCGAGAAAATCGCTACGCCTCAGCAGCCAGCCACGGATCTAATTTCTCCGACCAGGAAGAAACCGCAGACCGAAGCCAGAACCTCCCTGAGATCGGCTGTTCCGCCGATCAGCAAAGCAAAACAGCCGGCTGCCCTTGTCCCGCCTCCAGCGCCGGTGGCCGAGCCGGTGCCAGAAGCACCGCCCGCGAGACCTGAAACTGTTTCACTCATCGGTGACACCCGGTCGAAACGCTCGGAGTCATCCGGCAGCGAGCCCAAGATTAAGTCGGTGCTTCCTCCTATCTCGAAGATTAAGCCGCCGACCTTGGCGAAGCCGCCGGAACCTGTCATTCAACCGGTCCAGCCGGTCATTCCGGAAGTCGTTCCGGTCGCCGCTGGGGAAAGCGCTGCGCCGATTACCGACGAAAAGATTGTTCACATCAAACCCCCGATCATCGTTCGTGAGCTCGCCCAGCAAATCGGGCTGAAACCATTTCAGCTGATCCACGATCTGATGGACATGAACATTTTTGCCGCGATCAACCATACGATCGAACCGGATGTGGCAGCGGCAATCTGTAAGAAGCACGGTTACATTTTTGAAGTCGAAAAGCGGGAGAAAGGCGCGGGCGTTCATACGCGCCAAGTGGTCGTCGAAGAGCCGCCACCACCGGTCAATCAGACCAAGGAAGAGCTCAAACCGCGGGCCCCGATTGTCACATTCATGGGGCACGTGGATCACGGGAAAACTTCTCTCATGGATTCTATCCGCAAGAGCCGCGTGGCAGCTGGCGAGGCGGGCGGGATCACCCAGCATATCGGTGCCTACAGCGTCGTCTACAAAGGGCAAAGCGTCACGTTTATCGATACTCCCGGTCACGAAGCATTTACCGCGATGCGGGCACGGGGCGCAAAGGTGACCGATGTCGTCGTACTGGTAGTGGCGGCAGACGACGGAATCATGCCCCAGACCAACGAAGCGATCAATCACGCGCGGGCAGCGAAAGTTCCCCTCATTGTCGCGATCAACAAGATCGATCTGCCCTCGGCGAATATAGATCGGGTCAAGACGCAGCTACAGGACAAAGGTTTGACGCCGGAAGACTGGGGTGGTGAGACGATTTGCGTGCCGGTATCCGCCACGAAAGGAACCGGGATCGAGCATCTTCTCGAGATGATACTGCTCCAGGCAGAGATCATGGAGTTGAAAGCCAGCCCGACCGCGCCAGCTCGCGCGACGGTGATCGAGGCCCAGATTGAACCCGGGCGCGGTCCAACTGCCACGATTATTGTGCAAATGGGGACGCTGAAAGTCGGGCAACCGTTCATCTGCGGAAGTTTTTGGGGCAAGGTGAAATCGCTCATCAACGACGTCGGCGAGAACGTGAAGGAAGCGGGACCTGCGACACCGGTAAAAGTTCTGGGATTCACGGGGCTGCCAAATGCGGGGGATGAGTTAACCGCGATGGAATCAGAGAAATCAGTCAGAACACTCAGCGAAGAACGCCTGGCGGATTTGCGGAATCAGAAGCTGGCAATGCCTCAAAGGGCGACGCTCGAGAGCTTGTTCGACAGCATGGGCGATGGTCGAAAGTCGTTGCTGCTCATTCTGAAATGCGACGTTCAGGGGTCGGCGGAAGCCTTAGCCGCGTCGCTGAACCAGATCGAGAGCAAGAAAATCGACCTCGAACTAATCCATGTCGGCGTAGGGCCGATCACCGAGTCAGACGTGTTGCTGGCTACGGCGTCGAACGCGGTGATCGTCGGCTTCAACGTCAAAGTAGAGAACCAGGCTGCTTCTGCGGCGAAGCGAGAAGGCATTCAGATCAAGCTCTACAGCATCATTTACGAACTCATCGACCAAGTGAAAGAGGCGATGGTCGGAATGCTGGATCCGGAAGTCCGGGAAAGTGTGGTCGGCCATGCGGAAGTCAGGCAGGTTTTCGAGCTTTCCAAGGGTACTGTTGCCGGTTGCTTCGTTACGGATGGTCGAATTGTGCGAACGGGGCGAGCCAGGATCCTGCGTCGCCGGCAACCGATTTATGATGGTGGTATGGCGACGCTGCGCCGGTTCCAGGACGATGTGAAAGAAGTGCGAGTTGGTGTCGAATGCGGAATCAAGCTCGGCGACTTTACCGAATACGAAGTTGGCGACATCATTGAGTGTTATAATTTGGAGAAAGTAGCGCAACAGTTGTGATGTGATGGTGTCCGTGCGGGGCGCTGAAGGCAGTGTCCGGTTGATGGCCGAGACGAGTGAACAGGGCTGATCGCGGCTTACGGTGAGCCGGTTGGATTGCGAGGTTGTTATGAAACATCGGCTGGAACGGGTGAACGAAGTTATCAAAAGGGAACTCAGCGAAATCATCTCACGCGAAATCAATTTCAGCGCGCAAACCTTAGTGACAGTTCACGCGGTCGACATCACGGCAGATCTTCGACAATGTCATGTCTTTGTCAGTGTGATCGGCAAGACGGATCAAAAAGCTCGCGTCCTTGCGGAACTCGAGGAAAATCGCGGCATGCTCCAACGGGAGCTCGCGAAACGGGTAGTGCTGAAATACACGCCGCATCTCAATTTCAAGCTCGATGACTCCATCGAGCGGGGCAGTCGCGTATTGGAGATCATGCAGGATCTGGAGAAGCCACGCGACGATCGATGAAGGCCTCCTTTCACGAAATCGCCGGCGCAATCAATCAAGCTAACCGGATCGCAATCCTCAGCCACGTCCGCCCGGATTGCGATGCTATCGGTTCCCAACTCGCGCTTGCCTTGAGCCTCCTGCAATTAGGCAAAGAAGTTTCGGCGTGGAATGAGGATGGCTTGCCCGAGAGTTTTCGCTTCCTTAAAGAATCGGAGCTCATCCATCGACCGCCCGACGTGCCGGAGGAATTCGACCTCGCCATCGCCTTGGATACCGCCAGTCAACAGCGCCTGGGAGTGACACTGCACGCGATTCGGCGCGCGGGTCAGTGGATCAATATCGATCATCACGTCAGCAACCCCGGATATGGCGACCTGGTTTACATCGATACCGGTGCGCCCGCGACCGGCCAGATCGTTTACGAATTTCTCCGGACCGAAAATCTGCCGCTCATCCCGGCGGCCGCCGACGCTCTTTACGCCGCTATCTCCACCGATACCGGTTCTTTCCGCTACGCCAACGTCACAGCTCGCACGTTTGAAATTGCTGCGGAACTCCTCAAAAGCGGGATCGACGCCGCGGCAATTGCGAACCAGCTATACGAAAGCTACCCCAAGAGAAGAGTCCAGCTCCTCGGCGAGATCTTGCCGCAAGCCATGTTCGACTTCGACGATAAGGTCGCGAGCTTGACACTGACCAACGAAACGAAGCAGCGCCTCGGCATTCAACCGGATGATATCGATGGCCTGATTGATTGCGTTCGATCCGTCGACACCGTGGTCGTCGCGCTATTTTTTGAGGAGCTGCCGGAGGGCAGAATTCGTCTCAGCATGCGATCGAAAGACAACCGCCTCGACGTGAACAAGATCTGTACCGAATTCGGCGGAGGCGGCCATCCACGGGCCGCAGGCGCTCGAATTCGCGGAAATATGGAAGAGGTGCGCAGCAAGGTTCTTAAACGGGTATTCCATGAAATCACCAAGTCCTTATGACGGTGTTTTGCTGATCGACAAGGGCTCAGGAATGACAAGCCACGACGTGGTGGCCATCGTCCGGAGCCGTCTGGAGACGCAAAAGGTTGGCCATTGCGGAACGCTTGACCCCTTCGCCACCGGTCTGCTCCTGATCGTGGTCGGACGAGGCACTAAGATTCAGGATCTCCTGATGAGCGAAGACAAGGAGTACGTCGGCACGATGAAACTTGGCGAAGTGACAGATACCCAGGATCGGGATGGTGTCATCATTGAAACCCACGAAGTGGGTGCACTCGATCAGACGGCGATTTATGCCGCCTTCGCAAAGTTTCATGGCGACTTCTATCAAATTCCGCCCATGGTTTCCGCCATTAAAAAGGACGGCGTTCCGCTCTACAAACTGGCTCGCGAAGGGAAGATCGTGGAGCGCGAACCTCGGTTCGTGCACGTTTATGCGCATGAAATTCGGGAGATTCGCCCGCAAGAGATCGATTTTCTGGTCATCTGCAGCAAAGGCTTCTATGTGCGAACCTACGCCCATGAAATCGGCCTGGAACTGGGATGCGGGGCACATCTGGCGGCGCTGCGCCGAACAAAATCGGGCCGATTCTCGGTGGAAGGTGCGCTAACGATTGAAGCGCTGAAGACCAGCTCAAAGGAGACCATCGCGAATCAAATCGTTTCTTTGCCGAATATTTCCCGGATGCGGGGTGCCTGATCTTGCGGATTGCACCTCGGAAAGACAAAACAGGAGCTTGACTGTTCTGCGACCGTTTTTGATTTTCAAGAATTCTTGAGTCATGAAAGTTTTGCGGGCCATCGACGAATTAAAATCTCTCCCCGGGTCAACGCACCTGGCAATCGGCGTCTTCGATGGGCTCCACGTGGGTCACCAGGCAGTGATCGGGCGCGCCCTGGAGAGTTCGCGCCAATCCGGGGGAAACGCCGTGGCCGTGACCTTTGATCCGCATCCAGTCCGGGTGCTCCGACCGGAAAAGGCGCCCCGACTCCTGACCTCCACTCGGCACAAAGTAAAACTGATCGAGAAACTGGGTGTGGACGCTGTGCTGCTCCTGGAATTCACTCTAGAATTCTCAAAAACGCGTCCGGAAATCTTCATCGACAAGCTGGTACAAGCCGCCAAACACCTTAGCCAGATCTGCGTGGGTCAGGAATGGACGTTCGGGGCAAATCGTTCCGGCTCCATCCGGTTGCTCGAAGAACTGGCCCCAAAAATGGGGTTTGAAGTTGCCAGCGTTCCCCCTGTGTTGGTCAACGGACGCGTGGTCAGCAGCACCCTGATTCGCTCCGCGGTCGAAAGCGGCGATCTGGAGTCCGCCGCGAACTACCTGGGGCGTGACTTCACCATTCTTGGCACCGTAGCCGAGGGTCGGCAACTGGGTCGGCGTTTGGGGTTTCCGACGGCCAACCTCCGTGCGCACAATGAATTGTTTCCACCAAACGGCGTGTACGCGGCAAAAGCCTGGTTTCGAGAAGATGAGTATGGCGGCGTCGTTAACATCGGAGTCCGCCCGACGATCGAAAACGAAACTGGCGAAAGGATCCTCGAACTCCACCTCTTCGATTTCGATCAGCAGATCTATGGCGAAGACGTCGAGGTTGCTTTCCTGGCCTACCTTCGACCCGAACAGAAGTTTTCCGGAGTCGCCGAGCTGCAGGCGCAAATTCAACGCGACGCCGAGAAGGCCCGCGGTGTCTACGATATCAGCCGGCTAAAATATCCCAAGAGAAGTATTTAGCGATCGATCCGGTTGGCCGGTGACCGGCAGCTTATTTCTGCCTTGGTACTCTTCGATCGCCCGCCGCGTGTCAGGGCCGAGAATTCCGTCAACCTGCCCGGAATAGGTTCCTATTCGCCGTAGAGCCGCTTGCACCGAGCGGATTTCGTTGTCGCTGAACTGAAAGTTATACCGGTGGGACGAGGTGGGTCTCTGGATGAACCGATCTTGATCCAGCAGATTCTGACGCGCGGCCAGACGATTTGGGTTGGTCGTGGTTGGAATTTGGTGCAGCTCTGCATTGTAGGCGGCCCACGCATTATTCCGCAACACGGCGTCGTTGGCCGGCGTTGAATTCATGGGGCGAGAAACCTGGGTGCGACCTCCGGGTAAACCATTTACCACAGGATTTGCAGGAGAGACTCGGTATTGCGGAGCCGAATTCAAATGGATACCCGCGGGTGCGCGCGCGGCGGTCGTCTGCGCCATCAGGCCGGTCGTGAACAAAGCTTCCAATGACAAAACAGAAAGAAAGCGCATTGCATTGCGGATCAATACGAAGACACTCCTCGCGCCAAACTCGCCCCAAACCACTTTTAAACCGGAATAGTTTGGTTGCACCACCAACTATCGGACGAACCTTTCGACCACGCAACTGGGACAGGATTCAGGATTCAGGATTCAGGATTCAGGATTCAGGGGTATTGGGGTGCTGGGGTCACCGTTCAAGCGACTGCGCCGCCGAACGCCGAACGCCGAACGCCGAACGCCGAACGCCGAACGGTGAACGGTGAACGGTGAACGCCTTGGATTTGCCGCGGCGCTGGTCAGAAACCGGCATCATCAATCCGCTTGCCAGAATTTATAATAGAGATGATAGTTATATTAATTACATTTCGGCCATCTCGGCGAATTTCTCTGCAATCGTCCTGACGCCGCGAGGTCATTGGACAGATCCCCATCACAATTATCTATCTCTTCATCAGAGAGGAAACATCTTATGTCAGACTATTCGTACCGGAGAAAGACCCGGCTGTATGCGGGTGCATCCGTAGCCCTGGTCAGCGCCTTGGCGGTGGCCATTTTTTGTCTTACCGATTCCGTGTGGGCGGGCGACAAAAAGGTCGTTGGCGTTACACTGGTCAACCTCCGGTCTCCCTATGTGGCCACGGTCGGCGAAGCGATGAAGGTCGAGGCCGCCAAACAAGGCATCGACCTGATTTCCATCGATTCCGCGCGAAGCATCATGACGGAACTCGACCAGGTTGAGAACTTCATCGCCCGGAAGGTCGATTTGATCGTCATGAATCCGGTCGACCAGAAGACGAGCCAACCCGCGGCGAAGCTGATCAACAAGGCGGACATACCGCTCGTTCTGCTGGACACGAAGTTCAGCGACGATTTCAAATCGAATGGCGGAAATTTTGCCACTTACGTAGGTTCGGAGGACACCGTTGCGGGCGAAATTGAGGGGCGATACCTCGCCGACAAGTTACCGGAAGGCGGGAACGTCGTGTACCTCGTTATCGAATACGGCCCATCTGTTACCGCACGGCGCAAAGCCGGATTTGAGTCGGTGATCAAGGACCATCCGAACCTCAGGATCGTCGTCGAGCTGCAGGGGAATGCATCGCGGGCCAAAGGCAGAACCATCATGGAGAGCCTGCTGCAGAAGTACGGAAAGGGCCAGCTTCAGGCCCTCGTCGCCCAGAACGATGAAATGGCCATCGGCGCGTCGTCGGCCATCCAGGCGGCTAACCGACTTGGAGAGTTCAAGGTGCTGATCGGTGTCGACGGTTCCAGGCCCGCGCTCGACGCCGTCACGGCGGGAACGCTCACCGCAACCGTGTTTCAGGATGCAGTCGGCCAGGGCACGCAAGCCGTGCTCGCCGCTCAAAAAATTTTGGCAGGCGAGACTGTCGAGCCGCAGCTTCTGATCCCGTTCAAACTCGTCACCAAGGAGAACGTCTCCTCGTTCAGGTGAGCCACCGTTCGGCCTTCGGCGTTCACCGTTCACCGTTCACCGTTCACCGTTCACCGTTCACCGTTCACCGTTCGGCGTTCGCTTGAATGGTGACGCCTCCACTCCAACACTCCAACACCCCATTACTCCATTCCCCCATTACCTCGTAACTCCTGTCTCCTCTCTCATGAGAATCTTCGCCCTATCACATTCACATCCGTTGGTGTGATCAAGTCCGAAACTGTCCACCCATTGATGTCGTATTCCGCCATCGCTGATTCGGCAAACCTCTTCAATTCATCGGCGATGCCACTGGCATTGAGGTACGCAAGTGCTTGACGACGAATATCTTCGTGATTGCCGGTGTAATTGACTTCGTACAGTTCATGACGGGAACCAAACTCGCTGCCAATAGCGTCCCACAAGAGCTTCAACAACTTCACTCGCTGCTCGGCGGAGTAGTTGTTCGATCCTCTGACAAACCGATCGAGATAAGCCCGGAGCTCGGGCACCTTGAAATCCGAAGCATGGGAGTTGAGATAGATGAGCCCACTCGCGACCGTTTTCTCGACCAGATGTCTGATCGCAGGGTAGGCCTCAGTCGATAGAATCTGATAGGCTTGACCAGCCGCTGTATCCGGCAAAACGGTCCCTTCGGTCCACGGCTTGGCGTTGCGCGCCATGGCTTCGCTCAAACCCCAGAAGCAGTTCCGCCAAGCGATGACCTCACCAATATTCGCCTGGACGCTTCGGTAGTCTTTCGAACCAGTCGCCTCTACCGCTTTCAGCAGCAGTCCGGTAATGAAATCCAATTTAACGGCCAGCCTGGTGCATCCATGCATCAGAAACCGCGGAATGAAACCGGTCTTAGGGAAGAAATTATTCGCCGTTTCGACATCACCGTAGATAAAGACGTCTTCCCATGGGATAAAGGCCCGATCGAGAATGAGAATCGCATCATTCTCGTCCAATCGGCTGGAAAGCGGGTAATCGAATGGACTTCCGACGACATTGGCCGCGTACTCATAAGAACCGCGGCAGATGAATTTTAGCCCTGGCGCACTCGTCGGGATGGCAAAGACAACGGCAAATTTCTTGGTCTGCAGAGGGACCGCGCCGTGATGGGCAACAAAGCTGTAGTGAGTAAGTGCCGATCCGGTCGCCACGACCTTTGCGCCGCTCACAATGAGACCACCGTCGGTCTCTTCGTCAACATGGACGTAGACATCACCCACTTCATCGGGTGGTTTGTCCCGATCAACCGGCGGATGAATGATGGCATGGTTCAGGAAATAGGTTCGCTCCTGGGCCTTGTAATACCATCGCTTGGCGTTCTCGTGAAACGGCTTATAGAATTCGTTATTCGCCCCAAGAGTCGCGAGAAACGAAGCTTTGTAATCGGGCGATCGGCCCAACCAGCCGTAAGTCATCCGAGCCCATTCTGCGATCGCGTCCCGACTGGCAACCTGTTCCTCTGCATTTTTTGGTGCGCGATAGAAGCGGTGGGTGAACCCGCCGTCTTCGGTCGGCATGGTCAGGATGTCCTTCTTCAGGGGATCATGGAGCGCGTCATACAGCCGAGCGATCATCCGGCATGAATTTCTGAATGCCGGATGCTTGGTAACATCCTTTACTTTCTCTCCGTAGATCCAAATCTCTCGACCGTCGTTCAGGCTTTCGAGATACTCCTTCCCGGTCATCGGGACGGATGTTTTGGGCGAGATAACCGGTTCTTCAACAGGTGTTGCGGTGTCTTTCATTTTTGTTCAGGGGCGGGCTGTCCGAGCCCGGGATTGGCAGGGCCTCAAATTGACAGTCGGCTGGGCACTAAAATTGTTGCGCAACAATGCGGGAAAATTGCAACGAATTTGTCCATACCGTTGCGCTCCCGGTTGTCAGCACATTTCCTCATGCGCGCCCAGCCGAGAAATCGACGTCGTTCCGGGTCTCCCCAGGCACCAAAACGAAGTCATAGTCGGCCGTATAAAATGGAACCGGCCGTTCATATTTCTTCGCGTCAGCTGCCGACTCACGTCGCACGAATTCTACGATGAGAGAATCCTTCACCCCAAAGACCGCGTCGCTGTCGATATAAGGGTCGCCCGCCACAAATAACTCGCTGATGACCTTTTCGTATCCAGGCGCTTCGACAATCACGTGAATGTGTGCGGCTCGCATATTGTGCCGTTGCGCGGCATCGAGGATCAGGCCGGCGGGACCATCTTTGGGAATGGGGTACGGAACAGGTTTGACCGTCCAAAATCGATAACGGCCGTCACTCGCGGCGCGCAACCGGCCCCGGCAATTGAATTCGGCCTGGGATGGGTCGGTATTCTCGTACATTCCATTGGCCGGAACCTGCCAGATGTCGAGTACGGCATCAGACACCGCAGTCCCATCGATAGAGAGCAGACGCCCCGAAACCAGAGTTGGTATCCCAGCATCTTCCTGGCGGCAGATATCGCCGCCTAACTCAATCCAGGGGGCGCCGGCTCGGTAAAAGGGTCCCAGTACGCTACTCTCAAACGCACCGGCCGGCTTCTGGTTGGTCGTATAATCGACGACCATGGTCAGGCCCATCACATCGCTCATGAGGAGAAATTCATGACGGCTGGCATCCGAAATTTGTCCGGCCGCGGTTAAAATCTCGGCGAGTTTGATTAGTTCGTTCGTGGTCAGATTCACTTCGGTTGCGAAGGCGTGAAGATGTTTGACGGCAGCCTGGAGCAACTCCTTGGTGCGAGGGTCGGAGGTCAGATCGAAGGACCGGAGAGCCGCCTGGCTGATCTCGGCGGCGGTCGCTTTGTGGGGGGGGACAGAAAGCATAAGGGATGGATGGGCGGGTTTGTTCGCACGCCGAACAGTTGTACGAACGAGATTAGTGACGGTCATTCTTCCTGTCAACGTGCGAAATCGCTCTCCCAACCCGGTCGGCAGGATTCCTGTTGACAGCCGGACGAGGATCACGCAATCTGGCGTTTATCGTACAGGCGTTCGTTCAGCGAACAGTACCACCCACTGCGCGCCGGCATCGTCTGCTTTACCAGGGCGAGATCAAACCGTCTCTGACCCTCGGTTATTTATCCTAATCAAGCCCGAATTCTATGTGTCCCCCAGACTCAAATCCTCCCAACAAACTGTGGCGCCGCCGCGATGTGCTAAAGACCATTGGCGCAACGGCGATTGCCGGTCCCCTGGCTTTGCACACTATCAGCGCCAAAGGTGCCACCGCCAAGGTGATCAAGATTGGCCACGTCAGCCCGCAAACCGGAGCGCTCGCTCCGTTCGCGGAGGCCGATCCCTTTATTCTCGAGCAAGTCCGGGGCGCTCTAGCGAAAGGGCTAAGTAACGGCGGTGTCAGCCACCAGGTCGAAATCATCAGCAAAGACAGCCAGTCAAAGACGAACCGAGCGGCGGAAGTCGCGGCTGATTTGATTCTGAAGGAGAAAGTTGATCTCCTGGTCGCCTCGAGCACCCCCGAAACAACCAATCCAGTCGCGGATCAGGCGGAAGCCAATGAGGTCCCTTGCATTACCAGTATTACCCCTTGGCAGCCGTATTTCTTCGGCCGCCACGGTACTCCGGATAAAGGCTTCACTTGGACCTACCATTTCTTTTGGGGACTCGAAGACGTAATCGCTTCTTTCTTCGCTCTTTGGAAATCAGTCGAGACAAACAAGGTCGTCGGCGCACTTTTCCCAAATGATGGAGATGGAAACGCCTGGGGTGACGCCAAACTGGGTTTCCCGGCCGCCTTGCAGGAAGTCGGCTACAAGCTAATCGATACTGGACGATTCCAGCCGTTCAGCGACGATTATGGCTCTCAAATCTCGGCGTTCAAAAAAGCGGGAGTCGAAATTGTGACCGGGGTGGTCACTCCGCCCGACTTTGCGACGTTCTGGAACCAGGCAGCGCAACAGGGCTTTAAACCGAAAGTGGTTACGGTCGGCAAAGCGCTCCTTTTCCCCGCATCGGTAAACGCCTTGGGCAGCCGTGCCGACGGCCTCTCGTCGGAGATCTGGTGGTCCCCGAGTCATCCTTTCAAATCGGGGTTAACCGGACAAAGCGCCAAGGAGTTGTGCGACGCGTATGTGCAGTCAACTGGTCGGGCCTGGACTCAGCCGATCGGATTCCAACACGCGCTTTTTGAGGTCTCGATCGATGTCCTGCAAAGGGCGAAGAATCTGGATGACCCCGCTTCGATTCTGGAGGCCATTGTCGCGACCGATTACAACTCTGTCGTGGGCCCAATCAAGTGGTCAGGCAAACCGGTCAAGAATGTTAGCAAAACGCCTTTGGTAGCCGGCCAATGGCGAAAGACTGACCAAGGCTTTGAAATTGTAATATGTGAAGATTCCACCGCTCCATCGATTCCAGCGCCTGATCAGCTGAGGCTGTTGGGCTAGTGCATCGAAAAAGCAGGTATGTTGCCGGAGGTTCCGCCGCGGCGGATTTTTCATGGCGGTCCGAGCCTGACCGGCGGCCAAGCGCCCCTGTCGGAGGCATGAGAAAAATTCTGGAACTGGATGGTATTTCCAAACGGTTCGGAGCCTTACTGGCTATGGAGAACCTCAGTGCGCATCTGAACGAGGGCGAAGCTCTGGGTGTCATCGGCCCAAATGGTTCAGGGAAGACGACGATGTTCAATATCATCACCGGGATTACCAGAGCCGATAGCGGACGCGTGTTCTTGGAGGGAACTGAAATTACTCGTCTGCCAGCATTCGAGCGTTGCCGTCGCGGCATCGCTCGCTCATTCCAAATTCCCCATCCATTTGCCGGGATGACCGTGTTCGAGAACCTCCTGGTCGGAGCGGCGTTCGGAGATGGTAAACCGGAGCGCGCGGCATACGACCGCTGCGTGGAGATCCTTCGGGAGACGGGTCTGTTCGCCAAGTCGAACGTTAGAGCCGGCACTCTCACACTGCTGGACCGCAAGCGGCTGGAGTTAGCGCGAGCGCTCGCCACCAATCCTAGAGTTCTGCTGCTTGACGAAATCGCCGGCGGCCTGACGGAAAAAGAGTGCCGTCTCCTCGTAGAAGAGATCGGCCGAATCCGTGAGCGCGGGGTATCCATCATCTGGATCGAGCATGTTGTACACGCTTTGTTGGCTGTCGTTGATCGACTCCTGGTGATCAATTTTGGCAGAATGATTGACGACGGCGACCCGCACAAAATCATCGCGAGTCGGGCAGTGAAGGACATCTACATGGGACAAGAGGATGATACGATCCAGCCTGCTTGAAACGCACGGTCTCACCGCGTTTTATGGCGATTTCCAGGCGCTATTCGGCATCGATTTTCACATCGAACGAGACGAGACCGTGGCCATTATTGGGTCAAACGGGGCCGGCAAATCTACTTTCCTGAAAAGCATCATCGGACTTATCCCGGCGAAGGCTGAAGCAATCCGCTTTGACGGTCAGGCGATCGGCGGAAAGCCGGTCTATCGCATCGTTGCACAAGGAATCTCGATGGCACCGGAAGGGAGACGCCTTTTTCCCTCCCTATCCGTAGAGGAAAACCTCTTGATGGGCGCCTACCTCAACCGTCAGGGTCCGTGGACGCTGAACGCCGTCTATGAAATTTTTCCTGTGCTCAAGCAAAAGCGGGCCATGCCCTCCATGGCACTCTCTGGCGGTCAACAGCAGATGGCTGCTATCGGCAGGGCCCTCATGGCTAATCCCAAATTGTTGCTCTGCGATGAAATTAGCCTCGGACTAGCACCGGTGGTCATCAAAGAGATCTATGCTCAACTGGAACGCGTTACCGCCGGTGGCATGACATTGATCGTGGTGGAACAGGACATCAAGCAAGCCATGGCAGTTGCGGATCGGGTCTACTGCCTGCGAGAAGGTCGGGTCGCGCTTGAAGGCAGACCCGCGGAGCTCAGCCGAGAGCAAATTACCGCGGCTTACTTCGGCATGTAAGGCTATGGATTTGGTGAGCACGATTTTGGACGGTATCCTGTTGGGCGGCCTCTACGCGTTATTTGCCGCCGGCCTTTCTCTCATCTTTGGGGTGATGCGCCTGGTGAACATCGCTCACGGTGATCTCATCATCCTTTCTGCATTCATCGCCCTGGTCGTTGCCGGCAGCCTGGGTCTCCATCCGTTGGCCTGTCTGGTGTTTGTTGTACCGATCATGGCCTCGCTGGGCTATGGCCTCCAGCGCTGCATGTTAAATCGCACCTTGGGCCATGACATTCTCCCCCCGCTCCTCGTTACGTTTGGTCTGTCGGTTTTTTTGCAAAACGCCCTGCTCCAACTCTTCAGTGCCGACAGCCGCCGTTTGCATGCCGGCGGATTGGAAACCTTGCATATCGATTTACCGACCGGCGTGGCTGTAGGCGTCTTGCCGTGCTTGATGTTTATCGTCGCCGTCGCAGTCATCGGCGGATTGCAATTGCTCCTGTATCATACCGGACTCGGCCGTGCGTTCCGTTCCGTGTCCGACGATCAGGAAGCGGCGCAACTCATGGGTATTGACAACGCCCATCTTTTTGGTCTGGCGATGGCTCTCTCTCTTTCGATTGTCTCCATCGCTGGTGTTTTTCTCGGTATCAGAACAAATTTCGACCCTTCGATTGGCCCGACCAGACTGATCTTCGCGTTCGAAGCCATCATTATTGGCGGGCTTGGGGATCTGTGGGGAACACTGGCGGGCGGCGTGATCCTCGGAGTTGCCCAAACACTCGGAGCGAAGATCAATCCCGGCTATCAGATTCTGGCCGGTCATATCGTGTTCCTCATCATTCTCACTTTCCGTCCGCAGGGTTTCTTCCCAAAGACTCGTTAACGCGAAAATCTCGCGAGGCAAAGCTCCAGCGAGATATTCGCGCAAGAAAGCCACCTGGGAAAAGCGGGAACGCAATGCATGTCGAATCGCTGTGGTGTCGGATCCACAGTCTGATACCGCTGGACGTTAGCGACTGAAATTTTCTCGCAAGACTCTCTTTCGGATGCTTCGCTCTCCGACTCAATTCCCGTTTCCTGTGGTGTTCCTTCTTTGCCAACTTTCTATGTCCTGGAGGGAAAATCTCCAAGAAGCCTTTTTTCTCGTCGATAGTTTGACGGCTGGAATGATTTTTTCTCTTGCCCATCTGCGGACGGTTTCCGGATCCACCTGCAGTTTCCGTGCGAGTTGCTTGACCGTCAGCAATTGAGACATCTTCTTCTTCACTTGGACTGCGTTTTGCTTTTTCTTCGAGAGCCTTCGTATTTGCTAGATACTTTGGACTTGTCCGACATGCAAAAGTCT
>Ga0210393_10002577_pt1 | contig 14796 bp, 14 predicted proteins | sample IncBWC27OmetaG_FD_160068 | JGI IMG/M metagenome (GOLD analysis project Ga0210393, IMG submission 160068) | Forest soil microbial communities from Barre Woods Harvard Forest LTER site, Petersham, Massachusetts, United States - Inc-BW-C-27-O ... | reverse complement strand
GACCGGGCTGGTGGCCAGTTGCCAGAATGAACGGTCACAGCACAAGAATCGCGAACGGGCCATGAGCATGTTGCGCTCCAAGCTCTACGAATTTGAAATGGAGAAAAAGCGCGCGGCCACGAAGAAAATTGAGGACTCAAAACTCGACAACGACTTCGGCTCGCAGATTCGGTCTTACGTGCTTCAGCCTTACCGCATGATCAAAGATCATCGCACCAAGACCGAGGTTGGGGACGTGGATCGTGTGCTCGACGGCGACCTGCAGCCGTTCATCCGGGCATATTTGCTGGCACGGCGCGGGGAGAAGTCATGACCGCGGCTGTCGCCGGAAAAAAGCACAGGGTAAAGCTTGGGGTCCGGTTTCTGCGCGCGTTTCAGTTTGCCGCCGAGAAGCACGCCGGGCAAACGCGCAAGGCCTCAAGCACTCCTTACATCGCGCACCTGATGGGGGTTGCGTCGTTGGTGCTGGAGTTCGGCGGTGACGAAGATATGGCAATCGCGGCGCTGCTGCACGATGTGGTCGAAGACTGTGGCGGCGCGCCCATGCTGAAAGAAGTGCGACGGCGATTCGGGAGTCGCGTCGCGAAGATTGTGGATGGCTGCACGGATTCGGATACCGATCCTAAGCCACCGTGGCGGGAGCGCAAAGAAAAGTATATCCGACATCTGAAGAATGCCGATGCGGAGACCAGGCTGGTCTCGGCTGCAGACAAACTGAACAATGTGCGCTCCATTCTTTCCGACTACCGGGAAGTTGGAGAGTTAGTCTGGGACCGTTTCAGCGGCGGGCGCGAAGGAACCCTTTGGTACTATCGGGCTTTGCTGGAGGAATTTCTTCGCAAGCCGAACCGGTTGATTCGAGAGCTGGAACTCGCGGTCCGAGAGCTCGAAGCCAGAGCGAACCTGGCCCATCCTGATAGTTCGAGGAGGTGAACATATGCCACGGCAGATCGATCTAATTCGCGCTTCCAAGCTGCCATCGAACATGATGCAGTTCGCGGCGAAGGGCGCGTTGTCGGTGCCTCCTGACGAAAACATCGAGATTCTGGTTTACCTCGCGAAACACAATAAGATTTTTGGCGACCTCGCCCGCATGACCTTGGCGGGCTGGGACGAGAAGGCCTCGCTGGCGGCGGCTTCCGACCCGAAGACTCCGAGGGAGGTGCTTGACTACCTGATTTCGCCGGAGAATCTTCGTCCCAAACTGCTGCCGGCGTTGCTGGGTAATCCATCGGTTGCCGAAAGTGAGTTGGCCAAGTTCGCCGTCTCCGCATCCCCCGAGGCCATTGCAGCCATGCTGGAGAGCCCGCGGGTGCGGGCTTCCGTGGGCATTCTGGATTGTCTTTTAGGAAACCCATACTTGAAGGCCACCGAGACCTCCACAGTCGCCGCACTGCTACGGGTGTGCAAGGGTGAAGCACCTTCCGTTGCCGTAGCCGAGGATGGGCCGCAGGTTGTTGAAGCCGTTGCTAACGTTCCCGAAGCTCTCCAAGAAGCGGTGGCGAGCGACGAAGGAGGAGAAGTTCCTGAAGAGGCTATTTCTGCTTATCTCGCCGAGCATGCGACTGAGATTGCTGTGGAGCAGGATAAGCCGTTCAAGCCGGTTGGCGGCATCGTGGAATTGCTGGGATCTGATTATTTCCCTGTGTCTGAAAACAAGGAACTAACAGAGAATGCAGAGACCGTGGAGAAAGCTGCGGCGGAGGCTGCCAGCGCGGCTTCCGCAGTCGCGGCAAAGGCCAGGCCCGCCGTGCCCCCCAAACCTGCCCAGCGTGACAACACGTTGCAGAAGATCAACCGCCTGGATGTAAAAGGCCGCATCCAGCTGGCGATGAAAGGTAATAAGGAAGAGCGGTCGATTCTGATTCGCGACGGTACCAAGGTGGTGGCATTGGCGGTGCTCGATGCGCCAAAGATTTCCGACGGGGAAGTAGAAAAGTTTGCCTTGCAGAAGAATGTGCTGGAGGCGGTGCTGCGGCAGATTCCTCTGAAACGCCGCTTCATGAAAAACTACATTGTGGTGCGGAATCTGGTATCGAACCCACGCACGCCGCTCGATCTCGGACTGGGATTGATGAAGCATTTGCAACCCCAGGACCTGAAGAACATCTCCGCTAACAAGGAGGTTTCTGAGACCGTTCGCAAGCTGGCTCTGAAAATGTACAAGCAGAAGATGGACGCGGCGAACAAGAAATAGAAAGGAAGGCATGGCTTCTTTCCCGCAAGCCGATCCGGTAACTGAATTACTGCAACGTGCAAAGACTATCGCCGTGGTCGGGCTCTCCGACAATCCGCTACGTCCTAGTTATGGCGTCTCGGCCTATATGCAGACTCATGGATACCGCATTGTCCCGGTGAATCCGCGGATCGAGTCCTGTCTCGGAGAGAAAGCCTACACTTCTTTGCTGGAGGCGCCGGAGAAAATCGATATCGTGGACATTTTTCGGCGGCCGGAGTTTGTGGAAGAGGTTGTGGATCAGGCCATCCAACTGAGAATTCCGGCGATCTGGATGCAGGAAGGCGTGATTCACGAAAAGGCTTCCGAAAAAGCGCGCAAGGCTGGAATGTTCGTCATAATGGACCGCTGCATCCTGAAGGAGCATCGGGCGCGATTCCGATGAACAGCAGACTCCTTAGCGTTTAGCTGATTGCTTAACCTGATTGTTTTACACCGACGAAGACCACGGTAGCGTCGTCCCGCACGCCCGAGCCATTCGCAAAGCCGCGGACGTCGTCGACGATGCTGACTGCAGATGCCTCGGAGCCAGCTGCGTGTTCTGCCAGCCTTTCCAGGCCGTACTCTTGTTCCTCAGCGTCTACCGCCTCAGTGATGCCATCGCTGTAGAACACCAGTCGCGAACCCTTGGACAGAGTTACGCTACTTTCGGAATAATCTCCGCAGCCTATGCCGAGTGGCAGTCCGCGCTCGGTGTCGAGAAACTGCGCTCCGTTCTCATCGATAAACAGCGGATGCAAATGTCCTGCGTTCGCAAAGACCACATTGCGAGTTGCCGGATCGAGCACAGCGTAAACCAATGTCACGAACTTGCCCGCGGGAAAGTCATCCACCAACAAGCTGTTGAGCTTGGTTAAAACCTCGCCCGGCGTGCAGCGGGCTTCCGCCAGAGACCGCAGCATCCCGCGCGTAGCCGACATCAGGAGAGCGGCCGCTGTGCCTTTTCCGGAGACATCCGCCAGCACTAAGCCCCAGCGGCCATCGGGAAACGGGATGAAGTCGTACCAATCTCCGCCGACTGCGCTGGCAGGGACGCTGAGACCAGAAATCACAAAGCCTGGTATGAAAGGCGAACTCTTGGGCAACAACGCCTGCTGCATGACACGGGCGTCCGCGGCCTCGCGGCTCATGGTTTCGCGCTCCGCCCGTTCCGACTGAAAGCGGCGTGCGTTGTGCACTGCCACGGCGACGTGGTCGCACAGAGACTGGAGAATTCTCAGTTGCTGACGAGGGAACCCGTCCAACTCGGGATGAGATGCGGTGAAGACACCGACGAGGTGTTCGCCGACATGAAGTGGAATCGCCACTTCGGAGAGTGTGGACTCCTCACATGCGATGTAATAGTCGTCCTTGCGCACATCGGGGGCATAGCGCATCTGGCCGGTTGACGCGACGTAGCCGACCATGCCTTCCTTGCCAATCTTCAAGCAATGGCCTTTATGGTTGACGCTGCAGCCATGCACGCCGGCCAACACCATTTCCCCGCGTTCTTCGTCGTGCAGGTAGATGCCGGCTTCCACGCATCCGAAGGAACGTGCCACATCGTTCACGATGTTGTCGATGAGTTGATCGAGGTCGAGGATCGAGGTGATCTTCTGCGCCGCTTTCTGCAGTTTTTGCAGATCTTCCACTTGATCGATGCGCAGTGGGGGAAAGGGAACGGCGGTGACGGCTCCAGGAATCGCGGCCATAGAATTCAGCCCCTCTTAACTCGCAGGTGGGACACGTTTGTTCTTCTATGAGATGCCGCGGACCATATCTAAGATTCTTTCTTGGGGTGTGAGCTTTTCGTCGCGGCGGCGGGTGCGCGCAGTTTCTTGATCTCTTCCATCCGCTCGCGGATGCGCTTCTCGATGCCTTCATTGGTCGGCAGGTAATAGACTCGGTCGCGCAGATTGTCGGGCAGGCATTGCATGTTGGCGACTTTGCCTTCGACATCATGCGCGTATTGATAATCTTTGCCGTATCCCAGGCCTTTCATGAGCCCTGTGGGCGCATTGCGCAGGTGCAGCGGGACGGGTTCGGCGGCGGTCTGTTCGATATCTTGTTGCACAGCGCCGTACGCGGTATAAAGTGCGTTCGACTTGGGTGCGACCGAGAGATAGACAACGGCCTGCGCGAGAGCCAGATTACCTTCTGGCATGCCGATAAAATCCACCGCATCGCGCGCCGCCATGCATAGCGAAAGCGCATTGGGATCAGCCAGTCCGATGTCTTCGACCGCCATACGCACCACGCGGCGCGCGATATAGAGCGGATCTTCACCAGCCTCGATCATGCGCCCGAGCCAGTAGAGGGCGGCGTCGGGATCGCTGTTGCGCACTGACTTGTGCAGCGCCGAAATCAAGTTGTAATGTTCTTCGCCAGCCTTGTCGTAGAGCAGAGTGCGTCTCTGCAGCGCATCGCGAACGATGCCCTCGGTAATTTCCGCGGGCCGGCCGCCGGACTGCTGCGCCAGGCCGGCGGCGACCTCCAGCACGTTGTAGGCGCTGCGGGCATCGCCGCTGGTGTAGCTGGCGACTCTCTTGAGAACATCGTCGGAGGCGCGCAGTTTGATTGAGCCCAGTCCGCGCTCTTCGTCAGTTAGCGCTCGCTTCAGAAGTTGCACGATCTGATCTTCGGTCAAGGGCTGAAGCACATAGACCCGGGTTCGCGAGAGCAGCGCGCCGTTGATTTCGAACGAAGGATTCTCGGTGGTGGCGCCGATCAAGCGGATGTTGCCTTTTTCAACGTGGGGCAGAAAGGCATCCTGTTGGGCTTTGTTGAAGCGGTGAATTTCATCAATGAAGACGATGGTGCGCGTGCCATACTGGCGGGCGCGTTCGGCATCGGCCATGACCTGCTTGATCTCTTTGATTCCGGCGAGGACAGCGGAGAACTCAATGAACTCTGCCTTGGTCATGCGGGCGATAATCTTTGCGAGCGTAGTCTTGCCCGTGCCCGGCGGTCCCCAGAAGATGAGCGAACCAGTGTCGTCGCGGTCGATCTGCGTGCGTAGGGGCTTGCCGGGACCGATCAGGTGTTGCTGGCCGGCGAACTCTTCAAGCGTGCGCGGACGCATGCGGTCGGCCAGCGGCCGGGTGCGGTCGGTCGCGCTGTCGGCGCTCGGAGTGGGCTGGAAAAGTCCCATTGGAAACGTTTTACCACGGAGGCACGGAGCCGCGGAGAAAGATAAGGGGCTTCTCTGTAGCTCCGTGCCTCCGTGGTAGACCCTTCACTTCCTTTGCCTCGCCGCCTCGTAAAGCACGATGCTAGCGGCTACGCCGGCGTTGAGAGACTCGACCTGCGCTGTGTGCGGAATGACGATCACTTCATCCATCTTGGACATCACTTCGCGCGACAGGCCGGCACCTTCGTTGCCGAAGAAGATTGCTACCGCGTTTTTCAAATCTGCCTGATCCAAGGGCGTTCCTTTGTGTGAGGAGGTCGCGATCAGGCGCACGCTTTTTGCTCGTAACTTCTCCGAAACTTCCTCCACCTTTGCGCTTGCTGATTTCGCATGCCCATGAATTACCGGCAAGCGGAACACCGATCCTGCTGAGGCGCGAATTACTTTCGAGTTGAACGGGCTGACTGTGCCTTCGCCAAGCACCACTCCCGCGCTTCCAAATGCTTCGGACGACCGAAGAATCGTGCCCAGGTTGCCCGGGTCTTGCAATCCGGTCAACACAACGATCGGTCCTACCTGCAACCGTTCTGTCTCAACGACATCGTCGAGCGAGAATTCCTTCAGGCGCACCAGCGCGGCCACGCCCTGAGGCGATTCGCTGGGCACGAGGCTGTCGAACAACTTGTCAGGAAGCAGCAAGGTCTCGACCTGTGCGCCAATTTGCGGCAGCAGGCGCTCCGCCCGGTCTTGAGAGGACTCCCGAAAGAACACAGCGCTGAAGCGCAGACCGCTGCGGATGGCTTCTTCCAGAATGCGCAGGCCTTCGATGGCGCAGTCGCCGGCTTCGGTGAGCTCGGCACGCGAAAACGCCTGGCGCAGTTGCTTGACCAGCGGGTTGTGGCGTCCCTCAATGCGGCGCAGCCTGTGTTGCGCACTGAGAGCGGTTTCTGACAGCTTTTTCATCTGATATCGCCTGCGGATTCATTACTGGCGGATCGTTACTGAATGATACGCCGCCACCCGTCTTGAAGCCCCTTGCCGTATTATGGTAGGTTCCACGGACAAAATATTCCAAGCGGAACCGTGCGGGAAGGGAGCGCTGTGCGCGCTGAAATCCTAAAAATCAATTGTGAGACGCCTGAGGCTTCTTTGGTAAAGTACGCCGCCGATCAGATTCGCTCCGGCGAAGTGCTGGGCATGCCGACGGACACGTTCTACGGGCTGGCCGCCGATCCTTTCAATCTGCGCGCCGTCGACCGCGTGTACGATATCAAGACCCGCTCGCGCCACAAGCCCCTGTCGCTGCTGATCGAAAGCGTGGACCAAGCTGAGGAACTGGCTAAATCGCTGCCTGAGGAGTTTTATGCTCTGGCGCGGCAATACTGGCCCGGACCGCTCACCATCATCGTCAGAGCAGGATCGCGGCTTCCGCTGAAGGTGACCGCGAACACGGGCAACGTGGCTCTGCGCGTGCCGAACGCCAAGATTCCGCGGGCGGTGGTGGCGGCTGCAGCGATTCCAATCACGGCCACGTCGGCCAATCTGAGCGGGGCTTCGGAATGTACCAGCGCCGAGCAGGTGCGCGACCAGCTTCAGGGCCGCATCAGCATTATCGTGGACGGGGGAGCCTCCCCGCGCGACATCGCGTCCACCATCATTGACCTCACCGATGAAGGGGCGCGCTGGCGCGTCATCCGCGAAGGCGCGATCCCTGCCGACGAGATTTCCACCTTCTTTGCCAAAGGATGAACGACGATTCTGTGAACCGGCATCCGCGACGCCGCTGGCTGCTGTGGCTTTTTGCGTTGGCGCTGTTTGTGTTGGCCGCGTTCCTTACCCTGACTGCGATTGGCATTGTGCATGAAGGGTCGCTGCAGGAACCGCACACAGCGGATGCCATCGTCGTGTTTGGTGCGGCGGAGTATGCTGGGCATCCCTCGCCGGTGTTGCGCGCGCGCCTCGATCACGCCTTCGATCTTTTTCGGCGGGGAATCGCTCCCGTCGTCATCACGACTGGTGGTGCTGCGGCTGATCCCAGCTTCAGTGAAGGCGGCGTCGGCCGCGATTATTTGCAGCACAAGGGAATCCCGGAGCGCAGCCTGATCGCTGAGACGCAGGGTTCCGACACGGCTCAGTCGGCGCTGCGGGTGGCTGTGATCATGCGGGCCAACGAACTCCACAGTTGCGTCGCCGTCAGTGACGCATATCACGTGTTCCGCATCAAGCGATTGCTGGAGCACGAGGGTGTAGGCCCGGTCTATGTTGCGCCCCGGCCCGACTCGCGTCCGCACGGCGCCCTGCAGCGCGCTTATGCGGTGATGAGGGAAGCCAGCAGCTACTTGCTGTGGAAGCTGGGTATGACGTAGGAAGCGGCTTCCGGCTTCCGGCGTCTGGCAACCGGGCTTCGGTGCCGACCCGAAGCCTCATGCTGCACGATCAGCTCAGAAGCACTGAGGCCGGAAGCCGACAGCCGGAGGCGGGAAGCCATTTGCTCACCAGCCGTTCCTCTCACGCAGCGATGTAACGTGCGCGACATGGTGGCGTCCGTGCCAGGCGTAGAGGGCGAGATTCTTTTCCAGACTCACCAACCCCAGTTCGGGATGGCGGAAGCTGCGCTTCCAGTCTTCCGGCTCGAGCGAACGCAGCAGACGAACCCAGCGATTGTGCAATGACTCCAACAGTGTCAGTGAAACGTCCACGGGAGTAGCCTGCGTGTCAGGCAACTGCGCCCAGAGGTCCTCGGCATAGGGCTTAATCGTCGGTTCCGGTTCAGTAAGGGCAAGCTTGAATCGTACGTAGGCATTGAGATGGCTGTCGGGGACGTGGTGCGCGACCTGGCGGACGGTCCAACCATCAGGGCGGTAGGGAGTGTCGAGTTGCTGGTCGGAGAGCCCCTTCAGGGCTGCGCGCAGGTTCGCGGGGGCTTGGGAGATGTCGTCGATGAACTTTTTTCTCTGCTGTTCGGTCGGTGGTCCGTCGAAGTGGAACTTGCCGATGGGGTAGCGCAGGTCGCTCATTTTTGTCTCCAAATGAGAGTGTTTCTTCACGGATGATTCAGAGAGCAGGGAAGGTTCAAAGTCGGGATGATGCCCCACAAACAAGCGCTCACTTAGAATTCCTTCCGGTTTGCCCGTCGCTCAGCCGCCATGCGCGCAGGACGGGTTCACGTAAATCCATAGACGTTATAATGTCGTCATGTCAGCGGCGCATGACTCTCCTCTCTATGCACGCGTCGAAACCGTCCTCGCTGGCGAGATTACCGATGGAGACCTGAAGATCGGCGACCAACTGCAGACCGAGGACAGCCTCATTGCGCGATTCGGTGTCAGTCGCATCACCGTCCGTCGCGCTATTCAGAATCTTGTGAGCCGTGGTCTTGTCGAGATTCGTCGCGGCAAGGGCACATTCGTCACCGCGCCAAAGATCATACAGGACCTTAAAGAGCTCAGCGGATTTGTAGAAGATATGCACGCACTTGGCCACAAGCCAACGGCCCGCGTAATCGGTAAGGAAATTGTCACTGCCAACGCGACTGTGGCGCGACAGCTTGCGCTGACAAGGGGCGAGCGCGTCGTCAGAATTCGTCGTGTGCGCCTGGCAAACGGCGTTCCCCTCTCCTTCGACGAAACCTACCTGCCCTTGGAGATCGGCAAGAAGATCATCACCAACAATCTGAAGGTCGAACCCATTTTTTCGCTCCTGGAACGCAAATACGACGTTCCTCTGATCGAGGCAGAGTACCAATTGGATGCAGTGGCCGCTGAGAACGAGGTCGCCCGCGCGCTAAAAGTGAAACCCCGGAGTCCCATTTTTCGCATTGAACGAACTTCCTACTCGACAGGCAGCCGTCCAGTCGATTACGAAACGCTCTACTACCGGGGAGATCTCGTCCGATTCGTCACACGCCTTGTCCGAAAGACTTCTCGCTGAAAATCTTCCGCTGCTCTGCGCGGGGTAGGAGAGCGGCTATCATTTCTTCCTGAGATAGTGATCGATCGCCATCGGCCCAGAACCACCGAGTACGAGCGCCGCAAGGCACGCAAGATAGAGCAGATCAAGCTCGTAGCCCGGCGGACCGAACTGGGCCCGGCCGGACGTCGCACTGAGCAGCTTGATCGAGCTGAACCCGTAGGGGAGATGGACAGTTAGCATCGCTACGAAGAGAACCGCAGCCATCGGCAGACTTACGAGTGGGACGAAAGCTCCGAGCAAAACGGAGAACCCGCCGACGAGTTTGATCAGAATGGTGAGCCGTGCCATGAGATGAGGCGCGGGCACGCCGATCATATGCAGGATGGCGGCGAAGGCTTCAGGCCCCCTGGACATTTTCGCTAAGCCATGCTCCATGAAACCGCAGCCAACAATCAGCCGTAGCGGAATCGGAGCCCAAACGGCGACCGAACGTGCCAAGAATGCGCGACCTCTGCTTAAGAATACGAAACGGCTGCTGCCTTCGCGTTCTAATGATTGAGCAAGTTGGTTCATATTTAAAAGCCTCTCTATTTTATTGATCGTTATCGTTGTCGAACGCGGGAAGCGCCGGGAGCGAACTTCGAGCACTTTCGTTTCTTGCTCATTATGATGTTATAATGTCTTGAAGGTTACAGACCTTTGGGGACTCTTTTACCGACATCTCGCTCTCGAGACCTGGGCAGCGCACCCAACAGGGTCAACCTCTAGCCCGATCTGCTTAAGCTGACGCTTATGGGGTCATGCCCCGTCGGCACCATCCTCTCGCTTGCCTCTGCGGTCGCAACTAGGGCGAGGAGCGGGGAATCCATTATGTAACTACAACCCCTAGGGCGTCGACGAACCTGACCCCATGCCCTCCGGCTTCTCATTTCGGTTCCCTTTGCCCTAAGATTTGTGCAACTAAAAGGCGGTTTGTAGGCTAAACTCCCAATTCTGGACAGTTTAGGGAGCTTTTCAGTCCCAGATTGCATCCTTTCAAGCGAGAGGGATTATGGCAGCGTCAGTCTGGTCTGGACACTTAACTTTCGGCCTTATCTCCATGCCGGTGCGTTTGTTCTCGGGCGCGCGCAGTAGCGGCATCTCTTTCAACATGCTGCATCGCACGGACAAATCCCGGCTCAAGCAGCAGTACATTTGTCAGTTGGAGGGCGTTGTCGTCGATCGCGCCGACATGGTCAAAGGCTACGAGTTCCGCAAGGACGAATACATCATCATCGAGCCGGAAGAGATCAAGAAGATCGAGCCGCAGACCGCCAAGACCATGGAGATCCTGGAGTTCGTCAAGGCGGGCGACGTGGACCCCGTATATTTCGAGTCGTCGTATTACATGCTGCCGGAAGAGGCCGGGCGCCGTCCTTATGCGCTCCTCACCAAGGCCTTGGAGGAAAGCGAGTACGTCGCCATCGCCAAGATCACCATGCACAACCGTGAATACACGGTGTTCCTGCGTCCGCATGAAGGCGGACTGATGTTGCACACCATGTACTACGCGGAAGAGGTGAAGAAGGTCGAAGGCTTCGGCGCGCCAGATGTGGAGTTGAAAGAAGCCGAAGTAAAGGTGGCCCATCAACTCATCGAAGCGCTGGCGGATGAATGGGATCCGGAAAAATACAAAGACGGCTTCCAGGAAAATCTGAAGAAACTGATCGAAACCAAGCTCGAGGGCGGGGAAGTAGCAGCGGTCGAGAAGCCGAAGAAACTGGCTCCGGTGATCGACTTGATGGCCGCACTCAAGCAGAGCCTAGCGCAGATGGAAGGCAAGAAAAAGCCCGCGGCCACGGCTAAGTCAGACGAGCCTGCCGCTGCGGCGAGCGGCAAATCCCGGCGCGGGCGTTGAGGCCGGCATCGGCTTTCGGGCTTGTTCGCTCTTTGCTTATTGACGTGGTGCATTCATTCCACGTTCACCGTCGTCTGGTATGTTTTGTTCGGTGCCACTTCTATGCTCGGAACGCGGTCCAGACGGGTCTTGAAGAGCGACATATCGGCCCACTCCACATCCCATCCGTCCTCGATCGCCAGAATCTTGTAGCGACCTGGTAGCACATCGTGCAATGTGAATGTGCCATCGCTGTCGCTTTGGTCTCGCCGAAACAGTGGCAGATTCTTTTCCGGACTTTGAGGCACCAAAAGGATCATTACTCCGGCGAATGGTTCATTGTTTCGCCGGGCGATTCCGTTGATTGTCGATAAACCCGCAGACAATTCGATCCTCAACTCGATCGGTTTGGAAGTAGAGACTCGAATGGTTTGCCCTTCGACTTGCGCGCCTGTGGCGGCTAAGGTGCCGATCGTCGAATTCATCCCACTCGCTACGAAAACCGAATAATCTCCTGGCGTGAGAAGATCGGGGGCGAATTCGAACTGTCCCTTGTCGTCAATTGGCGCCTGTAAGGCCTCATTTCTTCGCGGGTTCCAAAGCAGCACAAACGCTTGCGGCGCCAGGTTCAGACCGCCATCCTTTTGCACGATGCCGCTGATGGACGGCGCCGGCGGCGCGGCGTCCGCGTCGAAATCCATGTCGGCAGTGACATTGAGGGCCGTTGAACGCTTCTCGCTGACCGCACCATACGACTCGATATTCAGGACGTACTTGCCCGGAGCCACGCCTGCTATTTCGCGGGTGTTTTCGTCGACCTGCGTCTCTCCCTGCCCCATCAAGTAAATCTGAGTTCCAAACACTCTCGCGGCCAGACTCGAATTTCTCGGTTGCTCCGGAGTGCTGTTGAGATGATTGAGCCGGAGATGCAGGGCGGGAATGGCATTCAGGGTAAAATCTGCGGTGAATTCCTGGCCTTCGTCCAACACACTCGGAGATGCCGATCCGGCGTCGGCGACCCCGGGATAGAAAGTAACGGGAAACACCACATCGAAAGCTGCCTTATCCCCCGCAGACCGATTGCTGTTTGCATCGGCCCGTGCAAATGGGCTAAACCACGGTTGCGCAGAGACCAGCATGTAATACCTGCCGGACTCGATATGCGGCAGACGATAATACCCGCGATCATCCGTGGAAACCTGGGCTCTCTGAAAGACTTGCTTGAATCCTCCGCTCGGGTCACTGCGAAACAAATAGACCATTGCGCCCGGCACGGGTTCCTGGTTTTCATCGACGACCCTGCCTACGATGCGTCCATCTGGACGAAGCCGAAAGACCAGATTCTCGGAGACCAGACCCGGGCCCACAACCACCGCACTCGAGAAAATGCCGTGCTGTTCGTAACTTTGCTGGCTGAAACCATTTCTACGCCCAATCAGCAGATACTTCCCGGGCGCTAAGCCCGCAAACGAGAAGCTTCCATCATCGTTCGTGAGCATTTTTTGCAGAATCGAATCAAGTTGCTCGGCTTTTATGATCGAAACCTCGGCACCAGCCAGCACTTGACCGGTCACGGCATTCACTGTTTTTCCGCCGATGCGGTATTTGCCGGGCAGGTTTTGCGCCGATAACTGACAAGCACCGGCAAGGACTAGGAAAAACAGAATCGTCCGACGAAACATCTCTACCTTCCTGCCGGGGAGAGACTGAGGTTGACGTTCGCTATTCCATGCGGTTGCAAACTGATGTGCTCCGCCTTCGAAAGATAGGGATTCAGCACTTCGGGATTTTCGTATTCCAGTCGATCCATACCGTCAAACGCCAGGAGCAAGTAATCGCCGGGAGCAACGCCATCAATTTCAAATTTTCCCTGGAACGCGCCGCCCACTTTGATCAGGTTTCTCGCGCCGCGCGGCTGTATCAGCAAAACGATTGCGGGCATCATGTCATCGGCAGAGGGCACGGTTCCGCGCACGCTCGCCGCATCGTCCCGGAGTATGACCTCGATAGGTTGCGGCTGCGCTCCCTCCGCCACCGTAAGGTCTTCACTGAGCAAGTCGACGCCACCGCTGCGCAGCGACTTTATGTACCACGTCCCGACCGGACCATTGGCTTGAACCGTATATACACCGGGAGCAACGCCCTGGAATGCATCTGTTCCCGGCGCCCACCAGTAGACCGCCGCCCCAGGAGGTCCCGCCGCTGGCGCCAATTGAAGGTTCACTCCGATTGAGCCCGGCTGCTTAGAAGCGTTTCGCTGCGCGCTTTCCGAACTGCTTTGCGTTTGTAGTTCCACTCGAATCCCAGACGCGAGGTTCAGCGCAACATTCAGATTTGGGTTATCGGAACTGACTACCACGCCGGAAGCTGTCAGCTCTATTCCAGTCGCGGTCGATCCGGCCACGCTAAAGGACCCCGCGGGAAGTTTGATTTGAAATCTGCCGTCTTGCGTCATTGCGCTCTGCGCGAAGTCGTAAGCATCACCCGCTTTTCTGGAGAATACGATCGGTGAATTCAGGTTCTCCTGCGTGCTCACGATGCCCGAGACTTCATAAAGTGGTCCTGCAGCAATAGAAAAGTTCGCTTCGACTTCCCGGCCGCCAGTCACCTCGATTGGGGTTGCCGAGCTAAACTCGGCGACGCCGGGATAGAAGACTTCGGCGTAACTCTGTTCCCGCGGATTCGGAACTCCTCGGCGGCTTAATGTCGTTGCCTGATTTTGTGCGACCTGCAGGTAGTAGGTATCAGCGGGCAGTCCCGTGATCCGAAAGTGGCCGTCGTCGTCTGTTGTCGCCTGAGATGGAAAAGGAACCCATTGCTGTTTTCCACCCATCCTCTGTTTCGCAATTACGTGCAGGGAGAAGCCTTCCAAGGGCTGCTCATCGCTGCCCGTCAACCGTCCGAAAATTGCTCCCGTGGGATCCATCTTCAGCAGCACAGGCGCAACGTTGCGAGTGATCTGTACGGAGATCCTCTCCAGCTGACCGCGAAATGGATCTCCGAAGCCTGGTTTCATGGCGCTGATAAACGCGCGCCCTTCCGCCAAGCCGTCAATCTGGAAACGGCCGGAGTTGTCGCTCAGGGTCGAAGAACCGGTTTGGCCGTTGATTTGTCCTGTGAGGATCGATACGACAGCGCCACGGACCGGCTCCCCGGTCAGAGAGTTGACGACCGCCCCAGTGACGGAGAGCGTATTGTCTGCTGGCTTGGAATTGGCGCTTGAGTCTGAAACTTGGGCGGGCTCTTGCGCTTGCGCATATTGCCGTGTCCCAGCCGCCGTCAGGTGTAGCCCCATCAAACAGACCAAAAAACGCAGCGAACAGATTGTCGCGCTCCTTGCCATTTGGGGCTTCACATCATGCATGCGCGGGCCTCGCGACTGTGATGGTGACAGACTCCGGCAGACCCTACTAGGTTCCCGAGGTCACAGGGATAAGCCGATTTGTTGACAAAAAAGCGCCGGGGGGACCGGCGTCCAACTTGCCCCTCGGTTCCCGCATCCCAGAAGACGTGCTCAACCGAAGCTGGCCCACTGGCACAGATCGTGGCCAGCCGTTAGAATGTTTAATTCCTTTGTAACCAGAACTTTTCCTTTGGGGTGCCGATGAGTCTTCGACGTGTGGGCCGATTGGCGGCCATGGTGCTTCCAACCTTGCTGTGCCT
>Ga0210393_10002576_pt1 | contig 14808 bp, 10 predicted proteins | sample IncBWC27OmetaG_FD_160068 | JGI IMG/M metagenome (GOLD analysis project Ga0210393, IMG submission 160068) | Forest soil microbial communities from Barre Woods Harvard Forest LTER site, Petersham, Massachusetts, United States - Inc-BW-C-27-O ... | reverse complement strand
ATTGCCGGGTTGTGACAACTTGAGCGCCTTGCCCTGTCCGCCCGGCAGCGGCAGTTCGTGATACTTGCCGTGGTATTCGATCTTCTCGCCGGCAAACGCCAGCTTGATGATCTCCACCGTTTCTTTCATGCGGGTGAGCGGCGCCTTGAACGGACGGCCCTGCAGCCCTTCGACCACCTGCGGACCGCTCGCACCGAGCCCGAGGATGAAGCGATCGTTGCTGATTGCGGCCATCGTCAGCGCCGTCATCGCGATCATCGCCGGCACGCGCGCGCTTATCTGGATGATGCCGGTGCCGAGCCGGATCCGGCTGGTGCGCGCCGCGAGATAGGCGAGCGGTGAAATAGCGTCATGCCCCCACGCCTCGGCAGACCAGACCGAATCCACTCCGAGCTTTTCCGCTTCGACGACGTAGTCGACTTGTTCGTCGAAGTCGCGCTTGCGACCCGACGCGGCGCCGCCAATGCCAATGCTGACTTTCATGCCACCCTCTTAAAGCTGACTATTTTTCTACTGCGCGGTGTAGCCGCCGTCTACCACAAGTTCGGAGCCCGTGACGAACGAGGCTTCGTCGCTGGAAAGGAGCACGCGTCAAAAGCGTTCGCTATAAATCTTCGGAAGAGCGACACTGCGAGAAACGCACTTGGCCGCACCTTACCCGTCAGGAGAAAGAACGATGAGCATTATCGATAAGGCGCTCGAAGCAAACCAAAAATATGCGAAAAGTTACGATCCAAAGTGGGGTGGGCGTCCTGCACCCAAAATCGTAGTTGTGACATGTATGGATCCACGAGTCTCAGACCTCCCTGGAATCCTGGGTCTGCCGCAGGCCGATATCGACGTTATCCGAACGGGTGGACCCGCGGTTACAGATGATGTTCTCTCGGAACTCGTTGTTTCCAACCGTATACTCGGGACCACAGAGATACTGCTTCTCAACCACACCGGCTGCGGGTTCACGACATTTACAGATGACGAGCTGAACGCGAAGCTGAGCGCTTCGACGGGAGATTCTTCGCCGGCGCCAATGCGCTTCTTCTCCTATAAGGACCCCGAGCAAAATACGCGGGAGCAGATCAAGAAAGTCAGGTCGCATCCCTGGATTTCCAAAGAGGTCCCTGTGCGCGGCGTCATTTTCGACGTGGCCAGCGGCAAATTACGCGAAGTCAAATAGCACTTGAACACGACCGCGCCGCACGACTTGTTTCAAGCTTTGTTACGTCCAAGGTCACCGCGCTCCTGGCGAAACAGGAGCTAAGAAAAGCGGCATGACCCAAACGCTCGCGGGCAAAAAAGGGCTGGTCGTCGGCATCGCCAACGAGCATTCGATTGCGTGGGGCTGCGCGAAGGCGTTTCAGGCTGCCGGCGCGGAACTGGCCGTCACCTATCTGAATGCGAAGGCGGAACCCTACGTGCGCCCGCTGGCGCAGCAGGTAGGGGCATCGGTCATTCTCCCGCTGGACGTGCGCGACGACGCGCAGATGGAAGCCGTGTTTGATGCCGTCAAAGCCAAGTGGGGGAAGCTCGATTTTCTGCTACATGCTATTGCCTTCGCGCCGAAAGAGGATTTGCAGGGCCGCGTCGCAGACTGTTCGCGGCCGGGGTTTCTGACCGCTATGGATATTTCCTGCTATTCGTTCATCCGCATGGCGCACTTCGCCGAGCCGCTGATGACCGCAGGCGGCTGCCTGCTCACCACTAGTAACTACGGCGGCGAACAAGTCATCGAGCACTACAACATAATGGGGCCGGTGAAATCGGCGCTGGAAGGTGCGGTCAAGTATCTCGCGGTGGAAATGGGCAAGAGCCACATCCGCGTCAATGCCCTCTCGCCGGGGCCGATCCTGACGCGCGCAGCGGGTGGGCTGGCTGAGTTCGACGTTTTGCTGCGCGAGGCGCAGCGCAAGTCACCGCTCCACGAAACGCCGCTCATCGTCGATGATATCGGGGCGGCGGCGGCCTTTCTGGTAAGCGACGGCGCACGCTACATCACGGGCAATATCACTTTTGTCGATTGCGGTACGCATGTAATGGGGTGAAGGCACGATACCTCGCTGATCAGTGCCTGCAAAAGTTGGCGATGTCGCTGGCGGTCGAATAGCTGATATCGGGGCAACAGGTCGGAAAGATTTCGGTGCCGTGGATCGTTCCCATAACCTGCCGGCAGCGCGCGCGCACGCCGTTGTGCATGAGAAGGCGGTAGAAGACGATCCCTTCGTCGCGAAGCGGATCGCACTCATTGACGCTGATCACAGTGGGCGGGAACCCTTTGACGTCTTCGGCGGTGGCGAAGGCCGGCCATGCCAGCGGATTGTGCGCACGAAAGGCTTCGATCCCGTAACCCATTGCGCCTTGATTGTTGTGCAGGTTGAGCAGAATCCCGTTGTTTTCGTTTGAGGAAGGATATTGCGGCTGAGGCCAGGCGCCCGCGATGTAAGGGCACAGAGCATACAGCCCCTTGATCAACCCGAGGTCGCCGTCGCGCTTCAGTTTCAGTCCGGTGGCGAGCGTGAGATTTCCCCCGCCGCTCTCGCCCGCGACGATAATTCGCGTGGGATCGATATTGAGCGCCGCGCTGTTAGCGTGAACCCACTTCAAGCCGGACACACAATCATTGAGACCGGCCGGAAACGGTGCAACTTCGGGAACCGAAGAGGGGGACAACGCATTGCGGAAGTCGACCATGGCGACGGCCACGCCGTTGGCGGCGATAATCTTGCCCCACGCCCGGTAGTTTCCCGAGTAACACGACATCATCGTCATGCCACCGCCGTGAATGTAGTAGACACACGGAACGCGCGCGGCGTTGTCGGGCCGGATGAACCGGATGTTGATCGTGTTGCGATCGGGTGCCGACACGACGCGTTCGATGCGCACGCTCAGCCCGGCAGATGGTGCGACGGTTTCATCGTCAAAGGCGTCGAGCATGGCGGCCAGCGCCGCCGCCTGCTTTTTGCCGGATTCGCTAGTCGCCGCTGCCAGCATGTCCTCGCGGCTCGCCACGTCGCCCGTGGCGCCTAAAAAATCGATGCTGCCGAATACGGCTTTGATACGCGGGTCGATGCGGGGATCTTCGACAAGTTTCGACGCCATAGCATTAACTCCGGTATTTCCCTTTTTTGTGTCTTACTCGGGGCGGTTGCCGGCCAGGATCGATTTGGCAACTTTGACGATGTGCTCTGGTGTAAAGCCCAGCTCACGCATCACGATTTCACCCGGCGCTGAAGCGCCGAAGCGATTCAGCCCGATGATTGCGCCGTCGAGGCCCACGTAGCGCTCCCATCCCAGCTTGGAGCCGGCCTCAACACTGACCCGCGCTTTGACCGCGGGAGGAAGAACCGTGTCCTTGAAGGATTGCGGCTGCGCGTCAAACAAATCCCAGCACGGAATCGAGACCACTCGGCATGCAACTCCCTCGTTCGTCAGTTGGTTGTGCGCCTCGAGCGCGATCGAAACTTCGGAGCCGGTAGCGATGAGGATGAGCTTGGGCGGACCCGCGGAGTCGGCGAGGACGTAAGCTCCTTTTGCCGTTCCCGCTGCGGGTGCCAGCTTACTGCGATCGAAAATCGGCAACTTCTGGCGCGTGAACACGAGCCCCACCGGCCCGCCAGTATGCGCCACCGCGATCTTCCACGCTTCCACAGCCTCGTTGGCGTCGGCCGGGCGCAGCAGCATCATATCGGGAATCGCGCGCAGGCTGGCCAGATGTTCTATCGGCTGATGCGTGGGGCCGTCCTCGCCCAATCCGATGCTGTCGTGGGTCCACACATAGATCACGTGGGCTTTGCTCAAAGCCGCCAATCGGATGCTCGGCCGCATGTAGTCGGAGAACGTAAAGAAGGTCGCGGCGAAAGGCAGGATGCCGCCATGGAGGGCCAGGCCTGTGGCGATTGCGGCCATGCCGTGCTCGCGAATGCCGAAGTGGATGTTCCGGCCGGAGAACCCTAGAGGACCGCCCACCATTCCCTGCGTAGGCGGCGCCCCTTCGGGCGGCGTAAAGTTGGGGCTCTCGAAGTCGCCCTTGCCTTTGAGCGCGGTGCGCGTCGACGGATCGAGATCGCCCGATCCGCCAATCAGGTTGGGTATCGCCTCGGCCAACGCAACGATGGTTTTCTGTCCGGCATCGCGTGTCGCCATCGGACCGTCCGCGGGTGTGAACTTGGGAAGGTTCGCGTCCCATCCCTTTGGCAGTTCACCGGCGAGCGCTTGCCGGAGCTTGTCAGCCAACTGCGGATCGGCGCCGCGCAAACCTTCCACACGTTGATTCCACTGAGCCTCCAGGTCGCGGCCATTTTTCACGGCCTTGCGGAACTGGACCAAGGACTCGTCGGGAATGTAGAAACTCTTGTCCTCCGGCCAGCCCAACGCCTTTTTGGTTAATTTCACCTCTTCGACGCCCAAGGGCTCGCCGTGCGCCTCAAAAGTGTCGTGCTTATGCGGACTGCCGTAGCCGATATGCGTGCGCGCCACGATCAGCGACGGCCGGTCCTCGACCGCCTTGGCCTTGGTTATGGCAGCATCAACCGCGGCAATATCCATCCCGTCGATATGCTCGACATGCCATCCATAGGCCTGGAATCGCGCGCCTACATCTTCGGAGAAAGTAACGTCGGCGCTGGCCGAGAGGGTGATCTGATTGGCGTCGTAGAGCACGATCAATCGCCCGAGACGGAACTGACCCGCTATCGAGGCGGCTTCGGCCGCGACGCCTTCCATCATGTCGCCGTCGCTGGCCATCACATACGTGTGATGATTCACCACTTCGTGGCCGGGCCGATTGAAGGTGGCGGCCAGCCAGCGCTCTGCGATCGCCAGTCCCACCGCGTTCCCAACACCTTGACCGAGAGGACCGGTGGTAACTTCTACCCCGGGCACGACGCCATGCTCGGGATGCCCCGGAGTGCGGCTGTCCCATTGGCGGAAGTGCTTGATGTCGTCCATGGTGAGGTCGTATCCGGTGAGGAAGAGCATGCTGTAGATCAGCATGCTCGCGTGTCCCGCCGACAGGACGAACCGATCGCGATCGGGCCATTTAGGGTTGGTGGGATTGTGCCGGAGATGGCGGGTCCACAAGACGTACGCCATCGGTGCCGCGCCCAGCGGCATCCCCGGATGGCCAGAGTTCGCTTTCTGGACGGCGTCGATCGAGAGCGTCCGGATAGTGTTGATGCACAGATCGTCGATTGGCTGAACCGTCGTACTCATGACTCCTCCGAATCCGCCGGGTCTAAAGGCGTATGAATATTTGCAACGTGAGCAAGAGGATTCTCTCGCCTTACTCGCCTTATGTGTAGGGGAGAGTGAGGATTAACACAAACTTCGTTTGCCGGCCGACGAGTTCAGCGCGCTGCACAATCGTTGATTCAGGCCGGGAGCCTGATCCCTTTGATCTAGAGCCAAGAAGAGCGCTTCATAGTAGAGCCGCTGTATGTCCGCGTCTCTTTCTGTCTCCGCTGTGCGCGACCGCGGTTGTAAAAATCGAGTCGATCGCTGAGCGAAGAGCGTGGCAGGATTCATAGAGCGACAATTCGGCATCCAACGGCCACTCGCCTGGTGGGATCGACTCGAGGCGCTGGTCGCACGCGAACTTGCTCCCAACCGCCGGAAAATCCGCACCGCGTTACGCATCGCCACGATTGTGACAATCGCGATCGGACTGGACGCGAGCTGTCACGTAAACACTCAGTTGGGCGCGGTAATCGTGTGGCTCCTGGCCGGCGCGGGACCGATGATGTCCATCCGCAGGGCCCTCACATGGCAATTCGCGGTTATGGTCGCACTAATCACGGCGGTGATGATGGCGCGCGCGTTCGTGGACTCGCCGTGGTTGATGCTGCCGTTTCTGTTCGCATGGATTTCGTTTTCAACCTACCTTGGAGCGACACGGAAGCTCGGCGCGGGCATTGTCGTTATACAGATAGTCTGCCTCATCACATTCTACGACGTCGTGTATGGACCGCAGGAAATCGGTTGGAACGCAGCAGCGTCGTTCGACGGTAGCGCGATAGCCTTCGGCGTGATTGTTCTGTTCGACAATTGGTTCTGGCCGGACCCGGGAGAGCCCCTCCTGATAGAGTCTCTCGGAGCGAGCATCGCGCGTGCCCGTTCGCAGCTGCTCGGGGCTACGAACTTTTTTCTCGCCGGCGAAAGCGTTCCTCGACCGCCATTGCCAGCACCGACTTCCGACCTGCCCACACATATGGCGCTGCTTGATCAGGCGATGGCTGAGGGCGCGTCCGAGCATCGCCACGCGATCCTGCTGGCTGCGATCACGCGCGCGGCTCGCATCAACCACGAAGTGGAACGCCTGATCACTACGGCGCGCGAGATCCTGCCTCGAGAACTTCGCATGATGGTCACCGGTGAAATTCAAATGGCGGTAAATGCGATCGCCGCCGCGCTTGACGAGATCTCTCACAACCAACCGGCGCGCATTCTTGCAGGCGCGGACGAGCAGGCTCCCGCTACGCGGACGCAACTGCGCCTGGCGCTGGACAATCTAAACGCGCGCGTCATTGAAGTCAGATCAGCATACATCGGCAAATCCAGCTCGGCGGAGATCGAGAATTTCGCGGAATTCATCGATTCGCTGGCGGTGTTGACCAGGCACATCGAGCGTCCGCTGGATGAACCTCCGGCGCCATCGACCACCAATCCGTCGAAGAATGCGGTCCCTCGACTGAGCGGTTCTGCGGATCCCGCGGTGGTGCGCTATTGCTTGAAAGTCGGCTTGTGCGTCGTAGTCGGCTATGTTGTCGGCCTCGTTACCCAGCGTCCGGACCTATTCATTATCCTGGTGACGATAATAACAACGGCGACACCCACCTATGGTGCAACGATGCATAAGATGTACCTCCGGATCGCCGGAGCTATCATCGGAGGGGCGGTTTCTCTTCTCGCTATCATTATAGTTACGCCTAACTTCGAGACGCTCCCGGCCTACATGCTCGCGTCCCTCGCGGTCTTCTATCCGTTTGCATACTCATCGGTTGGCAATGCGCGGACGTCCTTCGCGGGCAAGCAAATGGGGGTCATTTTTTCGTTGGTGTTCGTCGGGTTGAGCCCATCTAACAATATTTACGAACCTCTGTGGCGCATTTGGGGTCTCCTGCTTGGCGATCTTATCGTGGCAATCGTCTTCTTTAGCCTGTGGCCGGAATACGCCGGTGATTCGCTGTTGCCCAGAATGAAAAGAGTCCTTGCCAATATGCTGGCGCTGACGCCAGGCGGCTCAGCTTCGAGCAGCGAGGGTCAAATTCTGAAGACAAACCAGGAAACGATGCGCGTGCTGACCGAGTTCCTCGAGATTGCCGATGATGCGCGGATGGAAGGACGCACCTGCGCCGTCTACCACAATGGGATCGTCGAAGCGGCCGGGACTCTTCGCCGAATTTCGAACCGGCTGGCCTCGCTCGCGACCGCGCGGGTTCTTGTTCAAATGCCGCAACTCGACTCCGTCACGGAGTTTGCGCGCGAGCGGGTCTTCAACACGATTCGTGGGCAGCTTAAGTCGTGGCTGGATTTCTTTAACAGTGCTGAATGGTCCAACGCTTTGGCTGCTCGTGCGATCGCAGAGAAACATTCTGCCAATGAGTTGGCGGAACCGCTCAACGAGTTCAGTTCACAATTGGAGGAGGGAGGATTTGCCCGATTGGCATCGTGGCCGTTCGAGCCGCGCCGCACGATGATGGCGGAACTCCAGTCGATGCGAGGGCTTGTAATCCTTTTCTCCGAGCTGAATGGATATCTGGCAGATGTTCCGAGCCTCCCACGGCGCGCTTAACGCATCGTGTCTTCCAATCAGAGCGGCGTCGAAGCGGAGCCGAACGAGGACTGAATTTCGGCTCCGTCGATAGCGACGGAGATTAAAGTGGCGGGAATGCACCTAGTCGCGATCCATCAGATCGTTCCGCTCTTGAGCCTCACTGGCGTCGTGCTCAACGCTTTGGGCGGACTCTATCTCGCCTACGATCTGTTCGGGGCGAAGCAGGGCCCGCTGCGGATGCTGTCGCGGCTCTTCACGTACAGCGCGATATTCGGACTCGGCTACGCTGCGATGCTTGGCTTGTGGTTTGGCCTTGCGGGTGCGTTCGTCATGGGACCGTTAATGGAATATCAACTTTGGCGGCGCGCGCGCGGAGTCCCGCCCTCGAATTTAGAATGGTTGGCGATGGCAACACTGCGCGGGTTCGCTTTTGGCGCCGCGGGATGGCTGGCCGTCGGCCGCGACTTCGGACTCGCCTTCGGTGTCCTGAGTGCGATCGCGATGCATCTCTCATACGCGTCTGGCTTCGGCATGAACGAGTATCGCATCTATCAGCGTCCCCGGATCGAGCGAACGACAGTGCAAGGGAGTCTCGTGAGAGGCGTATTGATCGGGCTTGCCGGCGTAGTCAGCGGCGCAATTACCGGACGCTCAGAGGCGCTTCTTCATGGTATTCAGATAGGGTTCGTCGTCGGTGTGCTCAACACCACCGTAACCGTTCTGAGCCCGGTGGTCGAATGGTGGGTCGACAACTTGCCCGATCGAGCGCTGGGCGGTTATGGCGCGTTCCTGCTTCTGATCGGTTCCGCAATGCAAACCGTGCAATACGTAATTCCGCTCATCTCGCGCTGAAGATACCTGGCTCGAACCGGCTGACAGTGGCGTCACGCACCAGACCGGCGCCGGGTTGAGGCTTCTGTCTTATGCAAAAAGCTTGTGAAGCCATCGCCGGGCGGCGCGATCGAGTTTTGCATCATGATCAAACTGATTTGCCCCCGGTGGTATTCGCCATGGACTGTCACGTGCATCAGCATTTCTTCGCGTGACATGCGGCCCGGCAAGCCATCGGTAAAGGTAAAGTCGATGCGCTCGGCCAACCGCGCTTCATCCAGAAGTGACACGTAGTTGATGTACCACTGATCGCTGGTCTTGATCGCCGCGGATAATTCTTCCAGCGATGGCGCAAGACCCGGGTTGGGCGAGGTGAATCCATGCTCCGTTCCCGTCAAGTTCGCGGCGAAGATCCGATCGACAGCATAAGTGTGGTTGAGGACCCTGATGGCGATCTCCTTTGCAGCAGAGGCATCGTCGAATTGTCTCATTGCTACCAGAGTCTCTGCGTTGGCTTTTGCCTTGTAGGTGAAGACTCGTTCAAGCGTGATTTGATCCATGTTCTGCTCCTAATCCATCAGGCTGGTTGCGAAGGCTTCCTTGCGGTCACGGTGCGGGCGGGAGGAAACGTCCAAAAACTGAGATCGGAGATTTCCACATCGAGCATGTCCGACTTGCGCAACTCGTCGGCGTAGAGGTCGAGACTGATTATGTCGGAAATCGCCACTTGGCCGCCTTGATTGAGGGTGCGCACGATTTCACGGATAGCTTCTCGGCGCCCCTCGCGGCTGCGGACGTTATGGATGGCGAAGTGGGCGACGGTGGCGTCGAAACTGCGGTCGGCGAAGGGCATCTTGCGCATATCTCCATCGTGAACCGTCACTCGCTGCGCGACTCCCTCCAGCGTCGCATTCCTGAGCGTGCTTTCACGCGAATTGTCGGACTGATCCATCGACCAGATATCGATGCCTACCGCGCGACCTCGCGGCAGCATCTTTGCGGCGGCAATGAGCAGGAGCCCGTGACCGCAACCGACATCGAGAACTGTTTCGTCTCCGCGGAGCTTCAAGCGCTCGAGGAGGCGGTCGCGCGCGCGAAATTTGCCGAAGCGACTGCTGGCGAACATGAGAGCGGCGAGGATCACACAACCAACGCCAAAAATTTGAGCTGCATAAGCCAAGCTGACGTGCCGGCTCGAAGTCCATACGAGAACGAAACCAAAGATCACTCCCGTGAGGCCGAGGACGAACATCGCGTAAATGAGTGGGGGAGCGTCGAGACCATAGTCCGGCGTTTGTTTGCTCATCCTGTTCCTTCCTCCCTGGATAGATCGTCTCGATGCTCGCGCCTATTGCGTTTACGCTACGGCTAGAATATAAGCGATAGCTCACAATTGTAAACTCGCATTCCTAGCGGATGAACATGGCGCGGAAACTGCAAACAAACCCCAGAAAATCAGCCTCTCAGGAGCGATCGCGTTCAACCGTCGATGCGCTGCTCGAAGCGACTGCTCGCGTTTTAGTGAAGGAAGGCTATGACCGGGCGAGCACCAACAGGATTGCCGAGGTGGCTGGCGTCAGTATCGGTTCGTTGTACCAGTACTTCCCGAACAAGGAGGCGCTGGTTGCGGCGGTTATCGATCGCCATACGGAACAAGTTTCGCAGGTGACTCGCAACGCGTTGGTCAAGGCGGCTGCGCTCCCGATCGAGGCCGCGGCGCGCGAATTCGTTTCAGTTGCAATCGACGGTCACCGCGTCAATCCCAAGCTTCATGGCGTCCTTGCGGAACAGATTCCGCGTGTCGGGCGGCTCGAAAATATCGAGGCTAATGTCCGGGAAGGTTATGCACTGGTTCGAGGCTATCTCGAAGCGCATCGCGATGAGATCGATGTTGCTGATCTCGATCTTGCCGCCTTCGTCTGCGTGACCACGGTCGAGGCGCTGACGCATGCGGCGGTGCTGCGCAATCCCGAAGTTCTTGCAGCCGATCGCGTGGATGGGTTTATCGAAGAGGCTAGCCGCCTGATTGTGCGTTACTTGAAAAGCGGCGACGATAGAGCAGCTACAGATTCCCGCTCGAAACACCGATAGGCTGCGTCATTGCATGAAAGTGGCCTTCCACGGCGACGACTGGCGCGGTTCGGTAGGCTCTTAAGGCCGCTCACCATCGCATCACGCGGAACAGCTATGCACTTCGTCGACGAATGCTTCTTAGCAGGGCCTCGTTTTCAAAGTCGTAACACTTCACTCAGATCTGTACTGGATCGGTACGCAAAGAACCGCACGTAATCGAGTAGTGCCCTACTCAGGTGACACTGTGTGTTAGCCTAATCGCTGTCAGCCTAGTGTCGGCATTCCAAAGACTACTGGGACTGAAGAATATTTCCGGGCCGGGTCGCGCCCCCATAAAACGATGCCTGATGCAGCCACATCGGAGTCTGTCCTGGCGAGGCGACTTTTGCTTTTCTCCAGGGCTGCCTCTTCCATCGCGATGGCAGTTGGCTTGACCGTGATGACCTGCTGGTACGCTCACTGGACAACGGTCATCCAGATATCGTCGAGCTTTCCGCCGATGCAGTTCAACACGGCACTTGGCTTTTTTCTATGCGGTGCGGGTTCGGCCTTGTTGATGAGCGGTCGAATCTCACCGTCACGAATCGCACCGTGGCTCGGTGGTGGCGCGGCCCTTCTAGGGCTGTTGACCTTCTTCGAATACGTCTGCGGCAAGAGTTTCGGGATCGATCAGTTCTTTATCAAGTCTGGAATCCTGACTGCGACATTCTCTGCGGGGCGGATGTCACCGCTGACCGCAATCTGCTTTGTCTTCATCGGCGCGGCGCTGGCCATATCCAATGCGGGTCGGTCCACGGCGCGGTGGACCGCTATGGGACTGTTAACCTGTATCGCGGCCACGATCACCTGTGTTGGTATGTTTGGCTACCTTTTCGGTATCGAAATTGCTTCCGGTTGGGGCAATTACACCCGCATGGCGATGCACACCGCACCGACATTTTTTATCCTCAGCGCAGGCTGGCTGGTTTGGACTTGGCAACAGGCGCTTCGCGACGATTTCAGTTTCGTCCGCTGGCTGCCAGTCAGCTCCGCGGTAACCTTAATGGCCATGATCGCCATCACCTCCAGTCTTAGCTTTGGTCAGATAAGAAAGATCGCGGATTTGCGTAAACACAGCTACGATGTCCAGGCGACGGCGCATGCATTGCTCGGCGACGTTTTCGATACCTCGCGCGGACTAGGCGCTTATGCGTTTACTGGTCAATCCACCGCGCTTGAGACCTATCAGGTGGGCGTGACTGGCTCCGCCCAGCATCGCGCTGAACTGCAAGCAAGCGTGAACGACAGCGACGGCCCCGGACAGAAGGAGCTCGTGCATGAGCTTGCTTCCGATCTGGATAAACTTTTGTCCTATTCGCGACAGCTAATCGGCTTGCGCAACACGCAAGGAATTTCAGCGGCCATCCAATTGGAATCGAGTGGTCAAGGGTTTGCCGTGCTTACTCAGACTCTGGTCGATCTGCGCAGATTTACGGACGACGAACATCGTTGGCGCCAGGACGGAGCCGCAGCTACGGAAGCGAATTTCGAGAACACGGCACACCTGCTGGTCTTCGGCAGCGCGCTCGCCGCCGCATTGCTTATTCTGGCCAATCTAATCGCCAGCCACGAAATGAAACTCCGGCGCCTCGCGGAAGCGCAGTTGCAGGACGCCGTGGGACAGCAAAAGGAACTCACCAAGAAGGCCCAGTCAGCCGAACGAGCAAAAAGCGAGTTTCTCGCCGTTATGAGCCATGAAATCCGCACGCCGATGAATGGTGTAATCGGCATGACCAGCCTTCTTTCCGACACCGAGCTGACCGCAACCCAGCGCGAATACGTGGGCGTGATCACGACTAGTGGCGACTCGCTGCTGGCGGTCATCAACGACATTCTCGATTTCTCGAAAATCGAGTCCGGCAGAATGAATCTCGAGAACAGTCCCTTCCGTCTGCGGCAGTGTATCGAAGAGGCGATCGATTTCTTCGCCGCCGCGATTCGGATCAAACGGCTTGAAGTCGTTTATCTGATTGCACGTGAAGTGCCGCCCAATCTCGTTGGTGACGTGATGCGGCTGCGGCAGATCTTCGTGAACCTTATTGGAAATGCGATCAAGTTCACGCCGCAAGGCGAAATTGTAGTCAACGTCGAATGCGAATCGCGCGACGACCGGGGCTGCCATCTGCGCTTCTCGGTCAAGGATACCGGCATCGGGATTTCCGCGGAGGGAATCGAAAGACTCTTTCAATCGTTCCAGCAGGTCGATACTTCCACCACGCGTCGCTATGGCGGCACCGGACTCGGATTGGTTATCAGCAAGCGGCTGGCTGAGTTGATGGGCGGCACGATCTGGGTGGAGAGTGAGCCGGAAGCGGGATCTACATTTCTCTTCACTGCCGTGATGCAAGCTTCCGAGCTTCCCGATCTCGAAGATCAGCAGTTCGACCCGGCTTTGCTCGAGTCTCGTTCTGTCCTCGTCGTCGACGATAACGCCACCAACCGCGGCATCCTCGAGGCTCAGTTGAAAAACTGGGGAATGACTCCGATTTCGGCGGCGACCGGGCAGGAAGCCCTGCAAAGAATAAATCAACAAAGGTTTGCGGTAGCTCTACTCGATTTCCAGATGCCCGAAATGGACGGCGTTACGTTGGCACGCGAAATTCGCAGACAGGTGAACACGCCCCTTATTCTCCTTTCGTCATCGGGTGAGACTTTGTCGGCGGAAGACAGTGCTCTGTTTAAATTCCAGATTCCCAAACCGATCAGGCACGCGGCGCTTTTTAACGCCTTGCTGCGGCTCGCCAACGTGGAACCTGTGCCATTGCAGAAGACTTCAAAGAAGCTGTTCGATGGCGGTTTGGCCGCGAGGCATCCCTTGCGCATTCTGCTCGCGGAGGACAATGCCATAAACCCGAAGGTCGGACTAAAGATGCTTTTGCAACTCGGCTACACTGCCGACCTGGCGGTGAATGGCCTCCGCGTGCTCGAAGCCCTGAACAAGACGCAATACGATCTAATCTTCATGGACATTCAAATGCCCGAAATGGGCGGTATCGAAACGACGGGGATCATCCGTGAAAGATTCGATGCGTACCATCTTTCGATCGTCGCGCTCAGAGCAGACGCCCTCGAGGGTGATCGCGAACGATTTCTCGGCCTTGGCTTCGATGCCTACCTGAGCAAGCCGCTCCAACCAAAGGCACTTCAGGACATACTGGCAATTATCAGACCGGCCGCTTAGATGGTACTTCGCTTCCGCGCTGAATACGCGCTTAGCTCGTTGGTCATGCCTTGAGAATTCGGGGTCTTAGGTCAGCTATGCGGGGGCGCCAGGTTTGAGCTGGCGCCCCCGCGGTTCGGCTATTCGCCTTCGTGTTGTTTGATCGTCTCCTCTATCTGGGTCTTAATGGCCTGCAGGTTGAAGGACGCCGGCGCTTGCATCGGAGGATAGTCGATGGCCGTCTTCGCCAGGGCCATCACTGTCTTCTGCACCATTACGAAGCGCCAGAACTCACGCGCGTAGAAGTCGTTCATGTACCCGCCACCCGTGTCGTTCAGACTCTCACCGCGAATAGACGGCGTCCGCTCGAACGGATCCTGCCGGAGGTTCACGATGGTGGGCATGTCGGTTGAGACCTTCTCCCCGGGCCAGCCCCACGGCTGCTGGATAAATTGGAACTTGAAATCATCGATCCGAATCGCGCCGAGGTGCGGACCGCCGAAGTAGAAGAGTTCGTGGCGCGCAGACGGGCCCTTGCCGGTCAGCAGATCCATCTGGTCATAACCGTCCAGGTGATTCTTGTACTGGCGATCGCCCAGCGTCACCCCTTGCAGGAGTTGCTTGGTGATGTCGGGATTGCCGGCCGCATCGGCGAGCGTGGGGAGCCAGTCGAGTCCCGAGAAGATGCCGTTCTCGACCGAGTCCGGTTTGACGTGTCCCGGCCAGCGGACTATGGCAGGCACGCGGAAGCCTCCTTCGAAGACGGTGCCCTTGGTAGCTCTGAACGGCGTCATGCCGCCGTCCGGCCAGGTGAACACTTCAGCGCCGTTGTCGGTGGTGAAGATGACGATAGTGTTATCGGCCTCGCCGATGTCATCCAGGTGTTTCAGGAGCTCGCCGACGCTGTCATCCATCTGCGCCATTCCAGCTTCTTCCACGT
>Ga0210393_10002575_pt1 | contig 14826 bp, 16 predicted proteins | sample IncBWC27OmetaG_FD_160068 | JGI IMG/M metagenome (GOLD analysis project Ga0210393, IMG submission 160068) | Forest soil microbial communities from Barre Woods Harvard Forest LTER site, Petersham, Massachusetts, United States - Inc-BW-C-27-O ... | reverse complement strand
GTTGTTGCGGTTGTCGCCTATGAAGGAAGGTTGCTGTGGATAATGTCGCTGTTGGGTGGGCGTCTCGGGGCGCGGAGGCTCGGTACCAATGAGGCGTAGACGTTCCATATCCTGTGGCAAACTTCCTGTTTGGTCCGGAGACGGAGAATAGGCAGGAGGTAGTGTCGCTCGTGGAACTTGGCCAGGAACCTTGCTTCCTCGTGCACGATTGATATCTCGCCAGTCGCGCAGAAGCTGGTTGGCCGTCTCCATAGACATGCCACAAAAGTCAGGGACAAGATGTGCGCAGTTTGCGTGGCAAGTGATATCGCATTCGGTGCAACGACGAGCATTCTTGCGTCCAATGGGGAGCATATATCCGCAGTGGCAGCACCAATTAGTCCCAATGTTAGTTATGGGCTCAAAACGATGGGGAATGCGATGATTGATCTTCTCCTCATCTCCATCCTGAAACGCGCGTGAGTCCAAGCTCTGGAGGAGGAAGTCGGATACTGACACCGGAAGTAGACTTTGATATACACTTTGTGACAACCTTCTCGAAACACTTCTTGTGACACGTGTACCGGCAGTCCTCGCATTGGTACCCGGCCGCATTGAGTAGGAACTCGCTACAAAAGGCACAGAGAAGCAGCTGGTAAAACTGCTTTTGAACAAATTTGTGGCCATTCATTTCATGAACCTCATCCTTGCGCTTGCGGACGGCACCTTGTCGACCAAGTCCCCCAGGAGCATCGAGAGGGCGCTTTCGGACATTCTCCTTGACTAATGGGTCCGAGAGAAATTAGAATTAATCTGGCATCAGACAAAAGAGCGTACCGAAATTCAATTTCAAAGCGATAGCGCCAACAGGCTCCAGGGCAAACCAGGCCTCGATCCCGTCCGACTGGCTACCATATCCGCCGCCGGGAGCACCAGATGGAGTCAAAGGACCGCCAGAGTTGAACGGTGGCTGATAATCGCCCGAATTGGATGGGTGGTGCCCTGTTTGAGGCGTACCTGGCATCTTGTTCATGTCACCGGCAGTAACCCATCCACCATGGCCGGTCTCCTGATTGACCCTCTGACGGCGGAGTGCGTCCACGAGGTCCTGGATCGTAAGCCAGAGAAGTGCAATGGGTACTGGATGCGGTTCGCTGGCTTGTTTGTCGTACACGGCAAGCTCGACTTCGTTTGCTTTGTCGACAGTGATCTCGAATTCTTCATTCCACCGATCGGTGCGGGAGGGATGAGTGTGAGCTCTCTGTGTGCCCTCAACTTTGAGAGATACGTATGTATCCACGACCTGCTTCGACGCGGAACGCGACCGTCCCGAAGTAATAATGGGCGCATGTTCAAGTTCACGGGCTCCCTTGATAGTTACTTGGAGTTTCCCGGACAAATTCTTGGCGCGCAAGCCACTCTTGGCATCGCCGTCGGCTGCAGGATCGACTGCACGTAGTATTAGACAAGTATGTATTATAATGGTGGAATGTGCTCACCAGTCTCCTCCTCTTCGTCGGCGGCATCAAGAACGTGCAAAGTCTTGTAGCGTTTAAGGGCTGTTTGTAGGAGTTGGATCTTCTTCTCGCTCTCCACGCGTTTTCCTTCGGCATCGGCACGGGATTTCTTGTCTCCATCAGCTTGATAGAGCTTTACCATTTTCTCGATACCCCTTTTGTATTGCATCTCTACTTGAAGCTTGAATTCGAGTTGATGGAGCATACGAGCAATTTTCAAGGGAGAATGGGGGGCATCTGCCCTGATGAGATCCAACTTTGTAAGGTTTTTGGCCTTGGCAGAGGGTCCACCATCGTGGAAAGAATTACGATTTTCAGGAGAGTCACTGTAGTGGGAAGCGCGATCTCTAGTACCCGGCTGAAATGGACGTAAAACTGGCGACGAATTGGGCTGTGGGATGGCTTCAGATCTTGAAGGATCGGATAGTTGCATCTTGCGAGCCTGAAGCTCACGGAGGGTATCTTGGAAATAGGAGAGAGAGCGCTCTGCCTCTTTGATCTTGGCATCGTTTCGACGGAGGACATCTTGATTCGTTGTTGCCTGACGGAGGAGCTGTGATGCTTCCAATACCTTTCTCTCCGTCTGGATACGCTTGTAAATATCCTGGATTTTCGTATCCAAATCTTGGGTCTGGATAAACGCAAAGAGATTTATTAGCGAAGGATATCAATAAACGATGTCTAAGTGGGTGCATACAGCCATATCGAAAGAAGGTGCGCCGCAGCAAGGCGGGCTCGTGGTGATGGAAGAATAGTTGGGGGGGTAATCAGGCGGCGGTCCCTCCTGAGCTGATCGTTAAAGGGTTGACTGAACTGCCCACCCACACAGCTTATTAGATAAGCGCGCGCTCTCCCGCTGTTGCGCCATCCGTATCGTCATTCATCATCATCATGCACAGCAGAATTTCTGTCAATGAGCGGGACTTCCAGATCTCCGTTCTCTCGACGCATACACTCGAAAACGACAGTGACAAAACAGAGCTCATTCTTCCTTGTCCCCTCGACTCTCAACTTATACGCAGCATCCACTTTTCCTTCTCTGGTACTGTCGATCATTCAACCTCAGTGTCCCCACACGACATGCTCTCCTCATCCATAGTTCAATCCTTTCATCACCATCTCTCACTCGCACGTTCATATTTAGTGCATGATTCTTATTTCCCCCTGATTTTATTTCCCCAAAGAATGCAGAGCATCTCGGTATCATTGATATCTCCGAGGTCATTCTTGATGATCACTCTTCGAGCCCTTCGAGCGTCCCCAAAGGTTTAAAGACGCTCGTCCCACTGCTCGAGCAAGGATCTCACTTCTCTTTAGTATTTGTGACCCCCGCACGCTGTGCCACCCTTCATGCTTCCTTAGGTGCTCACGTCTTATCAATTCACCTCGCATACAATTGGAAGCCATTCTCACACTTGCCTTCCGGTATATTCGTCCGTTCTTCGTGCGAATGTGTGACCCACGGCTAGCTTCGACAAGGTCTCTCCATCTTTTCTTCTCAAACCCTTCTTCCACTTCAACCGGCGTTGAATAAACTTATGCGGAAGTTATTTTCTGTCCATATCGTTGGGTCTGTTTTCAATCCCTTACCAGCATTTGACGCGTACTTGATCCGTGGCTTTCAGCCGCTATCCTTGGCTGTTCGGCCCGCTGCGAACGGTATGTTTCATCTATGATCGGATACGTTCTTCTTTGTCAGGAATTCTCTGCGTAGAAATTTCGCCTAGAACACCAGTGGTTTCCTTCGCTTGTTCGATCGTTGCTAGCTATAACGGACCGATCTGGAAACCTAATATTTCACAACAAAGTTCAAACACTTGTGAAAGCTGAGGCTCTTGCTCCACCTGTCTCTATAGAAACTGAAAACTGCCCTCAGAAAATCATAAACCGTGTTTCGGTTTGCAAACATGTATTAGGCGCCACATACGATTGTCTCTCTTCACGGAGTTGCCTATCAGATTCGACGACCGCCGACACCAGTGACACACTTATCTTAGCATTGGAACTTGTACTGAAGATTGCAACTCGCCCTCCTCCTTTTAAGGTATGTTTTAGCCAGGCACAACCGCCAGCGGGTGTCACGTCATGATAGGGTGCCTGCTTTCATATGGCTTCGATGCGGTCTTCTTCAGATGATGAGACTTCAAATCTTTCTGCGCCCCATCACCCTTCTCGTGACGTTTCTGGCGATACCCTCTACTGGGACGACCTTTTGCCAACTGGTCCTTGCTTGTCTGGCGACCCCTGGGTCCATCGGTTTGATGATAACATCTGGTCTGGCGATTTAGAAGAGATCGCTGTTGCCAACGGCGAACCCGATCCAGACAGTCAATCACCCCCTCCCGAGGGCGCGGAGCTTATTTCGAATATTTCGCCTCCCAGTCCGTCGAAGTGGAACTCTAGTGTCGACGAGGACGAATTTACGTCGTGTGACGTGTCACCACTTCTGGTGAGTGAACTTTTCCTTCGCCGTTCATGAATAATCATTCCCCTCCGAAGTCAGGGCTAAGGTGCCCAGCGCCCCATGAAAATTTCATTGCCCTTGATCATGATCTGGATGGACCGACCGATCTTCGTGTCTTTGACGATGCAGATGAGGATGCTGTTATGTTGCTCGCCTTGGAATGATGATGGCTCCCTCCGATTGTCTCATGTGCTGTTCGGTCACCAGACCATTAGTCTAGATTTCTGTTTTGTTGTTGTTGTCACGCGGATGGGCTCCATTTGGAATTATAAAATTATTTCTTTATTTTTTGTTTTGTGCCGAGAGCTCGGAAGCAGCCGGGAATGATTCAAACTCCAAGGAATGGGGCGGGGTGGCAACATCGTCTTCGTCTTCTTTCATTCTCAACCACCCGGTCATCAGAGCTCGCAACAACTCCTCTTGCTTTAAATATCACAGCGGTAGAGCACTATTCGCTCTTCCCCACTCATCTGGCCTCAATCCGCGTGCTTTTCCAATCATGATTCCGGCAAAGCTCAAGAAGGTTGATATCAGCGTATGTGATCCACCTTCCATCGTGAATCTCCATGTCTTTGCATTCCTCTATATTCCACCACATCATTCTTTCCTTCGGCTCCTTAGAATCTTGCTGATTACGCTGATCTTCCATCTTACAGAAGTTGACTGAGGAGGAGCAGAAGCTCTTCCGTCTGTACGGCAAACTCCCGTCTCACAAGAATGTCCTCACTAGGGTGCAAAAAGTGCGGCGTGAATATCTCCCTTACCCTTCTGTTTCTCAGAGCATCGTGTTTTGCGTTACAGGATCGGAAGTACTTCGATTCTGGTGATTATGCTCTGTCCAAAGCTGGCGTCGGTCCACAGAACGCAGTGGGTACAACGATTCCCAATCCAGAGAAGTGTGTTCCCATGTTTTTTCCTCGTCGATCTGGTTTGATGTCGAGTCGCAGCATCCCACATGCTTCCCCCCATGGTACACACCAGCTATTATCTACCTCCCCAGCGAACTCGGCTTCCAGCCCGGTTCGTGAGAGTGTGCTCGCACAGAGCGAAACGACGCCACCCGATGACTCCGAGCAGCCGTTTCCTCCAGCCGAGTCGGTTGCTCCAGCCCCTGTCACTACTTCCGCGCAGAAGTGAGCACGTGAGCTAGTATCCCACGTACGGGTTTGTTGGCACCCACTCCCGTTGATGTTGTACTATTTCTCCTGCGCTTCTTGCTACGATAATCTGTCTCATGTCTCGACATCTGCAACTCATTGGTGACACCACACCTCATATGTTCCGCATCGTCCTTCCAGTCGCTAATGATGAGCGCAAGGGCTGACACGCCCCCCTTGCGTTCGCTCATCGACATCATTCCTGCGGCTTATGTGCCGTTGTACCATTCTATCCGCTCGCCTCTGGTATGCGTATCAATTTGCGCCCGGATTGTATCTATTGTCTACCCGTCGTTTAACATGCACAGTAAAACCGCCGACAAGTTTCTATTCCAGACACTGGTGTGGGATAATAAGGCCTATTATGTCCATTCTCTGGATAAGTTCATAGGTATTCGCTCTGTCAGCGGAGCGTTGAATTGAAACTATTTGTGATTTGCAAGCTTCTCTAGTCCATATTTTTGCAACATTCCTGGTGTTCCTTGCCATCATGGCAATTTCTACCTATAGTGTGAGAGTGCCGAGCGCCGCGGCATACTTTGCTTTGTGTTTGTTTATCACCATCCCACACGGTGCGTCCTCTTCCTCTACTATTCTACACACCAACTTGTCATGGTGCCCTTCGCGCCGTGGGACGCGACGTACTAGTAGCTCAGTTTCCGAGATGCTTATGAACATCCCTTTACACGTGCTATTGAAGATGTTACCTACCTCCATGGGTAGCTAGAGGGAGAGGACATGCCTCGTAAAGTTAAACGATTTTTCTTCTGGATTGCGCGATGGAACGATGTGGGAATAGGTAATAGGACTCGTTCTTTTGGTGCTCACCCGTGGTTGATGATAGATTAACACACGTCCGCTAGACTTCACCCTCATGACTAGATTATTCACAACTGTTGAGGCTGTTCTCTACGCCTGTGCCAGTCTCTGCTCAGAGCTATTGGGGGCACGGATCAGCCAAATTCTCCTACAGACCTGGGTCCCACTCAGTAAGAGTCAAACCGGCCAGTTTAACACCCACCACTCATGTCCTGTCTAAACATAGTTTGTCACTATGCAGACTCCCGCATGTCGTTGGTATCAAGTGCACGTTGAATTCGAGGGTTGTGGGAAGTTTCTGGTGAACATGCATCGGTAGATGCTGGCGACTTCGCTTCCCACTTTTGGTCCAGGCAATGGACTTACCTTGGGGAATTTTTCTTTAAAATACCGTACAGTGTACGTGTCAGAGAAGCAAGTGCCCACCCCGCACAACCTTCGTTTGATATGCCGAACCCTCTCTTCATATCATAAATCCGACCACACGCTTGCCTTGCGCAAACGACCGAGCCGCAGCCGCCTCCAGGCTGATCATCCCCCTAGCCTTCGCCAAACGTGGATAGTGGGTCGAAGGCGGAAGCCAGATTCAGAATGCTTTGGCGGAGCGGAACACTCCTGTTTTGTCGCTTGCATGGAGCAGCATCAACCACCAAGACTTCCCATCGAGTTCGCAACGGTCCACGGACTTCGCTGTTTCAGTGTGCGAGTGCCTTTTCGAGCCTCGGGCCCACCAACCCGTTCTCGACTGGTATCGTATCTATAAGGTCCCCAAGCCTACCTCTTTAATTATCTGTGACCAGGCTGAATGGTTGCTCCATGTTTCTACTGAAGGGCCAGCCTTGTCCCCGGGTTTTTCAAACAGGAAGAAAAATGAAGAACTCGATTGCTAATGTCTTTGTCCAGGGCGTACATAGCGCATATCTCCCTGTGGTAGGGACACATGGAACACTCAGGGTGAGGCAAGCCAGGCGAGGTCGCCAACAACAGCTTCTCCGAGACCTTAATTGGGATCAGGGGTGCATTGCAGGGTCGAGGTGAGCCACGATTCAGATCCGAGTCACGGTATCTGACGACGACACATCTACAAGTTGTACACCAGTGAAGGGCCTGTGTAAGAGCTACGATCAAAACTTCACCCAGCACCCCGAAACACTGGTCTTGTCGAGGTGGGAGTACCACATTTGGGTTTTCGAGAGCCAGGGCTGCTGGGCCTGTCACGGGTGGGGCGCCACAAGTACCCTGGATAGGGTCCACTGCAACTCCAGGCTAGGCTGAGAAAGCTAATCATTGCTATTTTGATCGTATCACCGCCGCATCACTTGCCTTATCCATGCGACCCACGTTCAAGGAATTCGCAACCTGTCGGTGCTTGGCAGGGAACGTTTGCCGTTCATATACAGTAATTTTGACCGTCGAAGGGCCATCATCTCAGCACCACCATCGTGGTAATTTGGTTCCTACGTGAATCGTGAATAAGCGATTTATTATACTTGATCGAACGGGTACCGGTCGTCCGAGTCCATAGCACGATGTGCTCCGGAGCTAACCTAGTTCCTGTCGTTTTCTTGCGTTTACCCTACTGGGCATGGGGCTGAGAAACGTCATGCGAATAGCTCAAATAAGGAATCCATGATGGAGAAAAATAAAGTTATCTTGGTAAGACTCCACTGAACCCTGACGTTTTCTTTCCGATGGAGATTGTACGGAAATAACTTCTGTCAAGCATCATTTGTGTAGGCGTTTCATTGTGGTTGTGGTATAGTACAGACGCCAGTGGTTCCAAGCCTGTGTGCTCGGCCCACGTGTATATCAAATCCACTCTATACGCTCGGCCGCACAGGACCCGATGCATACTGATGTATCGATGTACTAAACCCTGATAGAAAAAGGGGTACGAGAGATTTTTCGAACCCCCTAAGTTAAGGGTTGTGTGGAATCGATGTGCAAGCCCAGACACAGCCTTCGATCCGAGTGCCGACCGCGGTGACACGATAGAGGCGGTATCAAGATGGTGCGGACACAACCGCATCCATGAGACGACATTTTGGTATTGGACATCAACGCAGGTGAGGCCATCATGAAGCTGCTAAACCTTCAAGCCGCACGCAGGGGTTCCTAAGTGATCATGATGGCCAAGCCCGTCTACCTTCAGTTAGAACGAGCCATGGATGCATGATGCATGAAGGCGTTTATATTATTTGCTCTTGTTGTTGTCGCGCGCGCGCGCGCCACTTGCCAAATTTTGCCACGCGCGAGGTTGCACAGAGACTCGGAGTACGCGCGTTGAATCTGGTCGCTGCAGGAAGACACAAGGTCGTTTTCCTCGTGCTTGCCATGAAGTTCGTCAACCGCGTCCTATTATTGTTAATATGCTGACAATGTGTTCCAGCTGACTTATGTTCATTTGTCGCTTCCGACTCGTACCAAGATTCTCGCCCTTTCCATCACCTTCACTTCCTAGCTATGCGATCATCACCCAGAGATTTTCGTCTAGGGCGAATACTCCTTCACGGCGATGCTTGGCAGTCCATATACCAGCTCACACACCCTCCTCTTCATCACCACACGTGTTCGAGCGCGACGTATCGCCAACGAACAACACCCAGACCTCAGAAGACTATCTGTCTAGACGGCTCTCCCAACGTGAAAATGAGCAACGTCCCGCTTCCTGTCAGGACGAGGCGAAGAAAAGGGATGATATGGGCCATCCGCCGACCTTTTCCGCGTTGTACGCATTCCTCAGAGCGCCAGTATTCTCGCGACTCTCCACGCAGCTTTCGAGCGAGCAAATCCGCAGAATCGCGCTCCGCGCGGAAAAGGAAGGACACGCGTGTGTACTGGATAATCTCTCAAGAAACATTCTGGATTCACCGGAGGCCGTGCGCACCGAGCTCGCGACAACCTTGCTCTCCATACCTCGTTTGTGCCTGAACCCATCTCTCACAGCATCTCTCTTGGTTTGCATTTCTCCCAACCACACCTCATCCCTTTCCCTACACACGTTATTACACATCACTTGCATTCTCCTCCGTCACCCCTCACCATCTAATGTAGAGACGCTCTTGACGCGCCTCGCCGAGGACATCGCACATCGCCTCAAGCCCCTTTGGAAGAAAAACCATGGTCCCCCGTTAAGCGATGGGCATACTATTGACATATGGCCCCTCTTCCAACTTGTCATACGCTTGTCTGAACATCGTTTGAGGGAGCCAGCGATGAGCTTTTTGCGGTCCTTGGTAGAGAAGGCCTATATCCCACCAGAAGCCATTCAACGCGTCGATCAGTCCTCAAGAGATTTCCATTTGATCATCCTACTCACCCTTGTCCGTTCGTGCATCTTTTGGAAATGGAATTGCAGAGCACTGCTCCTTTTGAGGGATTACCTCGGCAGAAAGCCTCCAGTGGGTCCCGTGATCAACAGGTTGTCCCAAGACGTTTTGTATTCTCTCATCGAGTTTCCTACGGTCGAGGATTTAAATCTCGGCGTTTCCTTCGTCAAGGACATGTTGTCGGGTTCCGAGCTAGTCTCCGTTTCCCCCGACATCGTTCGCCAGATTTATAACCGTGCCCAGCGCCTCGGCCAGCCTCAGATAGCCACTCGCCTTTATATGCTCACACAAAGCGGACCCGTTCGGTCTTTGCACGAATACCCCCTCCCAAGTGGCCCCGCTCTGACGTGGCTTCTCCGCTACCTATCCAACCAAGCTGGCTATTTGCATCTTGCGCGACGCCTGGTCCAGCAAGTTGCAGATAACTGCGAGCCCATTCCCCTAGCAAATCGCGCGGAATTTATCACTATCGCAGCTAAAAGCGGCCTCGCAAGCCCCGCCAGGACGCTCTGGGAACGGTACTCCTCGGGAAATGGTGGACGGACGGTTGCGGGAAATAGTGCTATGGTAGTGCGGATGTGCAGCCTATTCGCTAGTCTGCGACCAGGGAAGGCAGCCAACATCTCTGAAAACCCCGAGTTAGCGGACAAGACGACAGCTTCTAGCAACTCCCATGGCGACACGAACAACCTCCGCACATCGCACCTGCAGGAGGAAAAGGATTTCAGAAACTTTGCCCACCTGGTCTTGACCAAGTACCGCGAGACAAAGAAGCCGCTCCTCCGAGCATCCAGAGAAGATATAAATGCGCTGGCCCGTGCATATATTATCCTTGGTCGTGTCACAGAAGCCCTCCGGGTTCTACGGGTTGTAACAGTCCGATTTGAGCATCCCGACCTCCATGACATTAACGTCGTCCTATCTGCAATGGCACATGTTGATCCTCTTAGAGCTCTGAAGATGGTCCGACGCATGGTCGCAGTTGGCCCCAAACCGGATGGCATCTCGTTTGGTACCGTCATTCATCAGGCAGCAAGACAGGGCCGCTTTGACGTCATGGCTAGCCTGCTCCGATTAGCCCAGGACTCCGGACAACAGCTCACAACTAAGACCATGGTCGCAGTCATCAGGGCGAGTGTGGCCCTCAGTGGCGCGGACAAGGATGCTATCCGAGACAATTTGATTCGTGCATTAGAGATCATCATGGCCAACAAATCCTCGAACCACCTCGCGACTGTGGACATGGGCAGGTTTTGCGCCGATGAGGCTCTCAGAGCGGATGACCCTTCTCTCGCTTTTGAATTTTGGGAACGGTTGTTACGACGCCGAGCGGAGTGGGATGACGGCTCGCACGTGTCTCTGAGACGTCGTATTGCAAGCAGCATCCGTTCGCACTGCAAGAGGGGAGATATCCGCGCAGGGGACGGGCATAGAATGGCATTCGCACTACGGGGCTCGGGACTAGGAAGGGAAGGTCGTCGTGGATGAGTTGATCCGCCAACGAGGACCGATCTGGCGGATTGGATTTGGGGCGTGGAGTCACCTTTGGACATTGATACATAATTAGGGCATTTCCCGGGGGGGATAGATGATTAGAGTTGTCAAGTGAATTACATTTAATTTAGCGGTGGCATGCGGTGGCACGGGGACAGCTGGCAGGTGGTGACGAAGGAAGATTCCATCTTCCATCCTAACTTAATCTCTCTCATGTACACATGATGAACAAATTCGGCATGACAGGGGATGGCACCACGGACACCAATGTGCGGACTGGCAGTGAGGGCGATGGGATGGACGAATATGAGGCGAAGGGGCCGATCCATCGGCTCGACCTCGAACCTGGATGGGGAGAACATCCGGGTATCGGCCCTCTCGGCCTTCGAGGGATCGGAACTAGTCGTGACGCGGACGCCCAGCGGGGCAGGGTCATCTCATCGTCTGGACGCGCCAACCACGCGTGTCGTCGTGTCGCAGAAGTTCTCAATGACAAGCGCCCTGATTTGGTCCTGATATTGGATCTTTGGGAAGATCCACGACGAGTGCCCAAACCGTGCACCAATGCAACACGGGGCCAACCATGATTAGACTGAGATTGCTCAAAATCTTGGCCCCAGTTCCAGTCGACCCGTCTGCAACTCGCCACTGGCAACCCCTTCCCTCGACCTTTTCTTTCCTTCTTGCTGTCTCGATGCCCGCCGCACGTCCAAAGAAAGGAAGTGAATCAGGTTCTGACGATGCGACCACCAGAGATGGCCACTCTGAAAGCAGCAAGATAAAGAGAAAGTGAGCCCTTTGTTGTTGGCCGAGCTTTCTCCGTCTCGCCCGCCTTTCAACCCTGAGCTGCCTTGCCAGCCTGTGCTCCCCTCCCCTCCCTTCCTCTCCCTCCTTCCCCTCCTCTCCTTCCCATACCCTCTAGTCGTCGTCCTCCATCCCTCTTGTTGCCGATTTTCTTCCGTCATGTTGTTTGCAATTTGTCTTTCCCTTATCTCGCGCGTCATGGCTGACCACACGCTTGTCTTATCTGGTTTAGGCGCCAGTCTCAGAGTAAGCCACCGTCCCGTTTCGCTTCCGCGCGCGCTCCAATTAACCGCGTTCTCCCTCCTCTCACAGGTTGTGACGCCTGCCGCGCTCGCAAGGTGAGGTGCGCCAGGGATAACCCGGACGATTCCCAGCTATCCTGCAAACACTGCATCACCCTCGGCATCCCCTGCACTTACGATTACCAGCCCAAGAAACGCGGGCCGCCCAATTTGTACGGCATCACAGCTCCTTCCTTGACGTGCTCTTCTTTTGATCCCAGACCCTGCGCTGGCCACCACTATAGGTACCTGCGCCGACTCCAGGAAGCTGCCGCAGCCGCAGCCGCCCAGCAACAACTGGAGTGCCAAATTGGAGAAGCCACTTCTCCCCTCTCCGCCCGATCGAGCTTGACAAGTCCACGACAATCGACTTCCGTGCCTATCTCCAACATGAGCCAGACGGCCTCCACGTTTCTCGATCAGTCATTGAACAACGTTGGACCCTCCCTGTCATCTGCTTCCCTGCAGTCGTCGCGCTTCCCGATCACGACTGATGCGTATCAAACGCATTATCAACAGATGACTTCTTTCGGTGGCTCTTCTGTCGACATGCAACGTTCCCCGAAGACGGATGACACCCAGTCCTTTATGTCATCTTCCGAGCAGTTTAGCACATACCCATTGTACAACTGGACATTCCGACAGCACCAACCAGCGCCCGCGCCGAGCACGCTCCCACCGCTTGCTTACTATTATCGTGCCCACAGCCTCGAGGATGTCGCACCCAGGGATACCATCATGCTGATCATTGCTCTATTCTTTGACTTTGTCTACCCCCTTTCCCCTTGCGTCCACAAGCCATCCTACATGGCAGATCTTCATGCTCGCAGGGAAGAACGTGACCCGCTCTTCTTCGCGTTGGTCATGTCCACCGTAGCCTCTACCCTGGTTCAGTTACCGCGATCTTACCTCCCCATGGGACGACTCGCAGTACGTAAACTGGCGCAAACCTGCCACGAAGCCAGTCGTCACATTTCGGTCGCCTCTTACGACCCACCGACGTCGATGCATGTCGTAATTCGTTACTTGTGAGCGCCGTCCTCTCTCTCGTCCTACACGTGGCCAAATCCTTTCGTCTCTAGCGATTGTATTTATCACTTCTGCGAAGGCCATGATGCCACTCAACACGCTGCATTTGGCGAGGCAGCGCAAATCGCCGTCACGCTCCGCATGCACGAAGAAGCCTCTTACGAAGGTCTGGACCTCATCGAATGCGAAGTAAGACGCAGAACCATCTGGCTCTTGTTCGGAGGTATGGCGCAAAACCCCCGCATCCCCTCTTTTCACCATTTTCAATGTCATTCGCAGCGGATAAATCAACGTCTATTCTCCTGGGGAGACCTGTCTGCCTTAGAGACGAAGATTGCACTGTGAACTTCCCCAAGGAGCTCGACGATGAATAGTAAGCATTTTGTGCCTGATAGACCTCACTCCTGAGCCCTTTCTGCCGTTCTCGCATCATCTAGCATTACGCCAAGTGCATATTTGCCTCAGCCCCACGGGAAGCCCTCTTTGGTCTCAGGACTCAACTGTATCACGCGGATATTTGCGCTCCTCGGTGAAATTCTTGTTCGTATACGCATGGATAGACGGTCGCCCCCGCAAGGCCAGTACGCTACAGCCAGGCTGGAAGAGATCCAGTCCCTTCATTCTCGGATTATGTCTGCGCTTGTACACGCCCCTGAACCGCTTAAGTTGAAGCAGGCTTCCCAACCGACTATTCCGTCGGACTATGGGGGCGCTGGATTTCGACAGGCAACATTTGCTGAGGTCAAAGACTTCTTTGATAATCCTAATGCGTCCAGGGCCAATGCCCTCAATCCTTTCCTTGTGATGCAGGCTAACGTATACGTGACTCAGGCGAGTAGAGCATCAAACTATCATTGTCATAACTTTCACGTCGATTCCCCCAGCAACTCGTCCGCTTTGTGATCGAACAATACCGGGACGAACTTGAAACTCAGATTCGGGGGACAACGGACGAGCAACGCATCGCAGATGACAGGGAGGCGGTAGCGAGCGATCTGCTTAATATTTTACACAAGTCTGTATCGATGGTACCTTTTGCTTTGAGGGTACCGACACTGATCGTCTTCTAGTATACCTATACAATCCATTGCTACCAATGGACCGTCTCTGGTAAGCCGAGTAGCTGCTTGTACGAGGCCGAGGTCATGATCTCTGACTCAGTGTCAGGTTCACAAAGTTCGATTTGTCGCATCGACTCTCCTTGATGCGGTGAGAAAACCGGAAACGGCACCTGCCACTGCCGCGCGAGCGCACGCGTATCTATGTCTGTTTGCGTTCAATAACTCCCCAGCAGTCGGATTCTTATGAGATATTTGGTTGCCAGGGGATTTTCTTTCCATCTTGTCTGAAATTGAGCGCAACTATTTGTGGGTATCGATTTTTGTGTGCAACCGCTTGCTCTCACCTCAGTTGACGATTCATATTCCCTCAGGTTAGATGACGATAGGGACACAACCTGTAACGGAGATGGTATGACAACATTGCTGAGCAACAACTGAATCTAGTAACTAGATGACTTTCCCGGACCAAAATGTACCCTTAATGTGTGTTAGTCCAGAGCTGGGCCCTTGTGCTTCACCGTAGTCCTTATAATACTCCTGGCTGAGTGATCGTTATAATAATGCTGTTTTCACCTTCTTTTTATTGCTTTGCATGTATCTCTCTCTTTGCAATGTTATCGATATTACTCCGCCGGTGTGAGCGATTAAAAGCGTGTTTAGTACAGTCCTGAACTTGAACCTAGCCTGAGACCCGACGCGCCGACGCGCGCCAAACTCCAGACTGAAAGTTGGCGCCAACTGCAAGCCGTCGAGTTGCCGAGCCCCCCCCCGCTCAGGCTGGTGGAAGTGACGCCTTTTCTTCTCTCACCCCGGACTACCTCGCCCAAGTAATACGTTGTCCGCCAACTGGATACGTGCTATCTGCCACGTCATGTCGCAGGACGAGCCAGCT
>Ga0210393_10002573_pt1 | contig 14831 bp, 15 predicted proteins | sample IncBWC27OmetaG_FD_160068 | JGI IMG/M metagenome (GOLD analysis project Ga0210393, IMG submission 160068) | Forest soil microbial communities from Barre Woods Harvard Forest LTER site, Petersham, Massachusetts, United States - Inc-BW-C-27-O ... | reverse complement strand
AAACTGATCGTCGATCCGCCCGTGATAAATAAGGCGGCGGCTGCTGTCGAAAACAGCGACTTCCGGAGTGACCTGCACCTGGCCCTGCTTGACGAGCGCATGCTGGGGATCGCGCAGCGCGGGGAGGCTATAGCCGAAGTCGCGCTCGTGTTTGCGAATCCGCGCGGCGCTAGTGGACTTGTCCGGATAGACGAGCCAAAAAGACGCTTTTTCCGCGTAGCGTGCGCCGAGTCGGCGAATCAGGGGCGCGTAGCGATTGGAGACCGGGCAATCCGCGCGCACGAAGACGAGGACGACAATCTTTCCGGGAGCGGCGTGCAAGGGATCGGCGGGAACGCCGTTGAGATCGAGCGCGCCTTGCTGCGCTAGGGACGGTGAGGAATACAGTTCGAGGAGGAGCGCCGCCGCAAGGGCGAAATAAAATAGGCGCGAAGTTGGGGACATGTGCCGGAAACGAAGCATGGGAGTCCGCGCTCGTCTGGACGGGGAAAATGGTACAGCGGGCCGTTGGGAGTTGTCCATGCGTCGCGCAGTCTGTTTAACGGTGTCCACACCGCGAAGTTCACGGAGTGCAGACGGGAACGAACACGAAAAATCTTTAGGTACACGGGCTCGGAAAGAGAAACGAATCGTCAGAAGCCCCAGTCGCGAACCCGGCGCCCGGCCTGTGTTGTCACATTTGTTTGAAAGCCACCAATGTCAGGAGTAGGCTCTGGTAATGCTAATCGGGCAAAAACTCAGAGTGCTCCGAGAAGAGCAGGGTCTCACCCAAGCAGATATCGGAAAAGAGACCGGCCTATTCACGTCCTATATGTCCCGCGTTGAAACCGGCTATATCGTGCCGACGATCGAGACCCTGGAAAAATGGGCCCGGGCGCTGAAGATGCCGTTGTACCAGCTTTTTTACGATGGCGAACAAGTTCAGGAGCCGCCGAAAAAAAACACGAAAGCGGAAGGGCAGTTATGGGGCAATTCGCGGAAAGAAGCGGCGTTGCTCGATCGTCTGCGTCAATCCTTGTCGCGCATGAGGCCGGAAGACCGCGAAGCATTGATGATGCTCGCGGGCAAAATGGCCTCCCGGCAAAAACCCGCCGAATGACCAAGCCAATTTTTGTGAATATTTTTTGAGCCGCCGGCGAAACGTGTCTGGGACATCTGAGACGTTGCGTCCTCGACTCCGGCGCCGCAGAGGCCAGCGCGGTCCTTTGATCCAGGGTGTAAAACGGCTTTTACGGATTGCTCGCCCGGGAAGTACGCGGCCACGTCCGCTGATACGAACGGCAAATAGATCCCCGCGCGAGAACGCGTAGCGTAATTGCCTCAAAAGCCGCCCCGCAATTTATAGAAAGGTCGTTCACGCCGCGCAGTTCGTCAGGCCGCACTCGGTTCTAGGCTCTTTTCTTCCTGTGGGTTCCCAGGCGCCAGTTGATTTTTCGAAGTCTTACAGGGCTTGCCGTTCGGGGATCTCGTGAGGAGGTGTTCGTGCCGCAGCTTGACGACGTAGCCTGCGCGGCCAAGGTTCGTCAGCCCTTGTCGGGGGCTTCAGCGGCGGAAAACCTGCGGTTCACGTGTGGTCTCGATCGCGGGGCACCAGTGTTCAGCACGCAACGCCTGCCAACAGGAACGCCGCACGTTGGGCAGGGAACAGCGGACAGCTGCTTGAGAGTCAGTGCTTTCTTCATCATTGAGGCAGGATGCGATGAAACTTGGCTGCGAGACTGTTCCATTTTGGACATTCTGGCTGGCAACTTGGATTGCAACCAGTCGTCCGAAGAGGTAGCGGCATAGGCAGTAGTGTTGGAGCCTGAGTTGACGAAATTAGTCTACCTATGTAGAGTAGGCCCATGAAACCGTCACTCCGTATGACTCCCCAAACCCTCCAGGTTCTCGATGCCTTTCTCCAAGCTCCCAAGGAATGGACATATGGATACGACATCAGCCGCAATACCGGGCTGAAGTCCGGCACTTTGTATCCGATTCTCATGCGCATGGCCGAACGCAAGCTCCTGGACACCTCCTGGGAGACTACGGAACCGGGGAAGCCGCCGCGGCATTTGTATCGGCTTACGCCCGACGGGCTGCGGTTCGCACGGGAGCGCCAGGTTTCCAGTTCTACCATCCGGATAGCGCGCACGGCATTTGCGGGTGTGAAAAGGTAGTGTCCGCCCCTCGCCGATTCGCCGCGCAACTCTTAAGGACGGTCGCTCAACACTCGTCTTCCGAGGGCCAAGAGTGGGCCAACGCGATGCTGCGTGAGTTGGACTATATCGAGGGCGATTGGGAGTCGTTATTTTGGGCGCTAGGGAGTACCACTGCAATTTTCAAGCATTCCGTTCCGCGCGCTTTGCGAGCGTGGCTCGGAAAACGTTCGGGACGACTGGAGGGCAGCATGGCGGAGAGCTTTGGGAAGAAGGCCCTTGGAGTGATCCTGGGAATCGTCATGGCTGCCATGGTGACCGGCGGTGCGTTCGGCGCCGCGTATCTGTTATTCCGTCTCTTTCCGGCGTGGGATCTGGGGCCGGTGCCCTGGTGGGTGGCCATGATCGTGTTACCGGAAATTATTTTTGTCGCGGCGATTGCGGCGCTTTGGCGTAAGCGAAGGTACATGGCCGAGGGGATTCTGTTGTCCGCCGTCGTGCTGATTACGCACTTTATCCTTCACGTCGCGAACCACTCTCACTGAGGAGCACAAGATGGCTTTGAATCCAGCTGCGGGCAGTTCTTTGCCGTGTACGATTGCGCCCTGGCTTTCCGTGCGGAATAGCGCGAAGGCCGTCGAGTTTTACAAATCGGCCTTTGGAGCCACCGAGGTTTATCGATTCGAAGATCCCGCGGGAAGCGTGGTGGCCAGACTTTCCGTCGGCGGCGCGGAGTTTTGGGTGAGCGACGAATCGCCACAGCATCACAACTTCAGCCCCGAGTCTCTTGGTGGGGGCACGGTTCGCATCATTTTTACCGTTGCAGACCCGGATGCCGTATTTGCGCGGGCGCGAGCAGCTGGGGCGTCGGAGGTCTACGCCGTAAGTGAGGGGCACGGTTGGCGAGTGGGGCGTGTGGTTGATCCGTACGGGCATCACTGGGAGATTGGGCGCCCGGTTCTCGAATAGTGATCCGTCTTGAAACCGAAACTCTGGAGCCCAGAGTCCGCGCGCTCCCGATACAGGCGGCTCGCATTGCGGGGACGAACGATTGGCGATGAATCTAGAGCCATCTCATAAATGGTTTGGCAGTCTCAGAATTGCCGTCTTTTCAAGGGTTTGGGCCGCCCCAAAACTATTTATCAGATGAGTTCTAGTTCTGAGTAGCGTGCTGAATGGAACATACACCGCCGCGTCGCGGCTTCATAGTGATGGCTACCGGGATTCTGAAGATGGGGGACTCCGGGACGGAGGATTACCTTATGCGACGCAGAGATCGATATATCAGCACACTATGCCTGTCCGCGGCGATGATTGCACCGGCGCTTTTTGTGAGCCAAGCTAAAGCACAAGAGGTACAGCTGCGAGTCTACGACAGAGACCACCGCGACTATCACAACTGGGACGACCGCGAAGACCGCTCGTACAGAGTTTATCTCGGCGAACAGCACCGGGACTATCGCGAGTACAACCACCAGAACCACAGGGTCCAAAGAAACTACTGGAACTGGCGCCACAGCCATCCCGACCACGATTAAACCAGCGTCGATTTGTACTGTGAAACAAGGGAATTCGGTGCCGTCCGTCTCTAATTGCTCTTCGGCGGGCTCCCGGTTCCCCTGTCTTCCATCGCGTCGATAACGATGACTGCGGTGGTCATGTCGGAATTCATCGAGGTTTGGTGTTTCTGAATGGCTTGCACGCGGTCCCGGCCGAGAACAGCGCTTTAATTTGCGATAGCAACGGTTCCTTGATTTCCGACGCCAACTGGCGCGCCCGCGCCTTTTGGCGCTTTCCTTCTTCCTTTTGTTGTTTGATGAATTCCACTCCCTTCGCCGTAGGACAAGCGGTCACCCAATACCACGCGCCGTGCTCTTCCGCAATTTCCATGATCGCCGAAGAGGCACCATACGTGTTTGACTGCAACGATCCCTCGAAATTGATTTGTATGGTGTGCGTAGGCCTGACCGGATAGGGGAAGTCTTCCGCCGGAAGAAATGCCTGCAGCCGGGGACCGCCATCCGCCGCAACGGGAGTGATCGAGATTCTCGGAATTTTGGCCGAAGTAAACGTCTTGAAATCGTCGCTCCAGAGATAGTCGAAATATTCGCGATTCGCATCGGTCATGCAGCCGCGGACCTTCGGGTGCAGCAGCGCGATGATCTGTGCGGTGTTCTTCGCTTGCTTTGCGGCCACATAAATGTTCGCCAGCGCCGTCGGCAAGTCCTTTTCATTGCCCGGTGTTCCCGCGAAAACAGAGTTAGCCACAAAAAGCAGACACGCGCTCATCAGGAAGCAAGTCTGCGCATAACTCGGTTTCCTGTTCATGATGGTTCCCTCCGCAAAAACCCGCGGAAGTCTCGATGCCTCTAGAGCAAGGGGAGGATGCCGGACGGAATCTCAAAAACGCCTCGATGTGTCGTTGCGGATATTCGCGAATACTTTCCACAAGCCCGACTGGAGAAAGCTTCGAAGGAACGGAATCCCGATGGTATAGTGCGGGCATTCCAGAATTGCTGCAGGAGCGGGCCGGTCATGAAAAACACTGCGAGAGGTTTTTCGGCATTTGCCAACGTGTCTTCATCGAGGATAGTTCTGCGATTCGCGCTGGGCGCCGCGCTTACCCTCACTGCCACGCTGCCGCGCTGCTTGCGCGCGCAAGACAAAAACCCGTACGCCGGCGATGCAAAAATGGCCAAGCTCGGCGAATTCCAGTTTCGCTCCAACTGCGCCTTTTGCCACGGATTGGGCGCGCGCGGCGGCGGCCGCGGTCCGGATTTGACGCGCGCGCAAAAAAAACACGGCAACGGCGACGCCGATATGTTTCGGACCATCAACGAAGGCGTGCCGGGCACGGCGATGCCGCCAAACGGCGCTACCCAGCAGGGCGTAGGAATGACGGAAGAAGAGATCTGGCAGGTAATTACCTACATTCGAAGCGTGCAAGCGAAAGCGCCGGCGCAGTCGATCGGCAACGCGGCCCACGGGCGGGAATTGTTCTATGGCTCGGCCGCATGCTCGACATGCCACATGATCGAAGGAAAAGGCGGAAGGCTCGGGCCGGATTTGACGGCCACGGGCTCGGCGCGTTCGACGAATTACCTGGTGGAGTCGGTGCGGAATCCCAGCAAGAGATTGGCGCAGGGAATTTCCGAGGCGATGAAGGAATTTTCGCAGGAGTACGAGACTGTGAAAATCGTGACCGCGGATGGCACGAAATTGATGGGCGTGGTGTTGAACGAGGATCATTTTACGCTGCAGATGATGGACACGCGCGAGCTGGTGCATTCTTTCGAAAAAGAAAAGTTGCGTTCGATCGAAAAATCGCGGGAGTCGCTGATGCCGGTCTACGACCAGAAGAGTTTAAACGACAAGGATCTGCAAGATGTGGTGGCCTATTTGCTCGCGGTGGGTGCGCAATGATAGCCAAAAGAGAAGCCGCAACAATGGAACAGAGATTCTTCGGCTGCGCAGCCCGGCTGCTTTGCAAGAGCGAAGGGGAAAGAAAAAGTCGGCCTGCTCCGCTCGGAAGAACGGTTTTTTGGGGCGCGCGGATTTTTGTTTTGTGCATCGGCGCATGGTTTGCTCCAACGGCGAAGGCGCAGGTCACGGCGCAGCGGCTCGTGGAATCCGCCAAGGAGCCGCATAACTGGTTGATGTATTCAGGCGATTATTCAGGGCACCGCTTCAGCGCGCTGGAGCAGATCAACACCGCGAACGCTTCAGGTCTCGTGCCCAAGTGGGCGTATCAAACGATGGCTGGCGGAAAATTCGAGACCACGCCCCTGGTGGTGGACGGCATTTTGTATGCCACCGGGCAGGATGACCGCGCGTTTGCGCTGGATGCGAAATCGGGCCGGCCGATTTGGCAATATCAGCGCGCGCTTCCGGCGGATATCCGGCCCTGCTGCGGGCGCGTCAATCGCGGACTGGCGATTCTGGGCGACAAAGTTTTCATGGGTACGCTCGATTCGCACGTGATCGCGCTCGACTCGAAAACGGGAAATGTGATCTGGGACGTGACCGCGGTGGATTACCGCAAGGGCTACAGCTTCACGCTCGCCCCACTAGTAATTCATAATTTAGTAATCGTCGGAATCTCCGGCGGCGAATACGGCATCAGCGGCTTCATCGACGCCTACGACACCGCCACCGGTGAACGAAAGTGGCGATTCCACACCGTGCCCGGTCCGGGCGAAGCAGGGCACGAAACTTGGGAAGGCGATTCGTGGAAGACCGGCGGAGCGCCGGCCTGGATCACCGGTTCGTACGATCCGGCGACGAACACTACATTTTGGACCACCGGGAATCCCTCCCCGAGCAACCGCGGCATCGGGCGTGCCGGCGACAATTTATATGCAGACACTTTGCTGGCGCTCGATCCGGATACCGGAAAAATGAAATGGTATTTCCAATTCACGAAGCACGATGAATACGACTACGACGCGACGCAAGTACCCGTGATGATCGATCAGGGTGAGAAGCATTTGATCGCGCAGGCGAACCGCAACGGATTTTTTTATTTGATCGACCGCACCACCGGCAAACTCATTTTTTCAAATCCCTATGCCAAGGTGACGTGGAGCGACTCCAAAGATGCGAACGGAGTGCCCGTGGCGCGGAAGGAAGCAGCGCCGACGCCGGAAGGCAACCCCGTTTGCCCGGGGGCGGCGGGGGCGACGAACTGGATGTCGCCGACGTACGATCCGCAGACGCAACTTTTTTACGTGACCGCGCGCGAGCAGTGCGACGTGATCAGCACTTCGCCGCAGCCCTTTGAAGAGGGTCACGCGTATTACGGCAGCGCGTATTTTCCGAATGACGACACCGCGCCATTTTGGGGAGCGCTGCGGGCCATCGATCCGCTGACCGGAAAATTGAAGTGGGAAGTGAAGCACGTGTCGCCGACGTGGTCGGGAGTGCTTTCCACGGCTGGCGGATTGGTGTTCAGCGGAGACGCGGAAGGGAATTTCATGGCGCTGGACGCGGCAACGGGAAAAATTTTGTGGCACTTCCAGTGCGGGGCTTCCGTGTATTCGTCGCCGATGTCGTTTGCTATTGACGGCAAACAGTATGTCGCCGTGGCGGCCGGGTCGGCGCTGTTTACGTTTGGATTGCCGTAGATTGAACTTCAACGCGCATCCAAAAGCGCGCCGAATCGAGCGAGTTCGCAGTTCACCGGAAATAGGAATCGAGAATTATTGAGGCGAAACTGCCGCGCTGGCGGCGGTGGTCTTTCCGATGGCGTCGCCGTTGACGACGATTTCGACGCGGCGATTGCGCTGGCGGCCTTCGGGACTGTCATTTGTGGCGACAGGCTGGGTCTTGCCGAAGCCGCGCGCGGTGATGGCGGAGCCCGCGACGCCTTGTTCGGCAAGGAAATCGCGAACGCTGTCGGCGCGGCGTTCCGAGAGTTGCTGATTAAAATCATCGCCACCGACGGCGTCGGTATGGCCTTCAATCTGCAAATTCAAACCAGGATGCGCGAGCACGATCCCGGAAATTTTTGCCAGCATCTCGCGGGCGCCGGACTTGAGCGTGGAGCTTCCGGTGTCAAAGAGCACATCGGACATATTGACGATGAGTCCGCGGGCGGAATCGCGCGTTTGCAAAATGGAATTCAATTGACTGAGTAGCTGGGCGCGGAGATCGGCTTTTTCCGATTCGGCTTTGGCGGCGGCCTGGCGCGCTTTGTCGGCCTCGGCTTCGGCGAGGCGTTGCTGTTGCACCGCGGCTTGCTGCTGCGCGACCGCGGCGGCTTTGGCTTGCTCGGCTTCTTCCCGCTGGCGCGCAGCTTCCGCGGCGGCCAGTTCAGCTTCTTTCTTCATGCGCTCGGCGTCGGCCTTGGCGGCTTCGGCTTGCAGGCGCGCCTGGTCGGCTTCCTGCCGGCGTTTAATTTCGGCGTCGGCGTCAGCGCGAGCCTTGGCTTCACGATCTTGCGCGGCTTTCTTTTCGGCGGAGGCCGCGGCTTGCGCGTCTTCTTCGGCTTTTTGTTTTACGGACATAACGCGCGCTTCTTCGGCAGTCTCCACAACTTCGCGAGCAGCGGCGACGACAGTTTTCTTGTCTTTACTGCGCTGATAGGTTTCTTCGGCGGAGCGCAGCTGTTGCTCGGCTTTGGCGACGGTGGAAGCGGCGTATTTGTCGGCTTGTGCGATGTGCGCGATGCGCACGGCATTGCGCGCTTCAAAAAGCTCGAGAGGCGTTTTGCGGTCGATGCCGAAAATGGCGCTTTCAATTTTTGTGTTGGTGGAAGAATAGCTGCCGCGGCCGAGAAGTTCGTATTTGGCGTCGATGTTTTCCACTTTGCCTTGCGCGCCGGAACCGAGATTATTTTCGAGAACGACGGTGTTGCCCGGCTGGGTGACCGCAAAATAGGGCTCGGCGGTGACGATCATGCCGAAGGTTTGCATGTCGGTGATGGCTTTCACTTCGCCGTTGCGATTTTTGAGCGTGAGTTCCCCGAGGTTCACGGCGCGCCCTTGCGGCGAAACGGCCCAGAGGACATAAGTGAGATATTCGAGACCGAACTTTGTGGCGTCGTCGAGATTTTCAAATTTTGCTTCGATCTCGATGCGGTTTGGTTTGCTGTCCACCTTGGCTTCGCCGGACCCGCCTTGCATCAGTTCGGTGCCTTGAAAAGAAATTTTGGTGGAGCCGGAGCGGCGATAGTTGATGGCCTGGGTGGTGCGCGACACGGTTTTGGGCGCGGCATCGGGCGTGGTCGCGGCAGGCGTCTGCGAGTACGCAACAGGGCCAAGCGAGGCCATGCCGAACGCGCAAGCCAAAGCAATACGAAGTGCTGGGGTCTTCACGTGTAACTCCTATGCCGCCGAAAACGGCGGGCGAACGTTGTAAACGCCATGATCCTGGCAACGCCGGGAGATGGCCCCTGAGAGTCTTTCGTAACTTCAGGCTAGCAAAAAAGCGCCATATAGGAACGGCTCCGCGCACGCGTTTGCGCAACTGATTACCGACTGGCCGCAGGGACAGCCGACTACAGGAAATATGGTACGCGCGGCGGCGTGCCCAATCTGCAACGGCTAAAACGCAAACAAAACTTTATTTCGGCGATGGGGTTTGATGAGATAGCCCAGTGGAAGCAATTCGCTATTCAGTGAGTTGCGCAGTTTGGACTTGATCTCCCGCGCAGAGCGGGAAAAAACAACTGAATGAGGAGACGCAAATGCGTTCGGTCCGTTATTTGTCGGCATTTCTACTCGCGGTAGTTACCCTTTTCGTACCTTCAAAATCTTCCGCGCAAATCGCCGTGGGCGTGGGCATCTCCGTTCACATCGGACCTCCGGCGCTGCCGGTTTACGTACAGCCGCCCTGCCCCTCGGCGGGGTATATCTGGACGCCCGGCTACTGGGCGTATGGGGATGATGGTTATTACTGGGTGCCGGGCACGTGGGTGCTGGCGCCGCAACCTGGATTTCTGTGGACGCCCGGGTATTGGGGATTTGTCGGCGGCGCTTATGGCTGGCACGGTGGTTATTGGGGGCCGCACGTTGGATTCTATGGCGGCATTAACTACGGATTCGGATATGGCGGCGTGGGTTTTGAGGGTGGACGCTGGGACCACGGAGTCTTTGCCTACAACCGCTCGGTGACGAATGTGAACACGACGGTGATCAACAACACGTATAACAAAACGGTGGTCGTCAACAACACGACGGTAAACAATACGAGCTTCAACGGCGAAGGCGGAGTCAAGGCGCAGCCAACGGCCGCAGAACGCTCGGCCGAGAGCGAACATCACATTCAGCCGACCTCCGCGCAGATGGACCATCAACATCAAGCGAGCACGAACCGCGCGCAACTGGCGTCGGTAAATGGCGGCAAGCCGGCGGTGGCGGCGAGCCCCAAGCCGGGAGTATTTAGCGGGAAGGGCGTGGTGCAAGCGAAGGCCGCTGGCAGTCCCGCAGGGAATGCCAATCATCCGGCGGCGAATACGGCGAAGACGGATCGTCCGCCGAGCGCAGCGGCGAAATCGAACACTGCCGCAATGTCTAAAACGAATACGAACAACGGGTCGAATAAGCCTGCGAATGCGAGTTCCAACTCCAACAGGCCGACGAACACAAGTTCCAACTCGAATAAGCCGGCAAGTGCGAATTCAAACTCGAATAGGCCGGCGAACGCGAGCAAGTCGGTTTCCTCAAACAGGCCGCCAGCCACGACGAATAGACCGGCCTCTCCGCCGCATTCCAATGCGCCGCACCCGCAAGGCGGCAATGGCAATAAGCCGCCAGCGGAGCATACGAAGCAGCCGCGCTAAAACGGCGGATTCCGGGCAAACCGGATAGGCTGACGATCAACGAAGAGTGTCAAGGAGCGGCGTGTGCACGTCGCTCCTTTTTCTTTGTGCCATGCGTTGGCCGCGCAAGAAAGCGGCTTTCGCGCGGCATGCTGCGCCACTAAAGAATGCTTTGCATCGGAGGAATTGCCGGTGAGAAATCCGGGCTAGGGATTTCCGACGGCTTCGGCGGGCAGCCAGTTTTGCAAGACCGCGAGGGAGTCAGGGTTGACGTTGCGGAACGAGAGGCCCATGCCGAGATGCGCGTGTGCGTAGGCGACGGTCGCAGACGCTTCAAAGTTTTGTGTGGTGGTGTAGATCTTCACGCGCACGGATGTGCCATCCGGAAACGGATTGATGATATCGACGTAGCATCCGCTCAAACTTAAATCACTGATGCGCGAAGGCAAGCGCGAGCCGTTGCTTTCGTCCTGGACTTCTGCCGAGGCGATGAAGGCGAATCTGGGTGCGCTGCGACGTTCTTGTTCCATGAGTTCCTCGATGGGGGACCGGGCGGCATTGTATCGAAGAGGTCGAGACGACGCACGCGGAAAATTCACGTAATTCTGATTTATACTTTGGGCGATGGAGATCGTAAAAGAAGCATCGGTCATTGAACCCGACTATTCCGGGTGCGCCAGCCAACAATTGCTGGACGCCTTGTCGCATCTGGGCATCGAAGGATTCCACCATGACCTCGGGGCGCCGCACGTCAGGTTCGTGACACTTCCCGGCAAGCGGGGCACCTTCGACTTTCGACTATCGCGCCGATGAGCCGCGCCGTTATTGTCGTTCGCACTGCCAACCGTCCAGAAATCCTCAACCGCTGTATAGCGGCGGCACTAGACGGTTGCGACGTTGCGCGCGCGGCGCACTGGGTGGTGCTGGACGACTCGTCCCCGGATAAGCTGATTCCCACACGGGAGATCGCGCAGTATTGGAACAGATTCGGGTTGCGGCTGGCCTATGTGGATAAGACCGTTGAGGAACAGATCGCCGACTCTCTTCCCGGTTCCACGTTTAGCAGTTATTTTGCGCACCTCGCGGCCAGGCCCCCGGTTTGCCGAACAGGTGGTGGACGAACTCTTGCCCTCACCGCCGGTCTGTCACTCAACCCCGACATGCTCTTCTTTATCGACGATGACATGGTCCATCGCCACGACGGGAACTGCTTTTTCCACTGGTGTGCCTGCAGCTCGCGCCCCGATAGCTTTGTCGCCGCTCCACGAAAGCTTGGGATTAGCGATATGGCGTATCTCAATCGACTAGTCGCGGTTCTGGACCGAGACGACTGGGCCCAATTGCTCTCGGATGCCGGCATCTCATTGGATCCGGACTCGTGGTATTCGCCAAAGAATCCGTTTTGGAAACGCAGAGATGAGGATATCGACGGAGCACCCGCCACGGTAACCGAGCGGGACGTTGTGAGCGGTCAATTCATGGCCCTCCGCAATAGTGGGACGGAGTGGCTCCCGTTTCCGAGTCAGTACAACGAGGATTTGAACTGGTGCATACTGCAGTCAGCTTGCTTTGGCACGACCTTCCTGAAGCTCGCCGGAGCCAACGTGCAACACTTGCCGCCGCTCCTTGGACATCCTAAAGCCGAGTCCATTCTGTCGGAACTTGTTGGCACGGCGCTCTTGCGGGCACTTCGGGAGATCAAGCCCCGTGGCGAACAGCCCTTGAGTGCGCTGGCGGTCCGCCTCCCCGACGTGCTCGCAGCCGAACTAAAGCGGGAACTGTTTCTGTTCCTGCGTTTGGAACGAGCTATCCTGGCGCGGGTCCGGGTGTTCGCCGATGGTGTCCCGGCTGGTGGAACGGTCTCAAAACTAGGAAGTACCTTGGCTGAGGTCGGGAAAAGGCTAGAGTCCATCGACTCTCGTCATCTTGCTGCCGAGTGGCTAGACGACTTCGCCGGCCGCTGCAAGATGTTCCACGAATTGCGCAGCAACGAGATGGTTCAGAAGCAGATCCGCCGCGTACTTTTGGAAGCCAGCGTTTAACCTCGAGTTACTCGCCAATGCCATTTTATCGGTCGCCGGTGTGCGCCCATTGGAAAACGGCGCGGGCTACTGTTTTTTGGAGGGGGCCTCCCCCCCGGTATTTTGTAAGTGTTGCATCTAAAGGGTTTAGGCATCCCGTAAGTTCTTTAGATGCAACACTTGTGAGATGGTCTGCAAGTGTTGCATCTAAATGGGTTACGGCGGGTCTAGGAGTGCGCAAAAAGTCAACACCGGGACGGGGACTGCAAGGCAAGGGCGCAGGAATTGGGATGGGGAGCTCGGGGGGCCGAGGGAGTGGGGGCGGATTGGCCGGGGGCAGATAACGACAGACTCGGAGGCCGGTCCAAAGATCGGCCACTACACAGGCGCGGTTTCCGCTGCGTGGGGGCGAGCTGTTCAAATGTACGCGGAGATGCATGGGAATCTCTCGATAGGTGAAAATGGATTTATAAGGGAAGGCCCGCGGTGGGCGGGGCAGAATTTTGACTGAAAAGAGTGTAGCACGGAGTAATCATCGCGTTAAGTCAAATTGTGGATAGCTAAAGTGTTCGCTTCTTCGTCAACAATCCGCGAAGCAATCCGATGAGCAGCTACGGTTTGTTACCCGGCGCGAACTCGACACGCACCGGCTGCGACCGTGCGGTCGCATAAACCTTGCCAAAGCGGCCTGGGTCGCCAACCCTCGGAGTTTTAGCCGCCTCAGCGTCAGGTGGTTCAAGAACGCGTGGCGACCAGACGCTCACGAAGTAATACACGCCGGGTCCTGGCAGATCAACCAGAACCTCGGGATAAAAGGGCCGCCTAGGCCTAGTAGGATGCGAGGCCGTAAGCTCGACGAAAGTTCGCTGCGCTTTGCCCTTCTGAATCGTGAATGGTCCCCAACCGTGGCTCATCATACATATCGGCTCAATTGGAATCGTACGCACTACGTGATGTTGTGAGTCCTGAATCTCCATGTCGGGTTCTGGTTCCTTACACTCTCCCTGAGCGAGCGGCATCGCCGCATTCACGTTCTCCCACCGGAGGTGCAATGGAACCCGTTCACCCAAAGTAAAACTTGCCCGGTCTATGGAGAGACCTGCTCGAATTCCTTCCACCGGCTCGCCCCAGTTCGGTGCAAGGACGTCGACATCGAGCACGCTAAAGTGTGTTGTGGCCGTCAGAAAGACCGGATTTTCTCCCGGTGCAGGAGCCGTACGCCACTCAATGTGCGTAACGTTAGCCAGCTCCGAGGCTCTTATATCCGCATCCGCACTTGCCTGCCCGCTGGCTATCCAGCACCTTCTCAGAAAGTCGTTCTTCCACGAGGGCCACGATCTTTCTTTGTCCTCCTTGATTTGTTCTGGGGTGTACGATGGCAGCGAAATAGAATCTATCGTAGGTAATGGATCGAGCCGAGTCAGTATGGAAGGGGCTTGCAACACGGTATAGAGACTGGCACAACCTGGCGGTTGTGCCACAGAGTTCGTCAATTCCACATGCAGCATGGCGTGCTCGTCGCTGTAGACGGTCGTTGGCATAACAGAAACACGCAACGCTCCACCCTTCACGTCTCCGATTGATGGTGAATTCTCCTCAGCTCGATAGCCTGCGCTCTTCACCGCCGAGCAGATGTGCATGGGCCAATCTGATGGAATAAAGAGATAAGCAGTCTGCTTCGACCACTGCACATAGAAATCTACCCAGTCGGCCCACTGACAGGACTCACCCGTCGATGCCCAATGCAGTTCGAGCTTGGCCCGTTCGCCTGGGGCCAGAAGAATCTGGTTTCCAGACTCCCGCTCTGCAGCGGGCGGCGGCGTGTTATTTTGGTCGCAGAGCCAGCAGCTTGCAACACCCATGCTGTGCGAGTCGACTGCGAAAGAGGGCCCTGGCTCTCCATGAAGGCGGCACGCCGTATTGCTTTTGTTTTGCAAATGCAACGATACCGTCTGTTCTCCAGCAGGCTGATTCGCAAACGTGAAGGTTCCGTCGATCAAATCAGGATCGCACAGCGGAGACTCTCCAGCCTCATGCTCCACGGCTTGCTGTGCTTCCGTGGCAGGTAAGGTCTGCCCATGCACCGTGGCTGCCGCGCTCACTCCAAGGGATAAAACCAGCAGGCACAAGCGATTCAGGTAGGCGGCGCTCATATCCCGCAGTATACCGAACTAGCCATAATGCCGTCCTTGATGGTTGGTAAGCGACGGCGTACCCGGGACCAATCCACATTACTGATAAACGCTGCGAGCTAATCGGAAGCTGCCTTGCTGCCTCTGGACGAGGTTGATTGACACATGGAGGGGGCTTGGATACGCTTTTGTGTTTGCGATACGAGATTTTTCCCTGCTGGGAGAATGGATTCGTTGAGGCATGGCTGAAGAAAAGCTTCCTACCCGGGCACAAGATTTT
>Ga0210393_10002572_pt1 | contig 14835 bp, 13 predicted proteins | sample IncBWC27OmetaG_FD_160068 | JGI IMG/M metagenome (GOLD analysis project Ga0210393, IMG submission 160068) | Forest soil microbial communities from Barre Woods Harvard Forest LTER site, Petersham, Massachusetts, United States - Inc-BW-C-27-O ... | reverse complement strand
CGGCTCCCCATAGGTCACCAGCGCATATCGACGCTTTCCAATCAGTTCCGGGAGCTTGGCGAAACTATCGACGCCAAATTCGACCTGGACCGGATTTCTGAATTTCCACGCCATCGCGGCTCCTCCATTTTTCGCGCGAAGGTAGAGAATTTTAACCTATTGACAAATTCATATTTACAATACGATCTATTGATTATGTCAATAGTATTCAGCCAGCTTCGGGCTTTCCATGCGGTTGCCGAGCATGGTGGCTTTACCGCGGCCGCGCGCGTCCTGAATGTTGGCCAGCCGACTCTGACCATTCAGGTCAGGGATCTTGAGGCGGCCTACGGCGTCGAGCTTCTGATCCGCAAATCAAGGCGGATCGAACTGACGCCGACCGGCGCGGCTTTGTTCGAGATTACACGCGGCATCATGAAATTCTGCGATGAGGCTCACGAGCTGCTGGCATCCCACGGCCTGTCACCGAAAGGCCATCTCCGCCTCGCGACGGTGGGGCCCTTTCATGCAACCGAGATCCTTGCGGCCTTTAAACGCGACCATCCGGCCGTGCAGATCTCCACGTTGCTTGGAAACTCGGAACGTACCCTTCGCCACATCATCGACTTCGAAGCCGAGGTCGCCATCCTGGCGGACGTCAGGGCTGATGCGCGCGTCGTCATGATTCCTTACCGAACGCACCGCGTCGTCGTGTTCGTCAACGGCGATCATCCGTGGTTCAATCGGAAGTCAGTGACGCTGCGTGAGCTTGCGGATCAGCCCTTTGTGTTACGCGAACACGGTTCGACGACACGGCGCGCATTCGAGGCGGCGATGGCGGAGCAAGGGTTAAGTATCAATCCCGTATTCGAGATCGAAAGCCGTGAGGGCGTTTGGAAGGCCGTCGAGCGGGGACTCGGGATCAGCGTCGTTGCCGATTTTGAATTTGTTCCGCATTCGAATTTGCGCACGCTCGAAATTCGCGATCGCGTGATCGAGACACAATACAGCATCGCCTATCATAGGGACCGCGCGCACTCCCCGATCATCAAGGCGTTTATCGATACGGTCGGCCGGATGAAGGAACCGCCCGTTCACGCTTCAACGAAGCAGCGGCGTGCTCGGCGCGGCTGACCCGTTTCGCTCCGACGAGACGCTTCGGAACGGCGATCGAAACAGGCCGCGTCGAAATCACTGCCGCATCATGATCAGCGGGTCGGTGCTGTCAGGCACCAGCCGCCACTGCGCGTTGTCGTCGGCCTCGAACTGCCAGGTCTCGCCCTTCTCCGACATCAGGATCATCTGGCCGTGCTCCAGCCGCCACTTGGTCGGCGCAAACGCTGTGATGGCCGCATCGCATTTCGGCTTCACGAACACCTGAAAATTGTCCTGGCCGGCGTCGGTATTGGTGAGCGTCAGACCACAAATGGCCTGACCATTACTGCGCACCATGGCCCAATCACCGATCATCTGGTCCATCGATTTGGCGAGCGAGCGCGCCGCTGCAAGGTTTTGCAGGATGTAGACGCCTTCGTTCTGCCGCACGCCCTCGAAGATACCGCTCTCGACCTCAGTAAAGTCGATCACGGGTTGGCCGCTCGCATCCTGCAGACGAACGATATCGAGCCCCTTGACGCTCCACGCGGCGATATCCTTGGCAAACGGCAGCGCCTTGGCGCAGCCCGGCTCAAGCTCAAGCTTCAGGCCTTGCGACGTAGCATCGGGCTTCAACGTGACGACGCAGGTCTTGCTGCGCTCGGTGGTCGAAAGCTCCCACTGGCCGACCATGTCCTTTTTCAGGGTGCTCGCATCCTGCGCGGCAGAGGGACTCGTCAAAGCGAGCGGCGCCAGGAACGCCGCCACCACGCACGGCCAGACTAGTGGAGTGGATTTGACATTCGCCACCCTGTAGCCCGGAATGCGCAATGCGAATGTCAAATCCTAAACTCCACTAGAAGCTTATATTTGCCAGTGGTCCTTCAATTCTAACATTCGCAAAAATGTCCGCTGCGAAGGGATGCGAATGTTAGAATCGGACCACTGGTGTCCCGGCCGGCATCAGCCAGCCTTCACCGGGGTTTCTGCGATCGGAGTCAGCGGCCCCTTGCCGCCGAACCACGCTTTCAGATTATCGACCACGAGTTGATCCATCGCATTACGTGTCACGACCGATGCCGAGCCGATATGCGGCAGCAGCACGACATTCTGCATCGCCTTGAGGTCATCCGGCACGGCGGGCTCGTTGGCGAAGACGTCGAGGCCCGCGGCCAGGATGGTGCCCGACTTCAACGCGGCGATCATCGCTTCCTCGTCGACCACCGAGCCGCGCGCGACATTGATGATGACGCCGCGCGGGCCGAGCGCCTTGAGAACATCGGCGTTGATCATTTTTGCCGTCGATGGACCGCCCGGCACGATCACCACCAGCGTATCGACGGCCTTCGCCATCTCGATCAGGTCGGGATAGTGCTTGTAATTAAGACCAGAGACCGGGTTGCGCGTGTGATAAACTACCGGGACCAGCGAAGCGTCGAGGCGGCGCGCGATCGCCTGACCGATCCGGCCCATGCCGACGATTCCGACCTTGCGGTCCCGCAGCGATCCGACGCTCAAGGGATATTGTTGCGTGGTCCAGAGCCCGGAGCGCAGATAGCGGTCGGCCTTGACGAATTCGCGTAAAGTGGCGATCAGAAGACCCATCGCGATATCGGCGACCTCCTCGGTGAGGACGTCAGGCGTGTTGGTCACGACGATGTTATGCTCACGCGCATAATTGGCATCGACGTGATCGTAGCCGACTCCGAAGGACGCCACGACTTCAAGCTTTGGAAACATCGCCATGACGCCGCCGTCACAGCGGGCCGTGCTGTAGGTGACCGCGGCGCCGCGGATTTTCGCGGCGACCGCCGGGGTCAGGCGATCGAGGTCAGCGCGCGTCTCGGCGGGATGGAGCACGAATTGATCGGAAAACCCCTTGTCGACGATCGGCTTGTTCGGCCCGTAGACCAGAAGATCGATCTTCTCCGATGAAATATTTCCGCCCGCCATCTAATTATCCTTTCCAAGCGCACTTTCGTGCCAGCGCCGCAGCAGCAGGTGCGAGGTCAGCGCCAGCAGCCCATAAATGACAATTCCGGCGGCCGAGAGCAACAGTAACGCTGCGAACATTCGGGGAATGTTGAGGCGGTATCCGGATTCCGCAATCCGATAGGCAAGCCCCGACCCCGCGCCGGCCGATCCAGCCGCGATCTCGGCCACGACGGCGCCGATCAACGACAGGCCGCCCGCAATGCGAAGGCCGCCGAGGATGAACGGCAATGCGGCCGGCAGTTTGAGAAAGCACAGGGTTTGCAGCCTCGATGCGCCATAGAGCTGGAACAGGCCGGCGAGATTGCGATCCACCGAATTCAGGCCGAGCGTTGTGTTGGACAACACCGGAAAGAAGGCAACGATCCAGGCGCAGACCACTACTGCCGCAGGTTGCGACAGATAAATCAACAATAGTGGCGCAATCGCGATGACCGGCGTGACCTGCAACACCACCGCATAGGGGAATAGCGAATATTCCAGCCACTTCGACAGGTTGAACAACAGCGCGAGCGCGACGCCGCCGACGGCCGCGGCCGCGAAGCCTTCAGCCGTTGTCAAAAGTGTAGTCAGAAGCGATTGAAACAGCACGTCCCAATCGCGGATCAGCGTGGTCAGCACCACCGAGGGCGCCGGCAGAACATAGGGCTTGATATCGTTGAGGCGAACCACGAGTTCCCACAATCCGACTCCCGCCACCAGCACGACGACGGGCAGCGCGAACCGAACGAGACCGACAGCGCGGTTGCCGGAGCGCGCCGAAGCGGCGAGCGATGGCGAAACATCGGGCGCGCTCATGCGGACGATCCCACATAGGCGGGCGCCAGCGCGTTCGATACCTTCCGGCAGTAGCCGGCATAATCGGCCGAGGTCCGGAAATCCTCGCCGCGAGGCTCGCCGGTTTCAATCCCAATTTCGGCAGCGATCCGTCCCGGCCGCGCCGTCATCACCAGCACGCGCTGCGACAGATAAACCGATTCAAAGACGGAATGCGTGACGAAAATGACGGTCTTGCGCAAGGAGCGCCACAACGCCAGGAGATCGTTGTTGAGACGAAAGCGGGTGATTTCGTCCAGCGCCGCGAAGGGCTCGTCCATCAGAAGAATATCCGGATCGGTGACCAGCGCACGCGCCAGCGACACGCGCATCTTCATGCCGCCGGACAATTCGCGGGGGTAGCTGTCCGCGAATTCGGAAAGTCCGACTTCCGCGAGCGCCTCGTCCACGCGCGCCTTCGCAGCCGAAAACGGGACATGCGCAAGCTTCAGCGGCAAGCGGACGTTTTCGCGCACCGTCGTCCACGGCATCAAGGTCGGTTCCTGAAACACGAAGCCGACCGGGTGGCCGCCGCCGGCCGTCACAGCCGGCCGCGCCACGCGGATCGCTCCCGAGGTCGGGGCGCTCAGGCTCGCGATCAGACGGAGCGCGGTGGATTTGCCGCAACCGGACGGTCCCAGCAGAGACACGAACTCGCCGCGACGGACCTCAAGATCGATCGGGCCGAGCGCAACCACGCCATTGTCATAGACCTTGGTGACGCCGCGCAGGCTGACCGCGGCCGACCCGCCCGCCGGATCGGAGTCCGTGTCAGCCGACGTCCCGGAATCAACCATATCGCGTAGAACCTAGTTCTTCGGCCGCAGATCGAGGCCAACACCCTTGTTGATGAACCGCAGCGTGTAGGATTTGCGGTAATCGACCTCGGAGCGGACGACATGGGCGCGCGTCATCTTGTCGAAAAAACTCGCCATCCGCGCATCGTTCATGGCGCCGATGCCGTCGCGCAGCGAATCGCCGGAATCGACGATGCCGTATTCCTTCATCCTGGCGATGGAATAGGCGATCAGCTCGTCCGTCATCTCCGGATTGAGTTTCTTGATCATGGCGTTCGCCGCCGCGTTGTTGCCGTAGAGGTAGTTGTACCAGCCGATGATCGATGCGTTGACGAAGCGCTGTACCAGATCCGGCTTCTTGTCGATCAGGTCGCGGCGCGTCTCGATCAGGGTCGAATAGGTGTTGAAACCGTAGTCAGCGAGCAGGATGATGCCGGGCTTGAATCCGGCCGTCTTCTCGACGGCGTAGGGTTCGGATGTGACATAACCCTGCATCGCGCTGTGCGCGTCGGCCAGGAACGGCTGCGGATTGAAGGTGTAGGGCCGCACTTTGTCTTCGCTGAATCCATATTCGGACTTCAGCCACTGAAAATAGCTCGCGATACCTTCCTTCGAGACATACAGCGTGAACGGCTTGAGCTCTTCGAGCTTCATGATCTTGAATTCCGGGTGCGTCAACAGCACCTGCGGATCTTTCTGGAAGATCGCCGCCACGGTGACCACAGGCACGTCATTGGCGACCGCATCGAGCGACATCAGCGTGTTGGCGGCCATGAAGAAGTCGAGCTTGCCGGCAATCAGCAGCATGCGGTTGTTCTCGTTCGGACCGCCAGGCACGATCGTCACGTTGAGGCCGTATTTTTCATAGGTGCCATCGGCCACGGCCTGAAAGAATCCGCCATGCTCGGCTTCGGCGACCCAATTGGTGCCGAAAGAGACCTTGTCGAGCGTGGTCTGGGCCCGTCCGGGCGACAGCGCCGCCACCACGACCAGCAGGAGAGCCGTTAACGCTCGCGGCAAAAGCGCCAGTGCCGCCGATCTGAAATCCCCACGCAATAGGCGGCGAGTTCGTTTGCGGGATTTCAGATCGAAAAGCGGCACTGGAATCGTTAATCTGCTGGTGCCCATAGCTTTCCGAAGGTCGCAGAATAGTGTCGGTGCGAGGGAATGCGACCTTCGGAAAGTGGGCACCAGCTTCATGATTGGACTCCGTAGGTCATTTGGCCTCATGATGGGGAGAAACGGACGCCCCATACAAACTATCTTTGCGCGATGACTTCAACCCTCCCGTCCCGCGATTGGACCGACATTCGCTGGCCCGAAATGGCCGGCATCGATCGCGCGCGCTGGATTGCGGCGTTGCCGCTCGCGGCGACCGAACAACACGGCCCGCATCTGCCGCTTGAGACCGATATCCTGATCGCGCAGGCGTACCTCGCGCGGGTGCGCGAATTGCTTTCCGACGATTTGCCGGTCACTTTTTTACCGATCGAGCCGGTCGGCATTTCGACGGAACACACGGACTTTCCCGGCACGCTGACGCTGTCGCCGGAAACCGCCATCAAAAGCTGGACAGCGATCGGCGAGAGCGTGGCGCGGGCCGGGCTCAAAAAGCTCGTGATCGTCACCAGCCACGGCGGCAACAGCGCCGCCATGAGCCTGGTTGCGCAGGAGTTGCGCGCGCGCCACCAGATGCTGGCCGTTACCACTGCGTGGGGACGCCTATCGGCAGCCGCGACATTGTTTCCGGCCGAGGAGATCGAGCACGGCATTCATGGGGGCGCCGTCGAGACGTCGATCATGCTGGCGCACTATGATGCGCAAGTGAAGCGCGAGGCGATCGCCGATTTTCGTCCCTCCACCATCGCCATGAAGAGGGATTTTCGCTGGCTCTCCGCACAGCGGCCGGCACCATTCGCCTGGCAAACCCAGGACCTTCATCCGAGCGGCGCGGTGGGCGATGCGACGCAGGCCTCCGCCGACAAAGGTGAACGCCTGATCGATCAGGGCGCCAAGGCATTCTGCGAATTGCTCGCCGAGGTCGATCAATTCGACCTGCGGCTGTTGTCCAACCGTCCGAAAAGCTGACCCGTTCTGCACGCGGCCCCGCGGCGCGCTTTCACAGACGCCGTTGACATAGCATAGGGGGGTACCCTATATAACGCTCATAATGTCCCACACCATCAAAGAGAAGAAAAAGCTGATTGCCCGCGTCGGCCGCATTCGCGGTCAGGTCGAGGCGATCGAGCGGGCGCTGACTGAGGAGGCCGAATGTGAGCGTATCATGCACATGATCGCCGGCGTCCGCGGCAGCGTCGCGGGGCTGATGGCCGAGGTGGTCGAAGACCATATCCGGACGCATCTGGTCGACCCGGAAAAGAATCCCGGCGCGTTGAACGCCGACGCGGCCGATCAACTCATCGATGTGGTTCACACCTATCTGAAGTGAGGCGAACATGACGAACCAAGGGCCGGCCTTTCAGATATCGCCGCACAGTCATGTATTCCTGGGGCAAGATCACGAGCGGGCCGAGCGGCGGACGTGGGCGGTCATCATCCTCTGCACGGTCATGATGGTGGCGGAGATCGTCGGCGGCGCCTTGTTCGGCTCGCTGGCCCTGATCGCGGATGGCCTGCATATGTCGACCCATGCGGGCGCGCTGCTGCTCGCCGCGCTCGCCTACACGTTTGCCCGCAAATATGCCGAAGATCCCGGCTTCACATTCGGAACCGGCAAGTTCGGCGATCTCGCCGGATATTCCAGCGCCATTGTGCTGGCGATGATTGCACTTCTGATCGGCTATGAAGCCATATCCCGTTTTCTCGATCCGGTTCCGATCGCCTTTGATGAGGCGATCCCGATCGCCGCGCTCGGGCTTCTGGTCAATATCGCCAGCGCGTGGCTTTTGGCCAGCGGCCATCATCACGGCCCCGGCCATTCCCATGGTCACTCTCATGATCATGACCACGACGATGATCATGACCACGACGATGATCACGACCATACCGATGACATGCATCATCGCGACAACAACATGCGCGCGGCCATCGTTCATGTGATGGCGGACGCCGCTGTCTCCGTCCTGGTCATCGCCGGCCTGCTGCTGGCACGCACGTTCGGCTGGCTCTGGATGGATCCGCTCGCCGGTTTCATCGGCGCGGTGGTGATCGCAAGCTGGTCGGTTGCGCTGATCCGCGATACCGGCGCAATCCTTCTTGACCGCACGCCAGACCCCGGCATGGCCGAGAAGGTCAGATTGGCAATCGAAAGCGACGGCGACCGCGTCACCGACTTGCATCTCTGGCGGCTGGGACCTGGCCATCTCGGCGCCATCGTTTCAGTCGCGACATCGGCACAGCGTGAAGTGGCACACTATCGGCAGAAGCTGGCGCATTTTCACGATCTGTCGCACGTCACGGTCGAGGTTTTACACCTCTCGTAATTCTGCGGTTGACAGCAGCGGGAACCGGGCGTACGTGCGCCCCGTCACTGTAACATTAGTGTCAAACAAATCCTTCAATCCTGACAAAAGAGCCATATTAGCCGTCATGGGCAGTACCACCTTCGGCAACGTCACCCCGGCGATGACCGGGCCTGCGGGGCCAGCAACATTCAGACGCGATCGCGCCGGTTTTCGCCGCGTGAGGATTGGCGGTCCCGCCTAGGCGACCGTCCGCTCACCGGCCTGCCGCGCTATCAGCGGAAGTGGAGGCGAGCGATGAAGAGAACAGCAGCAAAAAGCCCTTTCCTCGACCGTTTCGCTTTGGCGATGCGCGGCGATTTCGCCGTGCCGGCGATCCACAAAGCCGGATAGGGGTTGGTCATGATCACGTCGATCGATCAGACCGCGCTCAACCTCGGTTTCGCGACGCTGCTTGGCGCCTGCATCGGCGTCGAACGTCAGTGGCGCCAGCGGATGGCGGGCTTGCGAACCAATACACTGGTCGCTATCGGCGCCGCGAGCTTTGTCGTGTTCGAAAGCCTGTTTCCTGACGACGGAAGCCCGACGCGGGTGGCCGCGCAGGTCGTCTCGGGGATCGGCTTCCTCGGCGCCGGCATTATCTTCCGCGAGGGACTTCAGGTGACCGGCCTCAATACGGCGGCGACCTTGTGGTGTTCGGCAGCGGTGGGATTGCTCGCCGGCAGCGGACATCCTCTCCATGCAGCGACCGCGACAGTGTTTATCGTGCTTGTCAATCTGACGCTGCGGCCGCTGGTTCGCCTCATCAATCAGCAGCCGATCGCGCAGGCCGAAACCGACTTGCGCTACAGCGTTCGCGTCGTCTGTCGAAGCCCCGAGGAGGCCCATGTCCGGGCGCTGTTGTTGCAGACCACCGCCAACGGCCACCTCAGCCTGCGGCAGCTCGACAGCACCGACCTCGCGGACTCCGGACGTGTCGAGGTCAACGCCTTGCTCACCTCGCCCATCAAGAACGACGCGGTGCTCGAACAGGTCGTCGGGCGCCTCAGCCTGGAGCCAACCGTTTCGGCCGCAAGCTGGAGCGTCGGGCCCCTGCTGGAATAACCCAAGTGGAATAACTCAGGACATCGCGGAGACTTGCAATTGCGAAAATCCGGTGCTCTCTCAGGTCTGCGCGCGACTATAAACCCATCATAAACCCGGCCTATCACTGGGCTGCCGGGTCACCCTCCTCAAGGCCGGCAGGGCCAGCCAATCGAGACAAGGCAGCACGCATGACGCTGGACGATATTCTGACGCCGAGATTGGGGCAGGCGTTACGACCGAACGTCTGGGATCTGGTCGCGCTGATTCTTGTGATCGGCGCGATGGTGCTGATCGTCTATGGCGGCGAGCAGACGACGCTGCCGCTTTCGGCGCTCGATTCCACGCCTGTTTCGCTCGATCCTGCGAATTTACCGCTCTACGCGTTGCGAACCACGATGCGCATGCTGCTCGCCATCGTGTGCTCGATCATTTTCACCTTCGTCTACGCCGCGCTTGCCGCCAAAAGCCGACGGGCGGAAATGGTGCTGATCCCGCTGCTCGACATTCTGCAATCCGTGCCGATCCTCGGCTTCCTGACCTTTACGGTGGTGTTCTTCCTCAATCTGTTCCCCGGCCAGGTGTTCGGCGCCGAATTGGCCTGCGTGTTCGCGATCTTCACCAGCCAGGCCTGGAACATGACTTTCAGCCTGTACCAGTCGATCCGCAACGTGCCGAAGGATCTCGAAGAAGCCTCGCAAAGTTTTCATCTGTCGGGATGGCAGCGCTTCTGGCGGCTCGACGTGCCCTTCGCCATGCCCGGTCTGATCTGGAACACGATGATGTCGATGTCAGGCGGCTGGTTTTTCGTCGTGGCGTCGGAGGCGATCACCGTCGGCAACACCACGGTCACCTTGCCCGGCATCGGCTCTTACGTTGCGCTCGGCATCGAAAAACAGAATTTGCCGGCGATCGGCTACGCGATCCTGACCATGCTGCTGGTGATCATTGCCTACGACCAGTTGATGTTTCGCCCCGTTGTCGCCTGGGCCGACAAGTTTCGGTTCGAACAGACCGCCTCAGCCACGGCGCCGACCTCCTGGATGCTCGACCTGTTCCGCCGCACACGGGCGCTTCGGGCGCTGACGCTTCCGTTCGCGGCTCTCAATAAGGCTATTTCGAATCTGCATCTGGCGATCCCGGGCAGCCTGAAGGTCCCGGTCAGATCCGGCCCGCCCTCGCGCGTGGTCGACGCGCTGTGGCTGGCGGTGATCGCTGTCGCGACCTGTTACGCCGGCTGGCGCGCCTATCAATTCATGTCGGCGACGCTAAGCCTCTCGGACGTCGTCGCAGCCATAGGCGATGGTTTCATCACACTGGCTCGCGTCGTCGTGCTGATTGCGCTCGCGTCGATGATCTGGGTGCCGATTGGCGTATGGATCGGGCTTCGGCCGAAACTGGCCGAACGCGTCCAGCCGTTGGCGCAATTCCTGGCCGCGTTTCCCGCGAACCTCGCCTTTCCGGTCTTCGTGGTGATCATCGTGCGCTACGGCCTGAACGCGAATATCTGGCTCAGCCCGCTGATGATCCTCGGCACCCAGTGGTACATCCTGTTCAATGTCATCGCGGGTGCGAGCGCGTTCCCATCCGACCTGCGCGAGGCCGCCGGCAGCTTCCACTTGCGTGGCTGGCGATGGTGGATCAAAGCGATCTTGCCGGGCATCTTCCCCTATTACATCACCGGCGCCATCACTGCCTCGGGCGGCTCATGGAACGCCTCCATCGTGGCTGAAGTTGCCAGTTGGGGCGACACCCATCTGACGGCCAAGGGCCTCGGTGCCTATATAGCCAACGCCACCGAAGCCGGGGATTTTCCGCGCGTGGTGCTCGGCATCGCTGTAATGTGCATTCTGGTGACGCTGTTCAACCGCCTGCTCTGGAGACCGCTCTACGCTTTCGGAGAACGCCGCCTTCGCCTCGGGTAAATCTTAAGGAAAGCCCATGCTCGACACTTCCAAAGAAGCCACCCTGCTCGACATCCGCAGCGTATGCCGCTCGTTTCCGAAAGGCAGCGGCGAGGAACTGCTGGTTCTTGAAAAAGTCGATCTCACCATCCGCTCGGGCGAGATCGTCGGCCTGCTGGGCCGCTCCGGTTCGGGCAAGTCCACGCTGTTGCGCATCATCGCCGGGCTGATCGCGCCCTCCTCGGGCGATGCCAAGTGCCGCGGCGAAACCATCGCAGGACCGCCGAACGGCGTCTCGATGGTGTTCCAGTCGTTCGCTTTGTTTCCGTGGCTGACGGTGCTGCAAAACGTCGAACTCGGCCTTGAAGCCCTTGGCGTGGAAAGCGCCGAGCGCCGCAAGCGCGCGCTGGCGGCGATCGACCTGATCGGCCTTGACGGATTTGAATCCGCCTACCCGAAGGAATTGTCGGGCGGCATGCGCCAGCGCGTCGGCTTTGCCCGGGCCCTCGTCGTGCATCCGGACCTTCTTTTGATGGACGAGCCGTTCTCGGCGCTCGACGTGCTGACCGCCGAAACGCTGCGCACCGACCTGATCGATCTCTGGATCGAAGGCCGGCTGCCGATCAAATCCGTGCTGATGGTGACGCACAATATCGAGGAAGCGGTGCTGATGTGCGACCGCATCCTGGTCTTTTCATCCAATCCCGGCCGCGTCGCCGCGGAGATCAAGGTCGATCTGCCACATCCGCGCAACCGCCTCGATCCGACCTTCCGCCAATTAGTCGACAGCATCTATGCCCGCATGACGCAGCGGCCGGAGCCCAAAACGCCTGCGATCGAAGGCATCCATGGCACCGGCGTCGGCATGATCCTCAATCATGTGTCGTCCAACGTGCTGTCGGGTCTGATCGAAACGCTCGCCGCGCCGCCCTATAACGGGCATGCCGACTTGCCGGTTCTGGCCGGCCACCTGCAACTCGAGGCCGACGAAATCTTCCACCTCGGCGAATCCCTGCAACTGCTGCGCTTCGCCCAGTTGAGCGAAGGCGACCTGATGCTGACCGATGCCGGAAAGCGTTTTGCGACGATGGAGACCGACGCGCGCAAACGGCTGTTCGCCGAGCACATGACCAACTACGTGCCGGTCATCGGCCTGATCAAGCGCGTGCTCGACGAGCGGCCCTCGCATACCGCACCCGAGGCGCGCTTCCGCAACGAGCTCGAGGACTATATGAGCGAGGGCGCAGCCGACGAAACCCTCAAGACGATCATATCATGGGGACGTTACGCCGAGCTGTTCGCCTATGACGAACAGTCGGAAACCTTCAGTCTGGAAAATCCGCACTGAGGCGCGATCGGCCTCAGATCACCGGCGCAAAGCTATCTGCCCGCGCCATCGCCCAGGCGTCGCGGAATCTTGAATCGCTAGTGCCGTCGATCAATTCGCCCGGCCGCAGCGACGGATAGAGCTTGGCGAAGGTCTGCACTTCGGTCGTCGACGTCCGCTGCGAGAAGTGGATCGGCCGCAAGTCCTGCGGGTGATCGAGGCCGGCGGCGGCCAGAAGTTCGGCCAGCGCATGCAGCGTGGCGTGGTGGTAATTGTGGACCCGCTCGAGCTTGTGCGGCACGAACAGTGCGCGATTACGCGACGGGTCCTGCGTGGTGACCCCGGTCGGGCAGCGATCGGTGTGGCAGCTCAGTGACTGAATGCAGCCGAGCGCGAACATGAAACCCCTTGCCGAATTGCACCAGTCGGCGCCGATCGCCATCGCGCGTGCCATGTCGAAGGCGGTCGCAATCTTGCCAGACGCCCCGATCCGTATGCGGCTACGCGCATTGATGCCGACCAGCGCGTTATGGACGAAATTGACGCCCTCGCGCATCGGCATGCCCATGTGATCCATGAATTCGAGCGGCGCTGCGCCCGTGCCGCCTTCATTGCCGTCAACCACGATGAAGTCGGGATAGATGCCAGTTTGCAGCATCGCCTTGCAGATCGCCAAAAATTCCCAGGGGTGGCCGATGCACAGCTTGAAGCCGGCCGGTTTGCCGCCGGACAGCCGGCGCATCTCGCCGATAAAGGCCATCATCTGCAGCGGCGTCGAAAACGCCCGGTGCGTCGCCGGCGAGATGCAATCCTCGTTCATGGCGACGCCGCGGATTCGCGAGATCTCCTCGGAAACCTTCGCCGCCGGAAGCACCCCGCCATGGCCGGGCTTGGCGCCCTGGCTGATCTTGAGCTCGACCATCTTGATCTGGTCGTCGGCGGCGACACGGGCGAATTCGTCCGGGTTGAAGCTACCGTCGCGGTTGCGGCAACCGAAATAGCCGGAGCCGATTTCCCAGATGATGTCGCCGCCGTTCTCGCGATGATAGGGGCTGAAACCGCCTTCGCCGGTATCGTGGGCGAAGCCGCCTTTCTTGGCGCCGGCATTAAGCGCGCGCACCGCGTTGGGGCTCAGCGCGCCAAAACTCATCGCTGAAATATTGAAGACCGATGCCGAGTAGGGCTTGCTGCAATCAGGGCCGCCGATGGTCACGCGGAAATTCTGGTCGGCGTGAACCTTCGGCGCCACCGAGTGGTGAATCCACTCATAGCCATCGCGATAGACGTCTTCCTGAGTGCCGAATGGCCGCTTGTCGAGCACCATCTTGGCCCGCTGGTAGATCACCGCGCGGGTGTCGCGGGAGAACGGCATGCCGTCCTTCTCGCTCTCAAAGAAATACTGCCGCATCTCGGGACGGATTTCCTCGAGCAGAAAACGCAGATGCGCGGAGATCGGATAGTTGCGCAACACCGCGTGACTCTTCTGCGTCAGATCGCGAATACCGAGCAGCGTGAGGGCGCCAAAGATCACCAACGGAATGACGACCAGGTCGAACACCTTGTGGTCGACGATGCCGATGCCAAGGAGCAGCGCTGTCACCACGGAGCATATCGTGAGAACGATGAAACGCGGTGAGAACGGCAGCATCAGTGTTTCCATGGATCCCCTCAGGCCGATTTGCCGGCCCATACGATATCGGCGGCAACAGTCACATATATGACAAACTGCGCTAGTGTGGCGGTTCAGAAGTCCGCATCATTGTCGCCGCGAGTTCGTTATGCGGACTTCTGAACCAAAGCCACACTAGATCAATAGCTTTGCCGGTGTCCTTTCGATTCCGAAGTTCGAAACGAGGCTCGGCAAAATGCGACGAACTTCGGAATCGGGACACTGGATGATTTGCCGTCTCCAAGCTATCTAATCATCTGCGAGATGATCAATCTATCCAAGTGGCGGGGTTCGTCGAGCCTAGCCGATTTCGCACTGCAACGTAGCCGTTCTCGAAGGCTGCGAATGGCAGGCCACAGGCGAGGAACCGAGGCGCTTAGTGGTCGTGCGTCCGTAATGCGCCCGGGATGTGCTGTTTCTCCAGGCCATGATTGGCCAGCCATTCGTCGGTGCTTTGGATCGACCGTTCGATATGCTCCGAGGTAAGCGAGAAGTCGTAAGGCGACCCTACCAGCGGGCATAAAGGCGGGACCACGAAGTATTCGATCTCGGGCGGGAGGTTTTCCAGCTCATTCACCATCTGCCGCGCGATCATCAGCGTCAACGCGTGCAGCGCATTGGCGACCGCCCCCACCGGGGGTATTTCGGAGGCGCAGGCATAACCCGTCGGCAGGATGATGAGGCGGCGCGCCCCCTTTGCGACCGCGACGTTGACCGGCGTATTGGCCGAGATCGCGCCATCCGCAAGGTA
>Ga0210393_10002570_pt1 | contig 14837 bp, 12 predicted proteins | sample IncBWC27OmetaG_FD_160068 | JGI IMG/M metagenome (GOLD analysis project Ga0210393, IMG submission 160068) | Forest soil microbial communities from Barre Woods Harvard Forest LTER site, Petersham, Massachusetts, United States - Inc-BW-C-27-O ... | reverse complement strand
CAAAGATTGTCAACGCGAAGAAGACCAGGAAAAGCAGTAGCTTTGCTGTGGATCGCGATGTGCCGGCAGGTGCGGTTGTAGCGGGCATCACTCAGGAGAATCGAGAGAGCGTATCGCAGTGCCGGAAAGCAAGTCAATCGCGGGCATCGCACCATATCGCACCATAATCGCACTATAACTGTCGTAACATCTCACTTTCCATTGACCCTTGCGAGGCTCCATTCACAGTACGTACATTCGAAGCATCCACCAGACAAGGAATATCGCGACCATCGCCCCTGCGATGTGAACGATCCAGTCGCCAGCCGTTTTTGGTTTCCCGAAGTTGAACATGCGGCAATGGTAGCAGGCCCCGCTGAGGCGGCGTAAAATCGCCGTCACCCCGGCAACAGCCGAGCCGGTATCCATGCGAGACGCGCCCAGTTCCTCCTGCTAAAACCACATCGACCAGATCCAATCCACGCAGGTATGCGTGATCGCCGAAGCCGGCACCCGCCGCTGCTCCCGCCACGCGCGCCCGTAGAAAATCCCCGCGATCGTGGCCAGCAACACATAGCGCCAGTTGAAATGCGCCGACCGTTTATTGAAATGTGACAGCCCGAAGACCACCGACGCAATTCCCAGCGCCGCCCTGCGTCCTACCCTCCGCTCCAGCAAATTCTGCACCCAGGCGCGAAAGAAGAGTTCTTCCGGCACCGCGGTGAAGAAAAATATTCCCACCCACCGCAGCGCCGCCCAACCCACGCCCGCGAGATTTCCGGCCAACAAACTGCGATGCGGATGAATGAATCCCAGCGCCAGCCCCAGAATTAAAACCGGCGGCGTGAGAAACAACAGCTCGCGCAGCCCGATCTTCCAGTCGCTAAAGGCCGCCGCCTTTGTGGATTGAGGAAGGTTCGTGGGTTCGGGAAGGGCACGGCCTTCAGCCGTGCCATACCGGTGCTCAGAAGGGGCGGCCCTTAGCCCCTCAGGTCCGCTCGTGTCGGTCGCGCTCGAGTCGCTCGTCTTCCCGCTACTGGCCTTCCGTCCCCAGTGCGGGCAAAAATCAAATCCCGTTCCCGAGAGCCGCCGGATCGCCAGAAATCCGTACAGCCCCACATCCACCAGCAGCAACTCGTTCAAAGCCCTCAGCCCCGCTGGCCACGCCGACTCAAACCAGCGCAAATCCACCGCCAGCCCCAGCGTCAGCAGGATCATTCCATCGCGCCAGTTGCCGCGCTGTTCAGGATCAGCAGCGGCTGCCCGATCGAGCAGCCACGCCACCACCACCGGCAGCCCGGCGTAAAGCGCGAACCACTTCCAAAGAAAAATTCCCTGCGCGCAGGCCACCAGAACGTAGGGAAAAACGAACAGCGCTGGCAGGCCCACGCGAACCGGGACCGGCCAGCGCTGCACGCTGCGTGCGACGCGCTCCGCGGCCAAACCGAATACCACCGCGGGAACAAGTTCCAACCCCAGCGCCGCCATCGCCACAGGCGTCACGTTCTGCATGACGACTATATTAACTTCCTCGCCACGCAGCTCACCCCTCACGCTTGCGGGCAGGTTCTCCCGCCGCGTGTGTAGACACCTGCTTCCCACAATTCGCGGGAAACCACTCATCCACTTCGCCGCAACGTCCGCAAGTCTTTGCTTCTCGGGACGCTACTTTCCCAGTGTCACTTCGGCGATTACTTTCTCCTTGCCGCTTTCCGCCAGTTCGCGCTCGGCGCGCGACCGAAACAGCGTCCTTCCGTTCGAAATGCCCGCGACCCACACTTCGGAAAGAAAATACGTGTCGCCGTAGCGGTGGAACACCAGTTTGCAACTGTTGTCGTTCGCGGAGCGTTGTGTGCGCTGCGTCGGCACAAACGTGCCGCGGTTGTTCGCATCGTGGATGCCCAGGGCATCCGCATTCGCGGGCGAAACAATGTAGTGACCCGCCGGCAGCGTCTGATGCGCCACCACGAAGGGAAACGGAATGTTGGCCACCACGTCCCCTTGTCTGGTCTGCGCGAAGGAAGCGGACGCCGCCAGTAGCAGCGCCGCATACAAAACGATTCGAAGCAGTTTCATACGATTTCTCCTCACCTTGGCTTACGCGAATCGGAATTGGCCCACTGCAGGAGGGGAGGATTCGTCGCCATCAGGTGAGGGGCAGCGCGCCACGTTGGGGCAAACGTTCCGGACGAACACTGGGGCAAGACTTCCGGCGCAACTTCCGAGCGGAATCCGCGTTCCCCCGTTGGCTCGAAGTCGAGCCGCCGGGGATATTTCGAACTTCATCCTGATAGTGCGGCCGGGGCGAATTCCGTTACAGGATTTCCCGTCGCGCTTGTCTCCGCGCCCCTGGCCGACTAGAATGCCAGCGACCCGGCAGGAGGGAAGAATTTATGGCCGCCGCTCCCGTCCCACCCGCAGCTGTGCCCGCTGCCACGCCCGAACCCGCACCACTTTCCGAAGGCGCACGCCTTATCAACACCTTCATCGCGCCCTCAAAAACTTTCACGGACCTGAACCGCAGCGCCAGCTGGTGGGCACCGTGGATCGTGATCTCCATCCTCTCGCTGCTCTTCATCTACACCATGGGCCGCCAGATTGGCTTCGACCAGATCAGCCGCAACCAGATCGCGCACTCCAAGAACGCCGACCAGTTCGATAAGCTGCCCGCCGACCAGCAGGCCAGCCGCATCAAGCTCTCCAGTAAATTTATTGGCTACTTCGGCTTTGGCAGCCCGCTGCTGATTCTGTTCTATTTCCTGATTGCGACTGTGGTCCTGTGGGTCACGTTTAATTTCGGAGCCGGGGCCAATGTGTCTTTCGGCACGTCTTACGCCATCTTTATGTATGGCAGCCTGCCGAGCATTGTGGGGGCGATCCTGGGAATCGTATCGATGTTCGCCGGCGTCAATCCCGAGGGCTTCGACATCAATAATCCGGTCGGCACCAACCTTGCCTATTACCTCGATCCGGAGGCGACTGGCAAATTCATTCACAGCATGGCGAGCGCGCTGGACGTGATTTCCATCTGGAGCATCGTGCTCATGGGCATCGGCTTCTCCTGCATCAGCAAGGTGAAGCGTTCCACGGCGATCACCATCGTGGCGGTATGGTTTCTGATTTACAAGCTCATAGGTGCGTCGCTTGCGGCGGCGTTCTCGTAAGCAGCGGCACCGAATGCGCAGTTGCGAAGCGAATAACTCTTTCGAGCCGGCAGCTCGCGAAGATAATCTGTGAACGTCTAAACCGCAGGCCCGGGATGTTCCCCCGCGCTGCGGCCCGAGTTGGTTGACGTGCTCGTGGTTGGGTTAATCTGATCTGGTCAAATCGGTCGGGCTAAATTGTTCTAGCCGAATTTTTGAAATTCTTAGGAGGCTTCCCCGTGAAACGTATCTTCGCTCAATCCTTGGTGGTATTTTGTGCATTCGCAATGTGCCTGATCGGCGCGACACGCGGCTTCGCGCAGGCTTCGTCCGCGACGGCCGCACCCGCCGGACCGGTAAAAGATCCAGTCAGCACGTCGTTGCGCTTCATGCTGTCGGCGCGCGCGAAGAACACCCTCGCCGCCATCGATGCCATGCCCGCCGACAAGTTCAGCTACAAGCCCACCCCCGACCAGATCAGTTTTGCGCATCTGGCGGTCCACATCACTGAGTTCAATTATGGTCTATGCGCCAAGGCGGCCGACGTGCCCGCGCCGAAAGTGGATGAACTCAAAGAAACCGACTCCAAAGACAAACTGCTGGCCGCAACCAAGGCGTCATTCGATTTCTGCACCGACGCGTTGGGCAAGATGGATGACTCCAAGCTGGGCGACAGCATCGAGCTTTTTAGCGGACGCCAAGGTCCCCGTGCCATGGCGGGGCTGATCCTTTCTAGCGGCTGGTCCGATCACTACGCAGCGGCAGCGATGTATCTGCGCCTGAACGGAATCCTGCCGCCCTCGGCGCAACCGAAGAAGTAAGCAAGGCAGTGCAGAATGCAACAAAGCGGTAGGCCACGAGTCTCAGATAGGACCATGGTTGGATCGGCCCGATAGGGGCCGCGCTGCTCGTCGCGGACGGCGAACATCCGCCGGCAAGATCCGCCATGGACAGGTCAATGCGCTCGACGTGGCTCGTAGCGGGCTCAAGTGAAAGGCATGTTGCCCGATTGTGGATTGCGCGGTCTTGGTGGTGTGGCGCTGGCACTCCTGCCGGCGAAATCTAGCCAGGAGCGAGCCCGAAGATAGGTTTCAGAACCTGCCAGGAACTGGTTTTGGCTTCGCGGACACTGCACCGCTTCCGATCAGCTGCCAGCATTTCGCGGGCAAGCGTGCCCGCGCCACATAAACAAAGCCATGGCTGCGCTTGGCTGGACAGCCGAGGGCCTGCCCTGAGCGGAGTCGAACGGGCGGCTGTCCCGGCGTGGGCATTCGCCGCGCTATTTGATTTGCACGAGATCGCCCGCGGCCTCAGCGGGATTCTGCGGAGCGCGCCAGGAATCGAAGATTGATACCTGATGCACGCATGACACGGTGCAATGCGGCGCGCAGGATTTTTCCGTGACGAATTCGCGGCGCAGGTCGTCGCGGGTGTAGGTTTCGAGAGGCACCCCGGGATAGCCGCGCTGTTGCGAGCAGTAGTGCACCAGGCCGTTTTCGCAGATGTAGAGATAGCGCGCGCCCGCTCGGCAGCGCCAGTCGTTACTTTTGCCTTTCGCGATGTTGTCCTGAAAGGCGTTGATGCGGGTGAAGCTACTTTTTTCGAGGGCCTGCATTTCGTGGTAGATACGGCGCTCTTCTTCGCCCAGCGGCTGCAGCTGCCCACTGCCGTCGTGAATGATGCCGATGGTCGATGTGAACCCGAGAGCGATGGCGCGCTTGCCGATGACGAGCGCATCCTGCGGATGCGAGATGCCGCTGCCGACAACGGAATTGATATTCACGTGAAAGTCGGCGTGCTCGGCGAGCAGTTCCAGCTTGCGGTCGAGAACTTTCAAGCTCTTTTTCGAAACCTCGTCGGGATTCACGTTGTCGATCGAAATCTGCAGCCACTCCAGCCCGGCGCGGTTGAGGCGCTGAATGCGTTCCGCCACAAGCAGATAGCCGTTGGTGATGAGTCCAGCGATCATTCCATTGGCGCGAATGCGGCGAATCACGTCGTCGAGTTCGGGATGCATCAGCGGCTCGCCACCGGAAATTGTGACCACGGCGGTGCCCAGCGATCCCAACTTGTCGATGCGGCGATACATTTCTTCAATGGGCACGGGCTTCGAGAAATCGTCAAACTCGTTGCAGTAGGTGCACGCCAGGTTGCAACGGCGCATGGGGATGATGTGCGCCAGCAGCGGATGATCGGTGGAGGCGAGCGCACGCACGGCCATGCTCGCTCCGCGCAGGTTGCGGTGCAGGGCTTTGGCGCGTCGGCGCAGGGTGGTAAAGGTCGTGGGCATTGGCTTCTACCATTACAGCATAGAGCGAATCGAAGTGCATGCCGCGCAACAGCGTGTGGTGGTTTTCGAGGGGTGAAGCGCAGACTTTTGACCGCGAAAGCAAAGCCCCAGGAGGCTGAAGCCCGCATCGTTCGTGGCTCTGGGCGGAACGGCTGAAGCCGCGCCCTTCCCAAAGCGATTTGCCAGACCGGTCAGGTTTTAGGAAACCAGTTCGTGTCTGGCCCGGCGTAGCAGTTCGACTGCGCCGCCCATGTGCTCTTCCTGGATGAAAACGTAGTCGGTGTCGTAAGTGCTGACGGCGAAGATGGGGACGCCGTTTCCGGAGAGTGGCTGGATGAACGAGAGCAGGATCCCTGTTTGCGAAAACAGGAATGGGCCTTCGAGCTTCAGGCACATCCAGCGCGGGCCGGCGGGGACTTCTTTGGGAACGTGGCCGGCGGGGCAGACGATGGAGAGTTCGTCGGCGGTGCGGGTGATCGAGATGAACTCGCGGGAGGCGGCCCAGGTGGGGACGGGCGCGTCTGGCGCGAGACGAAGGATGGCATAGGGGCCGCGGAGCTGGCGGAATTTGAGCTGGGGAGTCTGAGGGGCTTCGGAGGGAGTGGACATGAGTGTCGCGACAGGATAGCAATTTATCGAGTGGCCTGTGGTGAAAATTGCGGGCAAGAGCCACAGCCTGCACCCGCTGCCTCGCCGCGCTCGGCTCGACAGCCGAGGCGGCGGTCTCTACGTGAGTGTGGCTGCGTAGGGGCTGGTGGCGCGGTGGCGGGTTTCGAATTCTTCGCGGGTGCAGAGGGTTTTTGTGTCGGTGATGCGGTCGACGGCTAGGATGCCGTCGAGGTGATCGATTTCGTGCTGCAGGAGTTCGGAGAGGTTGCGGTCGTCTCCGGCGCGGAGTTCGTGATGCGCGCCGTCGACAGCTTGATAGCGGACGGTGATCTCGCGGTGGCGTTCGACCTGCATGAAGATGGAAAGGAAGCTGAGGCAGGCATCCCAGACTACGATTTTCTCTTTGCTGCGCTCGATGATTTCTGGATTGATGAAGGGCCAGGGTTTTTCTCCTGGCAGTTGCAGGAAGATTACGCGCTGCAGGACGCCCAGTTGGGGGGCGGCGATGCCGCGTCCGTAGCCGGTGGTGGCGCGCCAGTGGGCGAGGGTGTCGGCCAGGTCTTGGATTAGCGCGGCGATCTCGGGGGTGGAGGGATTGGCGACGGCGAGGGATTTTTGGCGCAGGATCGGGTTGCCGAGTTGGAGGATGGGTTTGAGCGGCATGGCGGCTTCGGGCTTCGGGGAAAGGCTAGACTGACCAGCGGCGGTTTTGCAAGCGGGAGTCGTAGTGGGCCGTAGTGGGCTGCCAGAGCGTCGCCCGGCCGGACAGACGAGTGGCTGTCTCCACCTGGACCCGTGCCACGGGTCATAGGCCTCGCGGGCTGAAGCCTGGGGTGAATCGGGCGCTTTACGCGGCGCTGAAGCGCCGCTCTTCCTCGTCACCGCAGGTAGCACTCAGAATCGGCAGTGGCCATCCACAATCAGCAATCAGGAAACCAGCATCAGATATCTTCGATCTGAAATCTACCATCTGTTATCGGTAATCCGCGCTCCGCGATCATCGGGCCGCGGCGGCGTCGAAGAGGTTTAGGAATTCCAGTTTTTTTTCGGCTGAGAGGAATGAGGCTTCGAAGGAGTTGCGGGCTAGTTCGCGGAGGTGCTCGTCGGTGAAGGCGAAAGTATCTTGCGCTAGCTGGTATTCACGGTTCAGGGTGGTGCCGAACAACGCGGGGTCGTCGGTATTGAGGGTGATCATCACGCCCTGATCGAAGTAACGTTTCGCGGGATGGTCGGCAATGGCGGGGCAGACTCCGGTGCGGACGTTGCTGGTGAGGCAGAGTTCTACGGGAATCTGGCGCTGCCCGAGTTCATCGATCAGGTCGGGATCGTGCGCGGCGGTGAGGGCGTGGCCGATGCGTTCGGCGCGCAGGTTGAGCGCTCCCCAGATGGATTCGGGCGGTCCGGTTTCGCCGGCGTGGGCGGTGGCGCGGAGGCCGTGGTCGAGTGCGTAGTTGTAGACGCTGCGGAAAAGTTCGGGCGGACCTTTTTGTTCGTCGCCGCCAATGCCGATGCCGACCACGTTGCGCTCGCGATAGAAAACGGCGAGCTCGAAAACTCTTTGCGCCTGTTCCACGCCGAAGTGGCGGGTAGCGTCAAAAATCCAGAGCAGCGAGATGCCGAAATCGCGGGCGCCGCGGGCGCGTCCGCGCTCGAGAGCGTCGAAGATGGCGGGGAAATCCTGCTTGCGGCGCAGGCACACGCCGACCGCGACGTAAACTTCGGCGTGGAGAATGTTTTCCGCTTTCAGTTGCTGCATGAGGCGGTAGGTGATGAACTCGTAGTCGTCGGGGCCGCGGAGGTGCTCGCTGACCGCCTTGAACGCCATGAGGAAGCTGGCGAAATCGGTGTAGTTGTAGAGCTGGGTGGTTTCGGCGAGGGTGGCGCGGTCTCCGTGACGCTCGCGCAGTTCGAGCAAGGTGGAGGGTTCGACGGCGCCCTCGAGATGGAGATGCAGCTCGGCCTTGGGGAGCTGGCGGATGAAGCTGGAAGGTGGCCGGTCTGGCGCGGACGGCATGCATTGATTGTAGGGAAAGCAGTGGCTAGTGGCTAGTGGTCAGTGGCCAGTAAGACCTAGGCAGGGACGAAGGTCAGGGGTCAGGGGCCAGTTAAGACTGGGCTGAGGTCTGAGGAGCATGAAGACTGGTTTCCGTTTACAATCGCGGGTCGGCGAACAGTTTCCCAGACGAAAGGATTTTTCATATGCGAATCGTTCCTCGAACGTTGGTCTTACTGTCGATTTCGCTGGCGATGTTGGCCGCAGTTATTTTTTCTTCTAGGTTTTCGGCGGAGGCGCAGGCGGCGCTGCAGGTGAAGACGGCTTCCGGTTTGGTGGAAGGGAAGGAAATGGGGACGGTGCATGCGTTTCTCGGCATCCCTTACGCGGCGGCGCCGGTGGGTAATTTGCGGTGGAAGCCGCCGATGCCCGCGGCGAAGTGGGACGGGGTGCGCAAGGCTACGGAATTTGGATCGCATTGCATGCAGACCAACGTTTACGGTGACATGGTGTTCCCCGATCCGGGCGGCAGTGAAGACTGCTTATCGCTGAATGTGTGGGTACCCGTGACGGCGCAGGGGAAGCTTCCGGTGATGGTGTGGATTTATGGTGGAGGATTCGTGGCGGGGGGAACTTCGGAACCGCGGCAGCATGGAGAAGTTCTGGCGCAGCAGGGTGTGATCGTGGTCAGCATGAATTACCGGCTGGGAATGTTTGGATTTTTTGTGCATCCGGAGCTGGCAAAAGAATCCGAGCACCACGCGGCGGGAAATTATGGACTGCTCGATCAGTTGGCGGCGCTGCGCTGGGTGCATGAAAATATCGCCGGGTTTGGGGGCGATCCCGGCAACGTCACGATTTTTGGCGAGAGCGCGGGATCGTTTTCGGTGAGCGCGCAGATGGCGTCTCCGCTGGCGAAGGGATTGTTCCAGAAGGCGATGGGGGAGAGCGGGGCGGCGTTTTCGAATCGCGGGCTTAGGTTTGCGCCGCTGGCGGAGCGCGAAGCAAGAGATGCGAAGCTGGCCAGTTCTGCGCTGGGAGTGAGCACGCTGGCGGAGTTGCGGGCTATTCCGGCGCAGAAATTGCTGGACGCATTCTCGAAGCCACGAGGCCCGGACGCGTTCTCCTTTGGTCCCGATGTGGATGGATATTTTCTGCCGGAGTCGGTGCCCGCGACTTATGCGGCGGCGAAACAGAACGACGTTGCGCTGCTGGCGGGATGGAATCACGAAGAGGAGGGATTGCATCCGTTCCCCCCGGATAAGTCGGCGATGGAAACCCTGAAGGCCACGGCAGACAAGGAGTTTGGCGCGAGGGCGGCGGAGTTTCTGAAGCTGTATCCGGGTGAGACCGAGGAGCAGGCGCAGCGGTCGATGGCAGACTTCGCGGGAGACCGTTTTATTGCGTTCGGCACGTGGAAATGGCTGGAGGCGGAGGTGAAAACCGGGAGGCAGCCGGTGTATCGCTACCGCTTTGACTTGTCGCTGCCGCCGGATCAGAAGGGGCAGCCGCAGGGCGCGTATCACTCGGCGGAGATCGAATATGTGTTCGGGCAACTGGATTCGAAAACGGATGTGACGTGGCGACCGGAGGATCGTGCGCTGAGCGCGATGATGCAGAAATATTGGGCGAACTTTGCACGCAGAGGAGATCCGAATGGGCCGGGGCTGGCGAAGTGGCCGGTGTATTCTCCGGCTGAGGGATGGCCGGTCATGCATTTGAGCGTGCAGCCGGAGGCGCAGAAGGATGCGCTGCGGGGAAGGTATTTGTTCTTGAGTGCGGGGGAGAAGTAGGCAAACCAAAATCTACCACGCAGGCGCGAAGGCACGGAGAGGTTCAGTTAGGGTCGGCCGATTCCGCCTCGTCTACTTTTTGTCCCATTTCTCGCTGCAGCTTCGCCAGGAGCTGCGCGCGCTGCTCGGTGCTCAACTCACGCTGCAATTCTTCCAGAGCCAGGGCCACGATGTGGTAGTGGTGCGCTCCGGCAAATTTCGAGTCGGCGGTGATGTTGAGCCAGAGTTTGTGCATGAGTTCTACATCCTGCGGGCGCAGGCGCGGAGTGTGCGGGCCCAGGGCAAATTCGCGCACCGTTCCGTCCGGGGCGCACACTTCCAGCGTAAGGCGCGGACGCGGCTCAGGCATGCGTTCCCATGCGTCGCCGGTGAGTTTTGCCTGCTCGTCGGCGGTGAGTTTGTTGGAGAGTCCGCAGATTACGCGGCTGGATTCAAGGCGCTGCGCCGTCACCATGATGGCTTCAAACACGTCGGTCGCCGGCACCACGAGAAGCGAAATTGGCTTGCCTTCTTTTTCCGCGACCGAAACAGCAGCGGTGAAAAGCTCCTGCTCGTAGTGGTCAAAGACCTGGCTGGCTTCAAAAACCGTGCTGCCGCTGAAGCTGTGCTCGCGATGGTAGAGGCGGGCGCTCATTACCACCACGTCCTGCTTCATGGTGTTGGTGTGGCCGAGGATGTGGCGCAGGTAGTAAAGATTGCGGGGGTCGCGCACCGCGACCAGGATGTTGCCCGGACGCACGCCCATCGCTCCGCTGCCCAGTTCCTGGTTGCCGTAGACGCGGAACTGGTCGAGCTGCTCCGGCTTGCCGTGGCGCTCTTTGGTGACGTGATGCTCGGAGAGCGTAAATATTGTGAAGAAGACCACGCTGAAAACCACGCCCGCAATGGTCGCCTGATACTTGGTGAACAGATTCACGATCGCGGTCATAAACAGCACCGCGGAGATGACGATCAGTCCCAGGGGAATTTCCGTCTTGCCGATGTGCAGATTGCCCGGCACCTTCCACTGGCGATTCCCCGGCTCGGTGAAGCGCAACACCAGCACGGCCAGGGACTTCATGGTGAAACTCCAGATCACTCCGAAAGCGTAGAGCGCGGCCAACTGGTAAACGTCGCCGCGGCTGAGGACGATGGTCAGCAACTGCATCCCGACAATGAGATTGATGATGCGGTAGCTGGTTCCGTAGCGGTGGTGCGGCCTCTGGAACCAGCTGGTGAGCACGCCATCTTCGGCGACGCGGTTGAGAACTCCGTTGGCTCCGACGATGGAAGTATTCTGCGCGCCCGCCAGAATCAGTACGCCCACCAACACCACGAAGCCATGGAACAGAAGCTTAATGCTGGTAGGCCCAACCAGGTACATGGCGATGCCGCCGATGAGGTTGGCGAAATAATCCGGCCGGACGCTGTCGGGAATAATCATGACCGCGAAGAATGAAACCAGCGAGGTGAACAGCAGGCTGTAGATGAAAATTACCAGCCCGGTTTTCTCCAGATTCTTCAGCTTGGGATGTTCGATCTCGCGGTTGACCTGGGCCAGCGTTTCTTCGCCGCTCATGGCCAGCACGGAGTGTCCGAAGCCAACAAACAGAATGATAAAAGTGAGGTGGCTGAAGAAAGTGCCGTTCAGCCAGCCCAGGGAATCCTTGTTCAGCGGAATGGCTCCCACTCCATGAAATGGACTGGGCGGCAATTGCACGGGGGCGCGCAACACCGTGACGGTGCACCACAGAATGAGAATCACCACCATCACCGTGGTGATGGCCATGATCTGCAAAGCTTTCTGGCTGGACTCGTGAATGCCCTGGGTATTCTTCCACCAGAAATAGGCCACCACGACCAGGGCGAGCCCCGCGGCGAAATGATCGTCAGAGAAATTCAGCGGGCGGTGGAAATACAGGCCCATATCCTTGATGAAGCCAGACAGATACTGCCCGGCAGAAACCGCGCTGATCGGGCCGGTGAGCACGTAATCGAATAACAGAGCCGAGACGGAAAACTTGGCCAGCGTTCCGCCCATGGCCTCTTTGACCACGCGGTAGACGCCGCCGCGCACAAACATGCTGCTCGATTCGATATAAAGCGCCCGCACCGCATAACTGAACAGCATGACCGCCAGGATGAACCAGGGAGCGCTCTTGCCGATCACCTTCTCAGCGTCGCCGCCGGCGTAGTACGCGGAAGAAGCCAGGTCGGAAAGCACAATGGCGGACGCCCGCCAGAACGAGATGAAGGTCAACATCACCGTGGTGGCGACGAAGACCTTTACTGCCGGCCGGGAACCAGAGGAAGTAGCCATGCAATGAGTGGGCGTAACGAGAACAGGTAAACCTATTCAGGTAAACCTACTGAAGATAGCACAGGGCGAGACCAAGAGGCATGGCGGTGAGCCCGTGGCGGGTGAGCCCGTGGGCAGCGTCTCGGTTTGCTGGCGGTGACGAAAAGCCGTCGAGCTTCGCTCGACGGACAGCCAAGGGTGGCTGTCTTCACATGAGCAGTTTCCAACCTGACCGCCAAGCCTCAGCTCGTCTTCTTCGGCGCGAGATAAGTGTGTGTGATGCGGTCGTGCCAGCAGAGCGCGTCTTCGTCGAGCAGGACCCAGAAGTATCCCATGCCGAGCGAAACCGCGCCGAGGTAGGCCGCCAACACGCGCCAACGGCGCAGGCGTCGATTCGCCAAGATGCCGTCGAAGCGGGCCACTTCGAGTCCAGCAAAGCGCAGACCCGGGGTGGTGCCGGCATAGACGAGCAGCAGGTATTGGTAGGCTGCCCACAACAGGCACGGCACGGCAGCGATCAGGCCGAGAATCTGCGACAGCGGCGGCCGCATGGCGCTCACCTTCCAGAAAATCGAGCCGAACAGAGCCGTGGCCAGAACTATGACCAGTCCATCGATCGCCGCGGCGGCCATGCGCCGGGTGAGCGAAGCAGCCTGCAGCGGAACCTCGATTCCCGGGCGCCGCGGGACACCTTCGGGCTCGGCCGCTTCGATCGTGATCCCTCCCAGCGCCGGAGGCGGCGGCACGATTTCTGGAGCCTCCAGGATGCGGGGTGGGGCCATCACCGGGCCGGCCAGTTCGTCGTAGGATGTGGGGCGCGCTGGGTCTGATCTCGGGAATTCAGAGCGAAATTCGGGAGATCGGAATTCAGGAGAGCGGGGGAATTCTATGATTCTTGCCCCGTGATTCGCCCTGGGACTGGCCGGGGCCAACAAGCTCCCCTGCGGTTCGGACAAATCAGCGTGTGAAGACGGCTCCCACTCGGCTCCTGCGGGGGTGGGACGTTCAGTCATACCGTCGAGCGCCAACGCCTGGTGGGATACGGTCTCGAAGCCTGCGGGTTCCGAATCAGGGGGCGCGGAACTCGACGAATCCGCCTCAAACCGCAGACCCAGCGAGGGATATCGCGGAGGGCGAGGCCTGCGGCGGGCACGATAGTTGCTCAGCTTCTCGGTCAGTTCGTCTCTCCAGGCCGAGGGAGTCTCATCGGGCGGGAGGGCGGGTGCCCCATTTTTCGCGCTCAGGGCAGGCTCTCTGGCAAAGACACGAGAAATGGGGCGCCCGTCTGTCTCCTGTTCGACTGTTTCCGGGGCGAGTGGGGTCGCAAGCGGCAAGCTCTCATTCGCATCGGCCGTCGGCCGCAGCGTCGCGGCAGAGGACGGTTCCGGATCGCAGCGGCAAATTTCACCGCATCGCAGACAATTCATGGGTAACAATTCGGACGACAATTTGGACGATGGCACTTGCTTGCATCGCAACTTGGATGAATTACGCCTAGCCGGTGTCCGGCAAATCACCCAGCCAATATACTTAGCGAATACCCCAGCCGTCGGCGCCCCACGTACAACCGGGAGCCGGAAGACTGGAATCCTAACCTTTTCAGCTATTATCTCGGTGGCATCGCCGTGCTAAGTTCACGATACCGCCAATTCGGAAACAAGAGTATTGCGCGCTCCCGATGATCCGCTTCCGATGACACCCCGCAACAGATTCCTTATCACGGCGGCGTTTCTTTGTCACCTGCTTCTCGCCTTTCCGCTAGTTACCAGCCAGTTGCTTTCCGCCCAAACCGGCGCAGACGCACAAAATATCGGCGCCCAAAATCCCGACGCGCAAAATGCTGACGCGAAGAACCCTGGCGCGCCGGATGCCGCGCAGAAAAAACCCGCCGCTCCCGACCTGAACTCTCCATGCGCGAAGCAGGCCGAGAACCAGGAAAAGAATGTTCCAACCATTTGCGCCATCCAGCAGGAAATGATCGGCTCCATCTACAAGCTGCATGGCGACGGCGAAATTCACTACGGCACCTACATCCTGCGCGCGGACGAGGTGACCTACAACTCCGACACCGGCGAAGCTACCGCGGACGGACACTTCAGGCTCGACGGCGGACCGAACGACGACCACATCCGGGCCAGCCACGGCACCTACAATCTGATCGCCGAGACCGGCCGCTTCTACGACGTCATCGGCACCACCGGAATACGTTTCACCGGGAATCGCGTAGTCCTGAGCTCACCCTCGCCCTTCAGCTTCAGTGGCAAGGTCGTCGAGAAAACCACTCCCGAACACTACCTGGTGTATGACGGCACCATCACCACGTGTGAACTGCCGCATCCCAAATGGAAGTACGAGGCGCGCAAAGTAATCGTCGACGTCGGTGGCAACGCCACCATCTACCACAGCACTTTTCTTCTGCACGGCCTGCCCGTGCTCTATTTTCCTTACGCCACTTATCCCGTGGACCGCGAGGCGCGGGAAACCGGCTTCCTCATCCCCACCATCGGCCGGTCATCGACCCGCGGCAACATTCTTGGCGATGCTTTTTACTGGGCCATCAACCGCAGCATGGATGGCACCATCGGCGCGGAATATCTCTCGATGCGGGGATGGTCGCAGCGCGGGGAGTTTCGCGCCCGCCCCAGCGACACTTCGTACGTGGACCTGACCTATTACGGAGTGATCGACCGGGAACAACAGGGCGGTGAAGAAGTGAAGCTCAACTCGGACGGCAATTTTCATGGCTTCCGCG
>Ga0210393_10002565_pt1 | contig 14861 bp, 12 predicted proteins | sample IncBWC27OmetaG_FD_160068 | JGI IMG/M metagenome (GOLD analysis project Ga0210393, IMG submission 160068) | Forest soil microbial communities from Barre Woods Harvard Forest LTER site, Petersham, Massachusetts, United States - Inc-BW-C-27-O ... | reverse complement strand
CGATCGATGGAAACCGCCGCAACGGCAGCCGCAGCGGCGGCCGAGGTGCCGACGAGGACCTGGCGCCGCGTGGTGTTCGGCGTCGGCGCGGCTTCCGGCGGCGTGCCGGACATCTGCTCGGCAAGACGACGGTGTAGGTCGGACAGGAATTCCTGGCGCGGGGCGTCGACCGCATCAGAGCCCTGCCGAGCCGCGCGCAGCTCGATCGCCGTACGGATCTGCGCTGCCTCAAAGTCGTCGGGCGCAAACGGCTTCGGCCGGCGGCCCCGCAGCAGATCATCGACGTAACGGCGTAGTCCTCGCGCGTTCATGGCTGGCCCCCATCGTTGACTTGCGCTGCCAGTCGCAGAGCGCGGTGTTGGAGCACTTTGGCGTTGGCAATGCTGATCCCAAGTTCGGAAGCAGACTCCTTGATCGAATTGCCTTGCAAGAACCGCAATTCCAGAATCCGCCGATAGCGAACCGGCAGGCTTTCGAGAACCTTGGCCACGCGCTGCGGTGCGGTGCTGATCGCTTCCTCGCTGTCGGGTGGTTGTTCGATGTCGTCGATCGAGGTTATCTGGCGGCCCATGGTCTCGCGCCAATGCGCGGCCAGCACCGTTCGGGCCGTGGCCCGCAAGTATGCGCGCACCTCACCGACGCTCGCAGTCAGCCGCAGCGGCCGCAACGCGGCGAGGAAGACCTCGGCGGTGAGGTCCTCGGCGTCGGCCCGGTTGCCGACCCGGGCGAACAGCGTGCGGTATACCCAGGCCGCGTTGTCCTGGTACACCGCTTTCCAGTCGGTGTAGCCGTCGTCAGGCACCGCGCGCAAGGGTCGCGGGCTGACGGGTTCGTTTTGCGCCGCCACGTGCCTCCTTCACCGATCCATATCAGCGCGGGTTACACCCGGGGTCAGGGCGCGGCAAGTGATGCTTCCTCGACCATCAGCTCGTCGAGCTTGGTGGCGGTGGCCGACAGTGCCGACTTGGTCATGCGCAGTATCCGATCCTGCACTCGGGGCTTCGCCGACCCAGCCGCCTGCAGCTGGCCCATCAGATGCCCGAGAACGTCCAGGCGCGCCGCGGCGAGCCAGGCGGTCAAGTCCGGGTCATCGAGCCAGCGCAGCTGATTTCCGTAGTCGGCCAGTGCCGCGCGCAACCAGTCGAAGTCGGTGTCCGGGTGCGGTAACGGCACGCACAGCTGGTTCTTCATTGTGTCATCCGGGTAAGCCGCTTCGACGTGCGCGACCAGGGCGGCGCTGAATACTTGTTGGCACCCGCGAACGCTTTGTAGCGTGATGTGGCCGGTATCGAAAATTGGTGTAGCGGGCCGCTTTTCGGCGCCATCGGCGGTGCAATCGATGTATAGTGCGCTGTCGTCAGCAGCTACGGCGCCACCGTCGAGAACCATCTTGTCGGCGTCGATACGCAGCAGGTGGCCCATGCGTACGACGTCGGTGATGCGCCGTAGCTGCTCCAATTCGGCCGGGGTGACGGTCGCACAGCGGTACATGGTGGGCCGGATCGCCGGATCGATCCGCAACAGGGCGCCCGCATCCTCAAGACGCGCGAACAGATCCTCGACCGACGCCGCGTCACTGATGGCCCGCAGTCGCGCGGCGAAGCTGGCTTCGACCCGGTCGGCGAACAACGAGCCGGGCTGGATCGTCGCTCGATCCAGCAGCCAGGAATCGCGGGGCATGATCCAGGTCAGCCGGTCCGGCGCGATGCCATGGCCCAGCAGCCACAGGCACGTGTCGATGCCGGTCTTGCCGGCCCCGACGATGACGTAGCGCTCGCGGGCGGCATGCTTTGGCAGGTCGTTCGGCGGGACGCATTCGATGCCGGGTGCGACCTGGTACGGCGGCGGGCGCATCGAGGGAACCATGACGCGCATGTAGGTGGCATCGACGACGCGGCGCGCCACGTTGACGGTGTAATCGGAACCGGCCAGCGTCGCAAAGCGGCCCTCGCCGAGGTATTCGCTCATCGGGAAGTAGCTGACCCGCCCAGTCGGCAAGAACTGTTGGCGCATCACGTGGTCGTAGTAGGCGCAGACTTCCCCGGCGGTCGCCAGTTCGTAGAGCCCTTCATTCCAGCCCACTTGGTCGATGGTGTCGCTGCCGAGGCGCCGCGAGTTCACGCCGTAGAACGCCGAGGGCTGGTGCAGCCGCACAAACGGGTAGGCCGTCGTCCAATGCCCACCCGGCTGGTGGGAGCGATCGACCAGTACCACGCGTGCCTCCGTCTCAGAGACCAGCGTGTCGATGAACGCCATGCCCATGGCGCCCGCGCCGACGACGAGGTAGTCAGCCTCGATGGTGTGCATACCAGGTAAAGGCTAACCCGACTTGCATCGTGGTGGTTATGGATACGCCGCTCGGGCCTCGACCACGCTGAGGGGCGAAGCGGTTTGCACCACCCGATTCATCTGGAATCCGGCTTGGCTGAGCAGGTCTCGGTACTCGGCAGCAGTGCGTTCGCGGGCCCCCAAATTCAGCAGCATCTCCAGATCCACCCATTTGCCCGGGAAGTCACGATCGTGCTTGGGGATAACCAATTCGACCAGCAACACCGTGGTTCGGGGGCCAGCCGCCGCGCGAACGTTACGCAGGATCTGCACCGCCTTTTCGTCGGGCCAGTCGTGGATGATGTTCTTGAGGATGTAGGCGTCACCACCGGCCGGAACGCTGTCAAAAAACGACCCCTCCGCGATACGCACTCGGTCGGCGACTCTGTGCTCGCGCAACAGGCTCGGGGCATTCGCGACTACCGACGGCAGATCGTAAAGTACGCCCCGCGAAGCCGGCGCTCCCGCCAGGATGGCGGCCAGCAGTGGACCGTGCCCGCCACCCACGTCGACGATCGTGGGGTAGGCGCTGAAGTCGTAGCCGGCGACCACCGTCCCGTCCGTCAGTTCCGAAACGCTCGTCATCGTCTGGTTGAAAAGTTCGGCAAGCTCGGGCTCCCCGGCGAAGTAGTCGAAGCTCTCCTTGCCGCGCATTGCGGGGACGACCGTACTTCCGGTTCGGATCGAGTCCACCATCAGGGTCCAGCGTTCGCGCTGTTCCCGCGACCCGTAGAACTGTGCCGCCCAAGTCATCGAGATCGGTGCGTCCGAACACAGGGTGCCGGCAAGGGAATTCAGCTCATAGCGTCCGTCGCGGCGATGACGGAAGATGCCCTTGCCGATCAAGGCCCGCAGCAGCCGGCGCAGCGCGTCCGCGTCGGCGCCCACCTGGGCGGCTAGCTCCTCGATCGGCAACGGTCCGTTGGTCAGGGCATCGGCGACACCGAGTTGGGCCGCCACGGTGATCGCCTGCGATGTCCAGGTGGCAACGATCATCTCCATCATCGCTGCCGGCGCGGGTGTCAGCCGTTGATGGAGCCGATACAGGTAGTGGCGAATCCACTCGACAGCGCGAGCCAGCTTGGCGGGTGGCACCTTGGTGGTTGCCGACATCATTTGGCATCGACCAGATCGGCGGTCGTCGCTGCCCCGAGGTCTCGGCTGACCTCCGCGGATATCCGGCGGTGACTTACCGAACGCAGAAACGTTGTCAGTGCCCAGGTCATGAACCGGTCGGAGATCATCGCCGCCGGCCTCAGCGCGAACTCACTGCGGGACACTTGCAGCGTGGTCACCCAGGACACGGCCTTGACCTTGCGTCGCCTGGTGTTCTCGTACCAGCGCAGCGCGCTCGACAGATCACGACTGCCGCCGCGCACGCCATTCCAGCCCTTTACGAAATCCGAAAGCGCCTTAGACAACACCATGGTGTCGAGCAGCGCCTGATTGGTCCCCTGCGCAAGGGTGGGCGGCATCGTGTGGGCGGCATCGCCGAGCAAAGTAACCGCGCCTCGGCCCGAGCGGGGGATCGGGTGCCGAAAATGCGGGAACGGCGAACGGGCCAGATCCTCTTCGGTCAATGTCGCGAGTACTCGATCGGCCAAGCCGGACCACCCTTCGAAATTGGACCGGATCATGTCGATCGGACTTCCCGGTCTGACGAAGTCGGGCGACCATGGCAAGTCGAACCACCACTGCACATCCGAACCTCCAGCCGGCCACAGGCCAAGGCTTCCGTGCTCGCCGACAATCATTTGTGCAACGTGCTTGTCGGCGACGTGCGGAACGGTGACCAGTCCCTGCCAGCTGCACCAGCCGGTCGGCTTCGCGGATGGCGCGCCGACGGTGTCTCGAACCATTGAATGCAGGCCATCCGCACCGATCAAGAGATCCCCTTCGGCAAAGCTGCCGTCTTCGAACTCGAGGCGAACTCCGTCTTGCGTCCTGACGACCCCGACCGCACGGGCATTGCACCAGATGCGATCGGTCGGAAAGTCTTCCAGCAGCCGATCAAGCAGAACTCGACGTGGGACCATCCGAACTGGTGCGCCCAGCCGGTGCGTGATTGCGGTCAGGTCCACAGTGGTGACCGGGCGACCCGTCGATGTCACGACCCGCAGAGTGGACAGCGGCTGACCGGCCCCGTCCATATCGACCCCCAGCTGTCCCAGAACCGTTGCGCCATTGGGCCAGATGGTTACGGCGCCCCCACCTGCCTTCACCTCAGGTCGCCGTTCGAAGACGGTGACGTCATGTCCGTCGCGCAATAGTCCCCGCGCAATGGAAATGCCGCCCACACCGGCGCCGACAACGAGGACCCGAAGCGACCGGGTCGACGGCGCGTTGGGCACTGGCATCAGCTTCGCGGAACGCCTGTAGCGGGCATATTTCGGAATCGGCTCCCGATCCGTTTCGTCTCCGTGCCTCAATTGACGGCTCACTTCAGTCCTCTATGTGCCGTTCGTAAGCCCATCGCTCAAGTCGCGCTTGGAGCTTCAGCAGGCCAAATCCGGCGAACGACGTGCCAACTGAAAAGTAGACCATCAGCAACGGATTCATCTCAAACCTCCTACTGTTACCACGCAGGACCTCGACGAGAAGTTCACCGCGGAGCCAGACAATGTGGCGTCGCCAGACTGAAACGGCGCAGCAAGAATTTGGCTTCAGCGGGCGGCTGCGCCTCGCCGGCTGACCAGACAGGCGACCCAAAGCAGTGTCGTCAGCGCCTCGGAGCCCACGCTGATCCGCTTGTGCGGTAACGAAACCCATCTTTTACCCGTCCCGATCGCCGTCGAACTCATTGCTACTTAAACTCTTTCAATGCCAGGGGGGTGCTCGCAGATGCCCAGCGCGTCGCGCAGTTTTGGGCCGCAGGGACGCCGCGCGGACTCGACGCGGGCCGCGCCCTTTTCTCACCGCACTTCAGGATGCGATTTGGTCAGCCCGCGACTTGGCCACTGCGGCCAGCACCGCTTGAGTGGAGGAGCGGCTTCCGACGGTGATCCGAGCAGCGCCGTCAGGGTAGTAGCGGGCCTTCAGCCCGGTGTCGCCGAATACCTCTCGCCAGGGTCGTCGGACGGCCGGCAGGTAAACGAAGTTGGCGTGCCCGTCGGTGGTGTATACGCCCATTGCCCGAAGGCGCCGGGACAGGTAATCCCGCTCACCCGTGATTCGCAGAATGCGTTGCCGCAACTGGTCTTCGGCGTCGTATGACGCCGCCACCGCGGCCAAGCTGGTGATGCCCATGCCGAACGGCAATTGCATCCGCCACAGTATCGTGGCCAGTTCTGGTGAGGCAAACCCGTACCCGATACGAAGTCCGGCCAACCCATACGCCTTCGAGAACGTCCGCAACACCACGACATTCGGAAAGCGCCTGATCAGGTCAGGTCCGTCGATGCGGTGCTGGGGGGCGACAAACTCGATGTAGGCCTCGTCGAGCAGCACGATCGTGTCGTCCGGCACCCGCTGCAAGAATCGCTGCACATCCGCGACAGGCTCCAGGGTGCCGGTCGGATTGTGCGGCCGACATAAGACGACGACGCTGGCGTCCGCCGCCGCGTCGGCCATTGCCTCCAGGTCGTGGTGGCCGCGCTCGTCGAGCGGGACAGTGACTGCTGTCAGGCGGGCCATCTGGGCGAAGATCGGATACCCGTCGAAAGTCGGCTCGCTGAACACAATCCGATCACCGGGCCGTGTCACCGCATGCAGGACCTGCATCACCACCCCGCTCGCACCCGCTCCCAGCACGACCTGCTCGTCGCAGACCCCGATGTGACCGGCGATCAAGCGTCGCAGCCGTTCGGGCAGGAACTCCGGATACCGGTTGGCGGCATCGATCGAGCGGATCAGTGCCGAGCGCACCGCCGGCAGTGGCGGAAACGGGTTCTCGTTGAGCGACAATGCGAATGGATCGGTCGCGTTCGGCAGCGCGTCGAGGATATCCGCGGTGACAGGGCTCGCCGCCAGCAGGGGATGCATCAGCTTCGTCCGCCCCAGCGGACCGCCGCCGCACCCGCGAAGTCGCCGGCGTGCGCGAACGCGGCCATCATCACGACGTCGCCGGCCTTGACCTGACCGTCGGATATCGCATGATCCAGGTTGATCGGAATGCCGGCGCCGAACAGGTTGCCGCATTCGTCAAAAGTATCGAGGTGTCTCGATTCGGGCACCTCGAGCGCTTCGCGCCAGTTGCGCAGGAACACCCGGTTTGGCTGATTGGTGACCAGCAGGTCGATGTCCTTGGACGCCAGGCCGATTCGATCACAGACGGCAAGCGCCACTTCGGGGACTTGCCGGTTGCCGCGGGCCAGCACCTTGGTGATCTTACTGTCGGTGAAACCGATGGAGAGCTCACCGTTACCGGCTGCCCACCACTTGCGGGGCGGGTCTGAGGCCAGCGTCATCTCGCCGGCATATTCGCCGTAGGTGCGGCACTCGATATCGAGAATGGGTGACTGGTCGGACAGCGTGACCAGACCCACCGCGGCGCCGTCGCCGGGCACCGCCGCCTGCGCCTTGCGGCGAACTCCGGGCTGATCGAAGACCTGTCCTGCGGCATTTTGGGCGATCGCGATCAGCGCGGTGTGCCCCGACCCTGACGCCAGCAGTTGACGAGCCACGTTGAGACCCAGCACGAACGCCGCGCACCCGCCGTTGTGCAGATCCAGCACCCAGTTAGGACGCATGCCCAAGCGGTGCGCGATGCCGCCGCCCGCGCCATAGAACGGCAGGTCGGGTGCCTGGGTGTGGGTAATCAGCACGTCGACGTTAGCAATGACGTCCTGGCCGTGCCGTTCGATCAGGCCCTGTGCGGCTCGCTCGACCATGTCGATCGCGGTTTCGTCCGGCCCGACGTGATGGCGGAACTTGGGCGCGCGGAACATCAGGTTGGCCGCCAGGTCGTCCGAGCCGGCGAACTGCGCGTAGTAGTCGGCGCCGAGAGGTTCGCCGGGCAGATAGCTGGAAACGTCGATCAGGCTAACGGTGGGTTGGTTCATGATGTACTCATCCAGGCCGGCGTGACCGACAGTCCGTTACGGTGGCGGTACTCGGCGATTGACTTGAGGTTGTTCAGCTCCAGCCCATGACCGGCACCGAAGATGTCCCAGAAGTCGCCGACCCAGCCCGTGCGCTCTGGTGGGGCGGCCTCGGGATGCGGGTTGTGGTCGTAGAAGGCGTGACGGCAATTGGTCCACAGCACAACGGAACCGGGCTTGCCGAGCACCACCTGCGCGTCGAGGACCCGCATCAGATAGATCATCCACAGGTGCTCGCCCTGGTCCCAGGCGCAGTGGTAGTCGACGGTACGCGCCTCGGCGTTGGCCACCGTGCGGGTGTAGATCTTGGTGTCCGGAAGCAACCGGTCGTAGGCCAGCCAGAGCCCGGACTCCTCAGTGGGGGTGAAGTCACGCAGGGTATAGGTCCACTCCTCGAGGCTGCGGGTGTGGGCCAAGTATTCGAACAGTTCGTCGGGCGGGCAGTCGACGTAGTCGTTGACCGTGCAGTACTTGCCGAAGACCTCTTCGTGCGGGTACACCGACCGCATCTTCTCCATGAACATCGGGGCGGTCTCCTCCAGCGGGGAGGTCTCGATACGGACCACTCCCTGGATCGGCTCGCTGGTGCCGCTGTGGACGGCGATATCGTCAAGCGCTACTAGGGACATGGAATCGGTTCTCCTTTAGGGTTGTGATCTGTTGTTCGACAACCTGATTGGCAGGTTGTCTGTTCAGGAATGCCGCGAATGGCGGGATTTCGTCTGCGGAGCACTCGACGGTGACCACGGAAGGACCGTCGACGGCCATTGCCCGTTCCAGTGCTGCGGGTAGTGCGTCGATGTCGGCCACGTCGACCGACGACAGCCCGGGGAACATGCCCGCCAGACCGGTCCCCAGCTGGCTGGGAGCGAACCGGTTGTAGCTGTACAGGTCGTCGTAGAACAGTTGCTCGCGGGTCACGCACATGGCGTGGGCATTGTTGTTGAACAGTACGAAAGTCACCGGAAGCCGGTACTGCACCGCGGTGTGCACCTCCATGCCGTGCATGAAGAATGCGCCGTCCCCGGCGATCACCACGGTGCGACCGCCGGGGCGTCCGCTGTTGGCACGGCCGAAGGCCATCCCGATACCGGCACCGAAGCTGTAGCCCATACCGCCCATGCCGAGTGCGACCGCGAACCGACCGTCCCGGCGAACTGGGAGGTGATGGATTGCGGCTGCGCCGGTGTTGCCAGCGTCGACGACGATGTCGGTTCCGTCGGGCAACACGCGATCGAGCACGACCATGGCATCGCGGTAGCGCACACCCGTACCTGCGAAGGACGGTGGACTGAGTTCGGCGTCTGCCACGAAATCGGGCACACGCAGGCCCTTTGGCCGCCTCCGCCCGGACAACGCCCGGGTCAGCATCGTCAGCGATCCTCGCAGATCTTCGGTGTGCACGTGCGTGCACGGCAGGTATGGGGGTGCCGAGCCGATTGAGACCGTCCGCACCGCCGCGAGCGCGTCGTCGAGGCCGGTGCGGGCGGTCACCGACAGCCGGGTGCCGACCACTAGGCACACGGCGCTCGCCGCCACCGCGTCGGCCACACCGGGATGGCCCATCACACCGGTCACACCGAGCGCTGACGACGAACCGAAACCTGGAGTACCGGCTACATCTTTGGCGTCGGGGACACATGCCACCTGCGCGCGCAGCAGGGCCCGCAGTTCCTCGAGTTCGGACCGGGCGTCATCGCGAGCCACCTGCTCGCCGGCGATGATTGTGATAGGTCCAGTCGCTTGGCGCAGAGCGCGCACGATCGCATGTGGATCACCGGTGCGCGCTGCCGGGCGCTCGAAGCCATGCCGGTCATTACCGCCGTAACCGTTGACGCCGACCTTTGCCTGCTGAATATCCTTGGGGAGCAATAACACTGCCGGGCCACCGGTTCGCGCCGCCGCTATAGCGTCGGGCAGCGCCGAAACGATGTCGGCGGGCGTCAACACCCGCCGGCAGTAGACCGACACCGCAGAAAATAACGCCTCGGCATTCAATGAACCGTTGCGGCCACTGGTGTCTTGAAAGCTGCCCCGCCCGTCCATCGTGGTCGCGGGCTGACCCACCAATGCCAACACCGGCACTCGGCTGGCCAATGATTCCCCAAGGCCCGGAACGAGATTGAGCGCGCCTCCGCCAGACGTCGCCGCCACTACCCCCAAGCCGGCGCCGCTGCGGCTGTACCCGTCGGCCATCGTGGCCGCGGAAAACTCGTGCTTGGCCAACACCGCGGTGATGTCCGAACGGAAATGTGCAGCATCGTAGAGATCTTCGATGTTGGCACCGTCGACACCGAATATGTAATCGCTGTCGATTCTCGCGAGGTGCTCGACGATATGGTCGGCCACCCTCTGTGTCCTAGGCATCTTCCCCCCTAACTTGTATGTCAGTAACACGACCTGCGGTGGACTTCAGTTCACACGGCGGCGAGACTCACAGCGAACGCTCAAGAAGCACCTGGCCGTCGTCGGCGGAAACCACCTGCACAGAGGCGATTTGATCGACAGGCGTCGAAATGCTGCCAGCGGGCGTCGCCGTATGGCCCGGATTCGCCACCCAGGTTGCCATCCGGGTGTGACTACCGTCACGGCCTACCACGACCATCGCGAGCGTGTCGTGATGGGCATTCAGCGGGGCCAGACAGACGCAGTTCATCGAGATGGACGTCCCCCACTGCTGGCTACTGAGCGAGACCGTCGAGGCCAGCCTGTTCGTCCCGACCTGCGCCATCGGCTGAACCGACACGCTCGCCTGCGGCGACGTGGGCACGGATGTCGGGTAATGGCCCGCAACGCCGACAAGCACACCGATCGCCAGCACCGCGGCTGCGGCGGCCCCAGCCGTCCAAGTCACGATGCGGGACCGCCGCCGCCGCCAGCTCACCTTCGCCAGCAGCGAAGGCAGCAACTCGTCAGGCAGCAACGGTTCTAGGCCACTGCGGTCGGCCTCGTCGATCGCAGCCAACTCGTCGCGATCCAGCTGCGACAGCAGGGCCGGCAAGCCGTTGAGCTCGCTAACGGCATTGCGGCACAACGGGCATTCGGCCATGTGCGCCTCGAATTCCCGCCGTTCGGCGGACGACAGTGATCCCAGCACGTATGCGGCATCCCACATCGCGTACTCGTCATGCCCGGAGAGGTCGCCGCCGTGCGGCGTCCCGGGCCGCCATAGCGGCATCATCGCGTAACTCCCATCTCCCCTGGCACGTCAGATATTTCGTCGCCGGCGGCCCGCAAGGCAAGGTGCCTTCGGCGATGTCGTCCGGACTGGCCTGTTCAGGTGCGCTGTCCAGCGACCTGACTTCTTTGCGGGCCCGTGCGGTACGGCTCTCGTCGATGATTTCTGTTGCGGCGACTTTGCAGAGCCCTTGCTATTGAAACGATAGAAGCGCCTGTTTGGTTCACATGCGGCACACCGGCCACTGTTAGCTGGGCGGCGAGATACGGGGCCTCATGGTCAGACGCCGCCCAGCCAGCTGTGGAATCGGCCATCCGGGTCGTAGGTCGAGCGCACCTTATCGAGGCGTGCCATGTTCGATTCGGCGATGAATCGCGCCGGACGCCGGCACAGATTCTCGTCGGCGAGCGAGATGCCGGTCGCCAAATGCGACATCGCCGCCATGTTGGACGCGGCCCAATCGCGGTACCGTTCGTCGTCGGCTGGATCCTCCCAGATGGTGTAGAGCGCCATGTAGACCTCGTCTTCCAAGCCGTACACCATGTCCGCACGCTCCGGGGCCGTCTTCCAACCCGTGAAAATGAAGTGGGAGGGGTGTGGTGGCATGGTTTCGATGATTTTGCGGATGCCTGGCAGTAGTTCTTCGGCGGAAGCCGCCGTGAACATATTGTCCGCGATATAGCGATACCCCTTCGGGTAGCTGGTCATCACGGCGGTATACCAATTGGCCAAAGTCGTCGGCGCATAAGGAAGGTTGACGATCGCCTTATCGATGACCGGGCAAGTGCCCAGCGGGGCAAGGGCTTTCATCGCCTCATCCTCCGAATCGGCGAACACGGGCGAAGCGATCGTGATGCCAGGTTGATTGAGCCCGGCTCCCGGAAAGCTCCGCGCGGTGTGGATCTGCAATTCGACCCGGTCGTCGATCTCAGGAATGATCGAGCGTCCCCAAGCGAACACCTCGTCGGCGACCTCGATCGGATACATGTACAGGCAGGTGCCCCAGACCGCGGGACGTGGGTAAACCCGCAGTTTGAACGAGGTGACCACACCGAAGAAGCCCGGTCCAGAGCCGCGAGCTGCCCAATACATGTCTGGATGGTTTTCGGGGTCGCAGTAGATCTGTTCACCGTCGGCGGTGACGACTTCCACTCCAAGCACGCTCTCGCACGCCGGCCCGACCACCGGACTGTTCCAGCCGTATCCGCCCTGCAAAAGATAGCCACCGAGGCAAATGCCTTCGCAATGGCCGGAGGGAAAGAACAGCCCTTGTCCGTCGAGTTCTGCCGCGAAGACGCTGGCGACCTTGCCTGGGCCAACGTCTGCCGTCATCCGATCCGGTTCGACAGTGCAGTGATCGAGGCGGCTGACGTCGAGCAGCAGGCCGCCATCGCGCAGGTGACTGGCCACCCAGCTGTGCCCGCCCGAACGTACGCCGACCTGATGTCCGTTGGCCCGCGCATAACGGATCGCTGCGACCACGTCGTCGGTGTCGTGCGCCTGTACGATCACGTCGGGAAAACGATCCGGCAGCAGGCCATTCCATACCGTTTCTCGACGGGCCTTTTCGTAGCCGTCCGCGCCACGGACGAAGGTCTTTTCGGTGGAAAGTGAAATCATTGTATCCCTTTGCTTTTCGTGCGCTTACAGCCTGCATCGCTAAGGAGACACCGGCATCAAATCGTGCGAAACCGCTGCCCCGGTGGACAGGCGAATCCGCTCTAGGTAGGCCGCGACTTCCCGGGCCAATGGCGTTGCCCTCATGCGGATCGCGCGGAGTGGTCCGTTGGGCGGAATGCCGTATCCGATCGCGAACATTCCGTCGCCGACATGCGAGGCAAAGCCGCCGCGGGGGTTGCCGTGCTCATCGAGGACGCCAAGATGTCCGACCAAACCGTCTAGATCCGTCGCAAACCCGGTGGCGGCGATGATCACCTGCGGCGCCACGGACGTGCCGTCGGCGAGGATCACGCCGTCGGATTCGACCGCCCGCACGGCGCCGACGACCTCGACGCGCCCGACCCGCACGAGATCGATAAGCTCGTCGGCCAGTGTCGGGATACGACCTCGTTGCTCCACCGTCGCCTTCAGCCCGAGCGTTGGCCGTTGGAAGCCGTAGGCCGACAGGTCACCCCACATCAGGCGATTCATGCCCGCGATCAGCGGATCGATCATGCGTGCGGGAACTCTCGAGAACAGCTCGAGGAAGATATCCGATGGGAACGGTCCCATGGCCCGGCGCACGAGGTGCGGCGGCGTGCGCACTGCAAGCCAGATCTGCCGCGCGCCGTCGTTAGCGAGCTGAACAGCGATGTCGGCGGCCGAATTGCCCGCGCCAACAACGAGGACATCGCGGCCGCGATAGGGCCAAGCGTTTGTGAAGTCCCCGGAGTGAACGATCTCGCCGTTGAAGCGACTGAGTCCAGGCCACGCAGGGATGGTGGGTGCGCTGTAGTTGCCCGTGGCGAGGACGATTACCGAGGTTCGGATTTCACCCGACGACGTGTCAAGGTGCCAGACTCCCCCGGCACGGTCGACGCGGTGGACTTCACATCCGAGCAGGAGCGCGATGTTTTGCCGCTGAACGTAATGATCGAAATAGCGGACCATGTCCTCCTTGGTCGGCCAACGGCCGGCGTTCAAGGGAATCCGTTGTCCGGGAAGGTGCGACAAGAACCCGGTCGTGTTGAGGCGGAAGTTGTCATAGCGCGTGCGCCACGAAATCGCCGGCGCGGCTGCGCGGTCGAGGACGAGCGCTTTGATGCCATGCTGATGATCGAGTTGGCGTGCGACGGCCAGACCAGCCGGCCCCGCGCCGATGACAACGGCGTCGGGGCCGTCCTGGGTCTCTGTAGTCATGATCTCCGGTCGTCTTCTTCGGTGGCGAGGACCCTCGGGTCCCATCAGTAACACGATCCAGAACCGCTTGCGGTTCAGTCGGGCAGAACAGGACCGCCGCACCGCAGATCAGCCCGGAGATAGCGCGTTCATGGGACGTACCCCCTCAACGCCCTTGCCAACCCGGGCACAGATTTACTAGGATATGCAAGTAATCGGGGTATAGGCCCTCCACGATCAACATTCACAGGGATAGTCATGACGAAACAGGTTTCGCACTTCATCGGTGGGAAGCGCACCGCCGGCCAATCCGGGCGCACCGCCGACGTTTTCAACCCCAGTACCGGTCAGGTGCAGGCGAAGGTGCCGATGGCCTCGTCGGCCGACGTCGACGCTGCGGTGGCCTCGGCCGTCGAAGCCCAAAAGGACTGGGCCGCGTGGAACCCGCAGCGCCGGGCCCGCGTGCTGATGCGATTCATCGAGCTGGTCAACGAGCACAACGACGAGCTATCCGAGCTGCTGTCCCTCGAGCACGGCAAGACGGTTGCCGACTCCCGCGGCGACATTCAGCGTGGTATCGAGGTGATCGAGTTCTGCCTGGGCATCCCCCACCTGCTCAAAGGCGAGTACAGCGAAGGGGCCGGCCCGGGTATCGATGTCTACTCATTGCGCCAGCCGCTGGGCGTGGTCGCCGGCATCACCCCGTTCAACTTCCCGGCGATGATCCCGTTGTGGAAGGCCGGACCGGCGATTGCCTGCGGAAATGCCTTTATTCTCAAGCCAAGTGAGCGCGACCCGTCGGTTCCGGTGCGCCTCGCCGAGTTATTCCTCGAAGCCGGCCTGCCCGCCGGCGTGTTCCAGGTCGTGCACGGCGACAAGGAAGCGGTCGACGCCATCCTCAACCACCCCGACATCCAAGCGGTCGGATTCGTCGGCAGCTCCGACATCGCCCAGTACATCTACGCGACGGCCGCGGCGACCGGCAAGCGATCGCAATGCTTCGGCGGCGCCAAGAACCACATGATCGTGATGCCCGACGCGGACCTCGACCAGGCCGTCGACGCGCTGATCGGCGCCGGGTACGGCAGCGCCGGCGAACGCTGCATGGCGATCAGCGTCGCGGTGCCGGTCGGTGAGCAAACCGCGGAGCGGTTGCGCGCCAGGCTCATTGAGCGGATCAACAACCTGCGGGTGGGACACAGCCTGGACCCCAAGGCCGACTACGGTCCGCTGGTCACCGAGGCTGCGCTGACCCGGGTGCGCGATTACATCGATCAGGGCGTGGCCGCAGGTGCCGAGATAGTCATCGACGGCCGCGACCGCAGCAGCGACGAGCTGGCATACGGTGACGCGAACCTGGAGGGCGGCTTCTTCATCGGGCCGACCCTGTTCGACCACGTTACCCCCGACATGTCGATCTACACCGACGAGATCTTCGGACCCGTGCTGTGCATGGTGCGCGCCCACGACTACGAGGA
>Ga0210393_10002564_pt1 | contig 14865 bp, 12 predicted proteins | sample IncBWC27OmetaG_FD_160068 | JGI IMG/M metagenome (GOLD analysis project Ga0210393, IMG submission 160068) | Forest soil microbial communities from Barre Woods Harvard Forest LTER site, Petersham, Massachusetts, United States - Inc-BW-C-27-O ... | reverse complement strand
TTCACGCAGCGCTTCCTCGAGCTCGGCATCGCCCAGCCAGCCGCGCAGCCGCACGATTGTGCCGAGCCGGTGACGCGCGATCGTGGCGCGCGCCTCCGCCGCGGCGCTACCGTCACCGGCAACATCCAGCACGAAGCGCCGGCCGCTGCTCACGAGCAGCCGCGCCGCCTCGAGCAGCTCGAAGATACCCTTGTCGCGCTCCAGCCAGCCGACAAACAGCAGGCGCACCGGTGAGTGGCCGTTGGCAGCGCGGCCGGCGCCGAGCGCCAGCAAGGCGCGGGTGGCTGTCCAGTTGCGGACCACCGCAACATTGGTTGGCGCGAAGCCGAGCACCTCGATCGCGAATCGCCGCCACGATTCACTCTGGCAGACGATCTGACGTGCCCCGCGGAACGAGCCGATCACCCAGGCACGGGTGAACGCCGACACCCGGCAGTCATCAATTATCGACCCGCCGCGCGGAAACATCACCGCCGGCACGCCGCGCAGCCGCGCGTACCACGCCATCGCGCCTTTCTCCACGATGCTGCCGCCGACCGCAACGAACAACAGCACGGCGTCCGGTCGATGCCGCTCGAACCGGAGGATGAAGCGCGCACAGCGGCGCACCGCGCGCAGCAGCCGCACCGCCACTCCTGGCGGAGGGTTGCTGCTTTGGGTGCTGTCGAGCATGTCGAGCTCGACGCGCGCCGGAAAACTCGACTGCAGCAGCGTGCCGCACGAGGTGACCATGCCACCGAAGATCTTCGACCCCGGTGGCGGGAAGGCGCCGACGAACAGGACGCGCGGGCCCGGTGCCATCACGACAGGTACTCTTTCGACCAGAGCGCGAGCTGCAGCAGTTTCCACAGCAGGAAACCACGGTCGCGGCGGCGTGCCCGATGCTCGCCGAGCGCGGTCTCGACACGTGCGCGATCGAGACCGAAGCGCTCGATGAATTGCTGCGACAGGATCGCTGCGTGCGCGAAGGCGAACAGCGACGTGCGCAACCACTCCTCGTACGGCACTCCGAAGCCGACCTTCGGAGCGTCGCAGATCTCGGCCGGCAGGCGTGCGCGCAGCGCATCGCGCAGCACGATCTTGCGGCGCGCCCCCCGCACCTTTAGCTCCGACGGGAGTCCCACCGCGAGCGCGCCCACCTGCTCGTCGAGCAGCGGCACCCGCGCTTCGATGCCGTGCGCCATCGTCGCCCGATCCACTTTGGTCAGAAACTGTGAGGGAAGCTGCAGCGACAGGTCCGTCAGCATCATCTGCTGCACGGGTTCGGCGCCGGCGAATCGCTCGGCGCAGTGTCGAAAGGCCATGAAGGGGTCGTTGGCATCCTGCAGGCGCTCGCGTACCTCGGACTTGAGCATCAGCGTCGGCGGATCGCGCAGCGTCTCCACCGTCAGCAGCAACGCCATGCGCAGCGCCGGGTCCGGACTTGCGGCGGCCGCGCCGAGGCGCGCGAGCCGGCTGCCGAAGCGAAACGTATCGAACCACCCCTCCAGTGCGTGCGGCCACAGACGCCAGAGCCGCGCGGCGCGGAGGATCGAGTAGCGCCGGTAGCCGCCGAACATCTCGTCCCCGCCGTCGCCCTGCAGAACCACCTTGATCCTGCCGCGCAGCTGCGCCGCGAGCAGGTACAAGGGAATGTTGGCTGCATCGGCGAAGGGTTCGTCATGCGCGCGCACCAGCGCCGCGATCACCTCCTCCAGCGCCCCGCCGCTGATGCGCAGCTCGTGGTGATCGAGACCGAGAGCGTTGGCGACCGCGCGTGCCTTGGGCAGCTCGTTGACGCCGCGCTCGTAGTCGAAACCCACGGAGAAACTACTGAGACGGCGTCCCGCGGCGACTGCCGCGGACGCGGCAATGCTCGATGAGTCAAGGCCGCCACTTAAAAAAATGCCGACCGGCACGTCGCTCACCAGCTGGCGTGTCACGGCGGCATCGATCGCCGCGCGCACGCTCCCGGCAGCCGCGGCTGGACCGGTCGCGCGTGGCGCACCCTTGAACCAGCTCTCGATTCGCCACCAGGGTTCCAGGCGCATCTCGCCGGCCTCCGCGATCAGGCGCCAGCCGGGCTCGAGCGAGCGCACACCGCGATAGAGCGTGCGGTCCTCGAATGCATTGCCGTACCACAGGTACTCGCTGAGCGCCTGCTCATCCAGACTGCGATCCGGCTCGATGCCGGCAAAGATCGCCTTGATCTCGGAACCGAAGGCGAGGCGCGCGCCCTGCCGGGCGTAGAACAGCGGCTTCACGCCCAGGCGGTCGCGCATCAAAACCAGCCGATTGCGCGCTGCGTCCCACAACGCAAATGCAAAGATTCCCTCCAGGCGCTCCAGGCCCTCGAGTCCCCACGCCTGGTAGGCGTGCAACAGGACTTCGGTATCGGAGTGCCCGCGGAAAGTGTGTCCCAGAGCCTCGAGCTCCGCTCGGAGCTGCGGAAAGTTGTACGATTCGCCGTTGTAAACGACGCTGGTCGTCCCGTGCGTCATCGGTTGCGCGCCCGCGCTCGACAGATCGATGATACTCAGGCGCCGGTGACCGAGAACGATGCCTGCGCCGACGAAGGTGCCGCCGTCATCCGGCCCGCGGTGCGTGAGCGTCTCGGTCATGCGCCAACCGAGGCGCTGCAGCTCAGCGGAAGACTGAGAATCGAGAATCCCGCAGATTCCACACATTTTTACGATTCAAGAGCCCGGCGCGCGAGGTCGCGAGGCTCTGCGGGCGAGGAATTGAGATAGCGACGCGTAAAATCATACACTGAACCCGCATTTTAACGGAACGCCGCAGCGGAAGGCACTTGGTACCATGAGAGTCAGGGCTTTACCCAACAGATTGCTATCCGTCATCGGGTTGAAAGTCATACCGCTCAGTGCCGCTCACAAGCGCTTCCCGGTCGAAATTGCAGAGAGCGACCAGGCAGCCTTTCGCTATGTGCGTGAGAAGCAACTTTCAACCTCGTCCGAGGAGCGGTTGTTCGCCACGATCATGGCGTGCAGATACGCAGTGGAACACAACATCGCAGGGGACTTCGTTGAGTGCGGAGTCTGGCGAGGAGGCAACTCCATCCTCGCGGCGGAGGTGTTCAGGAGCCTGCGCTCGAGCAAGAAAGTCTGGCTGTTCGACACCTTTAAGGGCATGACTAAGCCGACCGGCGTCGATGTTAATTACCGCGGCGAGCCCGCACAGTTGAAGCTCCGCGACACCCGCAGAGGCGATGGCAGCGATTGGTGCTACTCGCCGATCGAGGAGGTACAAGCCAACTTCGCGGCCGTGGGGCTGCTCGGACCTCGGGTGAAATTCGTCAAGGGAGACGTCGCGCAGACTCTGGCGCGGAGCGAGGGCTTGCCGGAATTGATAGCGGTCCTGAGGCTCGACACTGACTGGTACGAATCCACCCGCGTGGAGCTGGAAGCACTCTATCCAAGGTTGGCCCGTGGCGGTATCCTGATCATCGATGATTACGGCCACTGGGGCGGTGCCAGGAAGGCGGTAGACGAGTATTTTTCCCAGCGCGATCGCCCATTCCTGCAGTACATCGATCAGACCGCACGCATCGGCGTCAAGCTGGATGCTCCAGCGGTCAGCTGAGCCGCGCATCGACCGCGGCAAACCTCACCCGGAGCACCTATCCGACCCATGAGTCTGTTGACTGACATCGTGAAGGGGGCGTTCTATCGGCTCGGTTATCAGCTGGTCCCCGCTCCCAAATGGGCCCGTACACGCGAAGTCCTCGAGCACGGTGGATACCGTCTGGTCAACTGGAGAAGGCCCGATGGCCAGTACGATCTGGCCGGTTATCGCCGTGAGCAGGAGCTCGGGAATCGGGCCAAGATCGGGCAGGTGTGGACCAGCGAGGACAGTCTGCTATTCATCTGCCGCTGGCTGCGGGATCGGGGTCTGGTTCCGCAGTTCATCATCTGTCATGGCACGAGAAGCGGATTCGAGCAGCGGGTGTTCAGCAACTTCTTTGGGTGCGAGGTGATCGGAACGGAGATCTCCCCGACTGCAACCCAGTTCCCGATGACCGTGCAGGCGGATTTCCATGAGCCGAGGGCCGAATGGAACCGCAGAGCGGACCTCGTGTACAGCAACTCCCTCGACCATGCGTATGACCCTGTAAAGGCGCTGCGCGCCTGGGCCGAGTCGGTCAGGGATGGCGGCGTCATCGTGCTGGAAAAGGCCTCCGACTCCGATCCGCGCGGCGTATCGGATCTCGATCCGTTTGGCATCGCGCTGGGGGATCTGGTGGTTTTCCTCATGGAGACACTCGGCGATATCGCTTGTGTCAGGGCGCTGCTCGATGTGCCGCACCCGCGTGACGGGGCGACATATCACAAGATGATCGTCGTCGAGATCAGTCGCGCTTCCGACCGGCGCTATCCCGACGGTGGAGCGATATCGGGCTGATTTAAGGAGTCCATCATGCGCGACAGGACCGGTCCGCAAGCGCAGGGCGACAGCCACAGGCGCCACTTTCTGCGCGCTCTCACGGCGCTCGCGACCTTGCTCCTGCCGGCACGCCGCGCGCTCGCCGCACTCTACGACGGCGCTGCAGCAGGTGCGGTGGCGGTCGGTCGTGAGGACGAGCCCGGCGCTGCGTTCCCGCCGAGCGACGTGCGCCACTACGGCATCGTGCCTAACTCGCAGGGAGCTGCCTCTGCCAACACGGCCGCCCTGAAAACGTTGGTGAACCCGGCCGGCACCTTCACCGGGAACCTGTCCTTTCCCAACACGAGCGGAACCGACGTCTACTACTTCAACGATCTCATCGCGTTCCACGACGACATCCACCTCGATCTCGGGGGTTCGACGCTGAGCTTCGCGAAGAGCGGCGTGAAGCGCGACTCTGCCAGCGGTTTCATTCACGCGATCCGTGACTTCACCATCGAAAACGGCTCGATCGTGACGGATTACGTGTTCAACGGGGGTTACGACGCCGGCAACGTGCTCGCGTTCGGCGGTCGCGGCCGGGACACCGCCCTGTTCCCCGACATCTACGACCGGTTACTCCCCGCGCCGATGGGCAATATCGTGGTCCGGAATCTGCGCATCACAGGCGGAACCAGCGGCGGCAATACCCGCGGAATCTTCATGCTTGGGGGCTTCGACGGCGTGCTCATCGACCGGGTGGCCATCGACGGACAAGGGCGCCTGACGGAAGGAATTTACTATGAGTTCGGCTGGGCCACGAACGAGCCGCAGGAACCTCAGCGCTACACATCGCACGCCAGAAACATCCGCGTCAGCAATCTCACGGTCACGAACGTGGTCAACGAGGCATTCGGCGCGAATGGCGCATACGACATCCTGATCGACGGACTGCGTGTCCAGAACGTCGGGCACGCCTGCCTTATTGGCACCGGTGAGTCGCTCTACTACCGTCCATGGGTCCCCTCCGGAGATCTCAGCAAGCGGCCCAGCTTCGTTGCCCGCAACGTTGCCGGTGAGGCGATCACCAGCATGGGCATCGGGGTTAACGGCGCGAGCAAGATATCCGGCTCATACCTTTTGAATCCTCCCGCCAACGACAATCCGCTCCGAATCACCGCCGACCAGCAGACTGACCTGATTGACTTTGTACTCGATGGCTTCACCCTCAGCGGCATGCTCAAGAATTTCGGCGTCTGGACCTCGGCCCGCTTTGCGCAGATCTCCAACGGGAGCCTGACTGGCTTCGAGCGCGGCATCGTCACCACCCAGGAGTGCACCCAGTTCCAGATCGACGGGGTGAAGATCTGGGACAGCGGCAGTTTCGGGATCCAGGTCGGACAGGGAGTGACGATCCACGTGCCACCGCGGCTGGCGACCGGAGTGGTCCGCGACTGCGTCATCGCCGGCAGTGGCACCCAGGCTCCCTGTGCGGGGCTTTACGTTAGCACCACCCGCAGTTGCCTGGTCGAGGGCTGTCGGTTCGGCTACGACCGGGGGATGGACGACAAAAGCGAGGCGACGCAGACGCAGGCCGTTTCCGTTGGCGCCGATGCGGCGGGTGTCGTCTGTCGCAACAACAACGTCTCCTCCACCACCAACGGTGCCGTCGCCTATCTCGTGGTGGGGCCGCCGGGGCGTGGCTGCCACATCGAGAGTCCGCGCGGCATCACGACCGCGAGCGGCGCATGGCGCTGAGGCACGATGCGACAGGAATCCTCAGTCCAGGCGCTCGACCGCTACGTCGGTGCCGCGATATCGCAGAAGCTCTATTCAAACCCGACGAATCTCCGGCGTCACCTCGAGTACGTCTTCTGCGAAGTAGATCTGCGTGATAAGGACGTCCTTGATGTCGGCGGGGGTGCGGGTCTGCTCTCGATGTACGCTGCGGTTTGCGGCGCTCGCAGTGCCGTGTGCGTCGAGCCGGAGGGCGCAGGTGCAAGCCGCGGTTTGCGCTCAAAATTCGAGCGCTTCAAGAGCGCGGTGAATCCGCAGCTGCCCGTCACATTTGTCAACGCGACGATCCAGAGTTACCTCCCGGGCTCGCGTCGTTTCGACGTGATCGTGTGCGCAAATGCCATCAATCATCTCAATGAGGAGGCTTGTGTTCGCCTCCAGGATGAGCCGGCTGCCGAACAGCAGTACCTGTCACTGTTCGGATTGATCAACCAGTCCATGAACCCGGCGGGCTGCTTCGTCGCGACCGATTGCGGCAGAAGTAATTTTTTTGGCGCGCTGGGCATGAAGAGCCCTTTCATGCCGGACATCGAATGGCACAAGCATCAGGACCCGCAGGTCTGGGCGGCTCTGCTCGAACGGGCTGGATTCTCCGAGTCGACAATCACTTGGTCGACGCCCAACACGCTGGGTCGACTGGGGCGGATTCTGCTCGGCAACCGGTTCATCGCCTATTTTCTGCTCAGTCACTTTCGTCTGAGCACCCGCAAGCTCGCAGCGGGATGACGGCCTGCGGCCACGCGAGACTCAGGGTCGGTTGTTGGATCGGGCAGTGGCGGCAAACCCTCGTGTCGGTACAGCGGATGCTTCTTCCATCGCATTGCCGGCTTTTCCACCAGTCTCCACGACACAGCGGCGCACGTGAGTGTCATGCATAGCGCGATCGGGAAGCCGATGACGTTGCCAGCCAGGCCCAGGGCAATCAGCAGGTTCACGACCGGCATGTGGTAGATGTAGACGCCGTAAGAGATGTCGTTACGTCGCAGCAGGCTGTCGCTCAGCTGCGGGCGAGAGAACGCGGCTGCGAAGGTCGTCACGGCGAGCGCCAGAAACAGCGGCAGGCCCAGGGTATTTCCAAGATTCAGCTTCAGCAGCGTGCTTCCCAGGCCCGCAAGCAGACAGTACCCCACCAACGCCAGCGCCCATCGGCCGCCGAACCACCCGAGCAGGCGCTCGCAGTTTCTCTGGAAGAATACCCCCACGAGGAACATGTAGAACCAGGGAATGAAGGAGACTCCGACGAGCTTGAACCAGTTCGCGCTCGCGTAGTGAGCCGTCCCGGTCACATACAGCGCGTTAGCCACCCAGAAGAGCGCCACCAGTGCGCACAACACGCCGTTCGTCCGGCGCGCCCCGGGTGAGCCGCGACCGAACAGCGCGTAGAGAATGGGTACCAGTGCGTAGAACTGCAGTTCGACCGTGATCGTCCACATGCTCCCGTTCAATACCCCGACCCCGTAGTGGCGCATGAACGCTGGGTTGTAGAACTGCAGGAACGAGAGCTGCGCGGCTGTCCACTGCAGCCACTGCGACAGCGCAGGACGCACCGCGTTGAAATACCCGGTCAGCGCGGCCGCCACCACCGATACCGCAAAGCACACGATGAGTCCCGGGTAAATGCGCAAGGTGCGGTTCAAGGCATATTCACCCGGATTCGAGTTCCTCTCGAACGACTTGCTGATCAGGAAGCCGCTGACGAAGAAAAACACCGGCACTCCCGGAAACAGCTCGATGAAGCGCACCACATACCACGAGCGGCTTTCCGGAACGAAATAGGGAAGCGCATGGGTGCTCGCGACCTGCAGAGCCGCCGCCAGCCGGATCAGGTCAAAGTTATTCCTGTTGGGCATCCGCTGGCGCGCCCCCCCCAGTGGCCCGGCGCGCCGCCTGCGCAAACAGGGTCTGATATCTGTCCACCATTCTCTCGATCCCGAGCTCCGCCTCCGCATACTCGCGCGCATTGCGCGCCAGGGCGCGCCGCTCCTCCCTGCCGAGCTGCGCGAGATTCGTCATGGCAATCACGATGCTGTCAGGGCTTTGCGGATCGAACAGGAAGCCTCGCTTCCCGTCGGCCACCAGCAGCGGATGGTCGCAGACGGCCGAGGCCAGCACCGGCCTGCCGGCGGCCAGGGCTTCGCAGACCGCGTTGGGCATTCCTTCGTAGAGCGACGGGTGGATCAGCGCGTCACACTTCTGCAGCAGTTCCGGTATGTCGCTTCGCAGCCCGAGCCATACCCAGTGTCGCTGTACCTCAGGCAGGCTCGCCAGCAGTACGTCGAGCTGCTCGCAGTAGCGCCGACCCCTGCTGCTCGAGTCGCGTTCGCCGGCCCAGGCGATCTCGGGGACGTGGCCAAATCTCTCCCCGAAGCGCGCCAGTGCCGCAATCAGGTTGTGCAGATTCTTCTCCGGCCCGATACGGCCGACCCCGAGCAACCGCATTCCCGCGCCGCTGCCCGGCGCCCGCTCGGCGGGGTGGAATCTGTCCAGATCCACCCCGTTATAGATGCATGACACCTTGCCGCGCAGCCAGCGCCGGCCCTTCAGCCACTGTGTCTGTGCCTCGCTGTTCGCTACCACGCGATCTGCCAGCATATGCAGCAGCCGGCGCGGCAGAGCGTTGCCGGCGGATGGGTCGTCATGAAAGCTGCTGCGCTCGGAAACGACCAGTCGGGTGCGAGGTGCCGCCAGCCTGGCGAGTTCCGCGTACAGGTTGGCGGTGTTGAGGAACGAGGCCGCAACGTCGAACCGGCCACGGCGCAGCAGCCGGGCCAGCCCGATCATGACGCCCAGCGAGCCGCGTGCCGGCTTCGAGCATTCGTGCACCGCGATCCGCTCGAGCTCGAGGCGTCGGCGGAAGAAGTTGTGCTCGGGATAGTAAACGAACATCTCGACCGCGTGGTCGCGGCGTCTGAGCCCGCAGGCCAGCTCCACCATCTGGCGCTGCGCGCCTCCGGAGCCAAAGTGATCAATGATCAGCAGCACCTTCATCGATATTCGAGCGGGTCGCTCAGGAGGCGTGGACGCCGCGTCGCCATCGCCACCAGAAGTACGAGTGATAAAGACGGCCAAGGGAAGTCTTGGCGCGCTGGTGCAGCACCACGTCACGGACGCAGGTTACGCGACTCACAAACTTATATCGCAGCGCCTGATCCAATGCCGTGATTGCCGCATCGTCCATTCTGTTGGGATGCAGGCATACAGTCCACAGTCCCGAGGGGCGCTCCGCCAGGCTCCACAGTTGTTGCGGAATCCAGTTGAAGCCGTGCTCCTGATAGGTGTCCCAGGCCACCCCGTCGCTTATCACGCGAATCGGGGTCTCGCGGAGTAATGCCTGCAGAGTGAGCAGATCAAAGCTGTGAGCGGGCGCGACCCACACTTGCGGTTCGACCCCGTTGGACACGAACAGCTGCCAGCTGGCGCGAATCTTCGCGCCCTGCTCCTCCAGTGTCAGGCCGGCGAACTCACTGCGCCGGTAGAACGGCAGCACCGGTGGTTCCCGCGTCGTATGCATGAGGTGCGTATAGCCGTGCATGCCCACCGTCCAGCCCTTGGCCGCCCAGGAACGCACGTGCTCCCAGAACGCGGCATCGGGGGGATCGAAGCTCAGTTTCGGATCGCGGTTCTCCGGAATTACCGCGACGATTGGCTGCACGCCGTGCGCGTCGAGAACCTGCTCGACCAGCCGCCACCTGTGGCCAGCCATCGTATGGCAAGCGTCGTCCAGCCGGATGAGGTAACGGGCACTCACTGCAAGACTTCCAGCACCGCGAAGCTTCGCGGCTCGTCCGGCGCGCGCACGGTCCGCACGCGCTGCGTTGCCGCTGCGAGAAAGCCGAAGTCGTGTTTGTAACGGTAAGAACACGGGCCATCGGCATCGATGGCGTCCAGGATCAGGTAGCGGGTTATCGGCAACAGCGGCAACAGCAGCGCCGCAAGCTCGTCCGGGCTCAGGCAGTGTATCCAGTTGACCATGATCAGACAGTCGATCCTGCGCTGTTGGAGCTGCAACACGCGGCTGCTGTCGCCTTGGATCCATCGGCCCCGCCAATGTAAGAAGCGCGCAGCACGAATGACATTGGCGTCCAGGTCGATGCCAACGCGTTCGACAGCCTTCACCCGGCTGATGATGTCCCCAAGGCCACAGCCAACTTCCACTGCAACAGCAGGGTGCAACGCATTGGCCAACTCAACCACCATCTTCTTGTACGCGCGGCATGAATAGGGAGCACTTGCGTGCCAGGCGCCGAAGCGGAACAGCAAACGCAGAAAGCCCAGCCAGAGTCGAGCAACGGCACAGTGGATCGCGTGCCAACTTCTCCTGCGGTAGACCCGCGCAGACCAGCCAAGCACGTATCTTGTGCACACTGCCCGCTCACCCATGTCCGTCGGCATCGGATCGCAACGGACTCGGCAGCACACAGCCTCGCCAATCCTCCATGATCCGCTCCTGGCCGAAGCGCTGCCGAACCTGACGCGCCTCCCGACCGAGTGCTTCGCGGGAGTCGGAGCTGGCCATCAGCTCGGCCATGGCACCCGCGAGCGCGTCCACGTCGTCGACCGGCACCAGCCGCCCGTTGATACGGTCTGCTATGAGCTCGGCGGGTCCGGCACGACAGTCCGCGCAGATCACGGCCAGGCCCATGCCCATTGCCTCCAGCACCGCATTGGGGAAGCCTTCGCGGCGTGAGGGGTGCACGAACAGGCTGGCCCGCGCCAACCAACTATCGATCCCACGCACCTCGCCGAGGAACTCGACCCGCTGCGTGAGCCCCAGCCGCCCGGCGAGCTGCACCAGCGCCTTGCGCTCCATGCCTTCGCCGACGATGCAGACACGCCACTCCGGAAACGGCCGCATCAGACGTGCGAAGGCGTGCAGCAGGAGGTCGAAACCTTTCTCTGTCGTCAGGCGGCCCACGGCGACGATCAACGGCTCGCGCCGGCAATCGAGGCTCGGCAAGGCGCGCAATGCATTGGGTATTACGCTGACGCGTGCGCGACAATTTCGCTCCAGCCACCCGGCAGCGTCGCGCGTCTGTGCAACGACGAGATCGGCGTGCCGGTAGCTGAGGTGGCGGAGCAGTCTCCAGGCCAGGCCCATGCTTCGACGCAGAGCCGGATGCGTGCGTTCCGCCACTACGACCCGCACACCCAGACCGGCGGCGGCCATAATGGTGCAGACGTTTGAAACGTCGATGAAACTGAGCACCGCATGCGCTCGCGAGGTCCGGATCAGCCGCCGCAGGCGCATGATCCCGGCAAGGATCCCGATCAGGCTGAGCAACCTGACGCGCGAGCCGTTCACCCCGAGGTGAACCCGCTCAATGGTCCGATCCAGAACGTAGAAGTCCTCGACCTCCGGACCGTGCCAGGTCGCGAACGTCACCTGTACGCCGCGGGCCGACCAATAGTTGGCCATGTCCGATAGTTGACGCTCGGCACCGCCTGCCTGCAGGCTGCCGATGATCAACAGCAGCCGCGACTTCAAGCCCTGCGGGGCAAGAGAATCGTTCATCGGGCCGTGGGTGCCGGGCCCCCGCTTCCTGCCGGAATCTTGAGCAGCGCACCACCTAGACTGTGTCCGCTGCGCTCGAGACGCGTGAGCAACGCCGTGGACACGGCTACGAAGATTGCGACGAACGGCTCATAGTAGATCAGCCCTGACAGGGATATGAACGAGTAGGCGATGAGGCAGGCGGCTATCCGCGCGCGCACGCCGCGGAACTGCGGGCTGCGCGCCTTGAGCAGCCGCCACGCTATGGAAGCGAACATCCCATAGAAGAGCCCGAAGCCAATGAGTCCGTAGTTATACAGAAGATCGATGGGTGTTGAATGGGACGTCGTGCTGAAGTCGGCACGAAACGCCTCCATGCCACTGCCGAATATCGGATTTGCCGCCCAGCCTTTCAGACCTTCCTTTTCCCAGCCCCGGCGGTTGCCGAGCCCCGTGCGTCCCGAGTCGCCTTCGCGGTTGGTGAGCACGGCGACGCCCAGCGACACTCGTTCCAGGCCGTTTTGCACCCGTTCTGCCAGCGTCGGGTCGGAGCGCACCGTGTAGGCCGCCCCTGCGACAAGCACCGCGATGATCAACACGCCCCTGACGAGAGCCTTGGCGGTCGGCTTGAAGTACAGCAGCATCGCACCGCCAATTCCCAGCACGACTCCCAGATTGGTCTTGATCGAGGTCGTGGCAGCGATCAGCAAGATGAGCACCGAGGCTACGGCCAGCGGCACGATCGTCCAGCGGCGGTACGCTCCGAGAAGCGTGACGATGAAGAGTCCGAGCAGGTACATCCCGGCAATCGTGTTGTACGAGAAATCCTCCGGGTAGGAAAGCGGAAACCCCGAGGTCAGCGTATAGAGGATTGCGGCCATCGCAAAACCCACAGCCATGCCCGTGAGCAGCGTGCCGAGCTCATGGTAAGCAGCGAGGGAGCTGAACAGCACCAGCACCAGCAAACAGTTCGCCATCGAAGGCAGCGTGTTCACCGCCACGTGCATGTCTTCCGTCCAGGTGATTGACAGCAGGCTGTAGGTGAACAGCCCGACATAGAGCAGCACTTCGCGACTGAACCAGCAACGAAGGTAGCGCAGGGTGTGCAGCAGCAGCAGCACCAGCAGCTCCGCGGTCACGAGCGTCGGGTGACTCTGGTCCCCGTACTCGTTCGCGACGAGCATAAACGTGGCGACAGCTGCGAGAACAAATGTGCCCGCCCGGCCCGCCAGACTCGCTTTCATCGTGTGATCCCCTCAGGCCGCGCTCGTCGCGACTCGCGCCAGCAGCTGCCGGAAGAACTGGTCGTAGCCGTCGATCTCGGCATCAGTCGGGGAGATGTGCCAGTCATTGTGGGATGCGGGGTAGAAAGGCGCGAGGTACTTCGCGAACGCTGCAACGATGTCGGCGCGTTGCGGCCGCGGCTCGGTAAGCTTCTGGCGGACCAGTTCGGGAAGATCGACCGTTTTGCCCAGCGTCGCAACGCTCGGAAACAACTTGACCGGTGAATCTCCGAACACGATCACGGGCTTGCCGAGCAATGCCGCTTCGAGACCGATCGTGCCCTGGATCGCAAACACCAGTTCCGCCTTGCGGATGAACGCGACCGAGTCGGCGTGTGGTGCCACGATCCGCACACCCGGAAAACGCCGCAACCGCGCGAGGTATGCGCTCGAATAGTTCGCCGCGTCGCTCTTGTGCAGCTTCACCAGCAGGCTGTGTGTCGGCGGTAGCGACCTGCTGATCATCTCGATGACGCGCACCTGATTGCTGTAGAAGTGCGCAAAAACATCGATCGAGGACTCCGGCTGCATGTGCAGTCCGAAAAACGCGAACGGCTCGTCTGGAGGTTGCTCGACGAGCACCTGGCGGTGCAGCTGCCACAGATTGCGACGTAATCGCAGGGCTTCGTGCAACATGCCGCTGAAGGTATACGAGTTGCGATAATCGGTGTATTTGCGGTAGCGCGCCAGGCGGCGCCGCTTGGCAACCTGCAGGACGGAATCCAGCTGGCTGCGGAGCAATCTGAGCGCCACCGAAGGCTGGAGCAGCTTCGGCGGCAGGTACGCCGCAGCGCGGGTTCTGCCCTTCTCGAACTCGCCGAGCAACCGCTCCGCTTCAACGCGCAACGTCTGCTCCCGCTGCGGCTCGAGCACCAGGGCGGATGCCGGGGTCAGGTTGTCGCAGCAGGAAACCAGACCCGGCGGGATGGTGGTGAAATGCATCGCAAACCACGGCACCCCGACTTTGCGGGCGACCGCCAGTGCCAGACTGCCGTGCAGTCCGTCAAACCCACCGATGATCGCCCGGGGGCTTATCTCGCTGAACAGGGCCGTGAAGCGCTGCGCCAGCAACGTCGCGTAGGCGAGCGTTTCCTCGTACGCCAGCGCGGCGAGCACCCGGTCGCTCTTGATCATATTATGGATGGTGGGGAGATCCTTGCACTCGAGCGATTCGAGCAGGCCACGGTCGGGGGTCGGCATCGATTCACGCAGATCTTCCCGCACGAAATAAACACGGCTCGAAGTTACTGCCGCATCCCACGAGGCGCGATCGTAGGTCGGGTGGACCAGATGCGAGAACTGCAGGTGGCCGCGTGCCGCCACGCGATTCCACAGGTTGCGGATCAGACGCGCGTCCATGCCGACGGTCAGAATGTGACATCCAGCGGCGTCCATACGCAGGCTCAGGCTCGGGTCAAACACCGGCACACACCAACGGCGCAGGCGCGCCGCTGCTACTGCCTCACCGGCCCGTAGGCAGAGGATCCCCCCCAGATATTGTCCTTGACCCATTGGCCGTCCTCGATCCGCCAGACGCGCTTGTCGCGAAATCTATCCGCCGTCATCCAGAATTCTTCCTCGTTCATACCAACATACTCGAGCCAGTAGGCGAGATCCTTCGAAACGACGTGGTCGTAGCGCCGGACCATCTCGATGCCCTTTTCGCGGGTCATGTACCCGGTGCGAATGTCCTTGCTCGCGTGATCCGAGGCCCTGCCGTAGCCGAACTTGATGAACTTCAGCAGATCATGCGCGCCGTTCTCGTAGCGGTCGTCGAGGTTGGACATGCGGCGATAGGTCCGCTCGAACGGCTGTTGCGCGGGCCGCCACCCGTAGCGCTCTTTCATCACCGGTGCATGGTGGTTCGGATCCCACTTGAAGAAATTGCCAACGTAAAGCCCCCGGACACCGACCCGGACGATGTCCTCGTCGCTC